>ERZ772960.65-NODE-65-length-100891-cov-5.627187_pt1 | contig 100891 bp, 92 predicted proteins | sample MGYA00580678_ERZ772960 | MGnify/ENA primary metagenome ERZ772960 (study PRJEB29015, sample SAMEA2737930) | human oral metagenome | biome: human oral; feature: human-associated habitat; material: dental | place: China | collected 2059 ...
GCCGAACAGATTCCGATGTTCATCGATGAATCGATATGCCTCTAGTCGATTCCCTTTGCGAAGAATGCCGCTGCTTTTTTTAGGAAAAGGTTTTCTTTGCGTGCATCTGCGAGTTCTTCGCGCAAGCGACGATTCTCCTTCATAAGCTCCAGATCGTTCTGGGCAGTCAGGTTCTTTGAGGCGTTTTGCTGGCATTCTTCGCTGAATTCTTTGCACCATTTGCTGATGCTTGCTTTTGAGACTCCATACTCTGCTGTCAAGCTTCGGTATGTGCGTCCTTCTTCGATATGAAGCCGGACGATCTGTTGCTTGAACTCTGGTTCATAGTGTTGTTGTGACAAGAATCGAATCCCCTTTCATTCGGTGTTTCCCATTAGACATTCCTGTTACAACTTTAGTTTACCACAACAATGCACATACTCACTTTCGCGTAATATGATACGACAAGCTGCTAAGCCCAATCGACAAATCTTCATTGACGATGTGCATGGTGTCCGGCACTTTCATCTTGACCGGAGCAAAATTCCAAATCCCCTTGACGCCCGCTTCAACAAGCGCATCTGCCACACCCTGCGCGAAAGCTGCAGGCACGGCAATAATGCCGATATGAATCTGGCGTGCCGCGACGATTTCCTTGAGATTTTGAACATTCTCGACCTTGATATGATTGACGGTAGAGCCAATTACGGCAGAGTCTTGGTCAAAAAGCGCAACGAGATTAAATCCAAGGGAAACGAAGTTCTGATAATTGGCAAGTGCCGCGCCCAAATGCCCAATCCCGATGACCGCAATGTTCCAATGATTGTCGAGCCCTAGAATTGTACCAACGTTTCGCTTCAATTCGTTTACGTAATAGCCTACACCTTTTTTCCCAAACTGTCCAAAGGACGCGAGATCCTTGCGGATCTGTTCTGGCGTAATGCCGAGACGATGCCCCAGTTCCTCTGAAGAAATGATGTCCGCCCCTTCATCCTGTACCATGCGCAGGGTACGAAAATAAAGTGGCAGGCGATCAATCGTCGCCTTTGATATGCTGGCTTGCTCCTTCATCCTGGCTCACCTCCTGCAGCGCGTTCTCTGCGCTTTCCATTTTATCGTTCTCCGTTTCAAGCGTCTCTTCATGCTCGTTTCCCGGTTCTTCCGTCTCCTCTTCCTGCGGCACTTCCTCACCTTGCGCCTCTGCGATCGCCTCGCTGGAATCTTTTTTATCCGACTCGTTCTTGCCTTCGCTCACAGCCGCATCCTGTACCGCCTCATCCGAAGCCAACGGCGGCACTACATCCTCCGCCGTCGTAGCGGCCGATGGTGAAAGTTCCGCTTGCTGTGCATAACTTTCATTGTGCATAAGGCAAAGCCCCGCTGCAAGCGCCGCCAGCATCCAGAGAAACATAGAAGACGGGATATTGAAGAGCAAGTCATCCGTCAATCCATTGAGCGCAACCGAGACGAAGGCAAGCCCTAGCCCGAGCGCGCTGCCGCCAAGAAAACGATAATCCTCCCAGCGCGAAAAATCATGCTGCCACGCGATGCGCTGCTCCTCGTCCTGACTAACCGTCTGCTCTACGCGCTGAAGCTCTTCATCAGCAGGGGCAGACGTATAGGAAAACGGCGTCTTCTCAGGGGTTTTCGGCGCGGGCGCACGAAAGACGAGACGCAACGCCATGCCCATCGAGCCAAAGAAAAACCAAAAGAACGCCGCTGCGCCCGGTATGCCGATTTCCGCCATATAGTTCAGATACATATTATGTGCATGGACGATCAGGATATTGGCGCCCTGCATATAAAAATCGTAGGAGGGATATACGAGATAGTACGCCCCCCAGCCGATTCCCATGAACGGATGATCCTGGATCATCTGAAGCGTGCTCTCCCAAAACGCCAGCCGCATTTCTGTCGAGGTATCGACCTTTGTAAACACGGAAAGAAGGCGCTCGTAAAGCACGGGATCAAGTGCAAGAAGCAGTGTGCCAATGCCAAGGCACGCCACGAGCACGCGCCAGTCGCGCAAAACGCCATAGCCCGCAAGAATCACCGCCATGACGAGGAGCGCGCCACGCGCGTATGTCATCGAGAGGCATACAACGAGCGCGAGAATGAAGATGCCAAGCACAATCCGCTTGATCTTCGTCCCAGCATACACGAGAAGCCCAAATGCGAGGCAAATGCAGATGTCGAGATAGCCCGCGAGGATATTCGGATTCTCCCACGTCGAAAAGACGCGCTTCCGCAGCTCTGGAAATGCATTTCCATCGACCCAGCGCATTGCCATAATATCGATCCCAAAGGCAAACTGGTAATACCCGTAAAGAACGACAAATATAGCTGCCACTGCAAGTGTGGAGAAAATCGCGCGTACATCCTGCGGCGTCCGTACATTTTGACCAACTAAAAAATACGTCAACGCGTATGCTCCAACGAGGTTGTAGTAGTTATAAAAGCTAAACGCGCGGTCGGGTGAAACGAGCACAGATGCACCTGCAAGCAACACGAACAGCACGGCAGGCACATCGAGTGGCAAGTGGCGAAAAGAAAAATCTTCGTCAATACGAAGGCGGGCGATTGTCGCAACGCCAGAAACGAGCATGGCGATTGTCGCAGCCGTAGGCGAAAGCGCCAGGAAGAACACCTCGGCAAGCAGCGCATACCATGCAAGATGATGCATGCGCCGTTTCCATCGCTCGTGCACAAGGATCTTGCGTTGCTCCAAAATATCGTCCCTCGTCATACATTATCGCCTCCGTTCGATCAGCAAATGACGTATCTCTCCCACGAGATACAAAGAACCTGCTATGACAAGCAGCTTCCCCTTCGCTTTTTGGAGGGCCCTATCGAGCGCCTGCCCATTTTCCTGTTGTACTGCTACATGCGCGCAGTATTTTTGCACGCGTGCCGCCAGATCGTCCACCGTGTCAGCGCGCTCGGAATGAGGCATCGTTACGACGACCTCATCGTCTGCTCGTAGAAGCGTATGGAGCATCGTATCAATATCCTTATCGCGCAGAATGCCGAGTAAAAAGACGCGCGGCATGGCGGGGAAAAACGCATCCAGGCTCTCTCTTAAGACCTTTGTTCCGGCAGGATTGTGTGCGCCATCAACGATAATTTCCTGCTCCCCTAGCGAAAGGCGCTCAAAGCGCGCAGGCCAGCTGACGAGTGAGAGCGCTTCGACGATAGACTGCGCTGTCACGCGGCTTTCGATGCTCTGCAGCAGCATGGCCGTCATAATGGCGACGGCGCTGTTTTCCACCTGATGCACGCCGAGCAGATGGAGCTTGTAAGGAAGCTCCGCTATGCCAAGAAGCGGCGAAGAAAACACGAGGGACTGCGTCCGCTTGTCACAAGAGGCAAGCCGCACGCTGAAATCCATGCCGCAGACGAAGCTGTCCGCATTTCGCTCGCCTGCCACGCGGCGTATGATGTCCAGCGGGATTCCCTTTGCCGCCGTGACGACGGGCACGCCTTCCTTAATGATGCCCGCCTTGTTTTCCGCAATGCTCTCGAGCGTCCCGCCAAGGCGATCCGCATGCTCGAAGGCCACGTTCGTAATGACGGAGACCTCTGGCGTAATGACATTCGTCGAGTCAAGCGTGCCGCCCAGCCCGACCTCAATGACGGCGTACTCGACATGGCGCACGGCAAAATGGTGAAAGGCAAGTGCCGTCAGCACCTCAAACTGAGTCGGGCATTCCAGCCCTTCTCGTACCATGCACGCCGCATGATGCTTGATCTCCGCAATCCCATCCGCGAATGCCTGCTCGCTGATGAGCTCGCCATCCACCCGCACGCGCTCCGTATATGAAACCAGATGAGGGGAACTATAAAACCCCGTTCGGATTCCAGCGCGACATAAAATTCCGCTGAGCATAGCGGAGACAGAGCCCTTCCCATTCGTTCCCGTCACGTGGATGGTACGATACCGTTCTTGTGGCGTGCCAAGGCGGTCAAGCAATTCCGTGATGCGCGCCAGTCCCAGCTTCACGCCAAAGATTTTCAGCCCTTCGAGATACGAAATGGCTTCCTCGTAATTCATCGTTTCCTTCCTCATCAGAGTTTTGCAAGGTCTGCCATACGAGCCTCAATCGTCTTCAGCTTTTCCGCATAGCCCGCCAGCTTTTCACGCTCCGACGCGATGACAGTCGCAGGGGCTTTCTTCAAAAAGCCCTCGTTGCCCAGCTTGCCCGAAAGGCGCTGAATCTCCTTCTCGAGCTTGCCCTTTTCCTTGGAAAGGCGTGCCGTCTCCTTTTCCACGTCGATAAGCCCTTTGAGCGGGAGGTAGATTTCTATGCCGCTTACGACGCCTGTCAGCGCATTTTCGGGCTTTCCTGCCCCAGCGGAGAGAATTGTCATAGGCGCTGCTGCGGCAAGTGCATGAAGATAGCCCTCGTTTTCCGCAAAGACGGGGCGAAGCGCCTCGTCCACGAAGTGCAGCATGACCTCGCTCTTATGACCGGGCAGCGCGCCGACCTCGGCGCGGAGATTGCGAACCGTTTTGATCGTCTCCATGATAGCGACCATCTGCGCCTCTGCCACATCGTCGATATGGCGCGCCGTATCGTGCGGCCACGGTGTGACCATGATGCTCTTTTCGCTCATCTCATGCGGGACCTTCTGCCAGATTTCTTCCGTCAGGAACGGCATGAACGGGTGGAGCAGTCGAAGCGTATGCTCCAGCACATAGGAGAGCACGTAGAGCGCCGTCGTGCGGGCGCGCTCGTTTTCCTTGTCGTAGAGGCGCGCCTTCGTGAGCTCGATATACCAGTCGCAAAATTCATTCCAGATAAACTCATAGATCATACGCCCCGCTTCGCCGAGCTCGAACTTTTCAAGGCTTTCCGTGACCGCCTGAGCCGTATGCGCATAACGCGAGAGAATCCACTTGTCTGCCAGCGTGTAATCTGCCGCCTTCGGCACGAACGCCCGATCAAAGCCTTCGAGATTCATCAGCATGTAGCGCGAGGCATTCCAGATCTTATTGGCGAAGTTGCGCGCCGACTCGACGCGCTCCCAGTAGAAGCGCATATCATTGCCGGGCGTATTGCCCGTGATGAGCATGAAGCGCAGCGTGTCCGCGCCGTACTTCTCGATGACCTCGACGGGATCGATTCCGTTGCCGAGCGACTTGCTCATCTTGCGCCCCTGGCTATCGCGCACAAGCCCGTGTATAAAGACGTGATGGAATGGCACATCCTTGCCAAACGCCATGCCCATCATGACCATGCGCGCGACCCAGAAGAAAATGATGTCATAGCCCGTGACGAGCGTGGCCGTCGGATAGAAATGCTTCAGATCCTCCGTCTCATCCGGCCATCCAAGCGTCTCGAACGGCCAGAGTCCTGAGCTGAACCATGTATCGAGCACGTCCTCATCCTGATGGATATGGCCGCTGCCGCAATGCGGGCAGGCCGTCAGATCGGTGCGCGAGACAGACGTCTTGCCGCAGTCGTCGCAATACCATGCCGGAATGCGATGCCCCCACCAAAGCTGGCGCGAGATGCACCAGTCGCGGATATTTTCGAGCCAGTTCGTATACGTTTTCGTGAAGCGTTCGGGCACGAACTGGATACGCCCATCCTCGACCGCCTCGATAGCGGGCTTTGCAAGGCGCTCCATCTTGACGAACCACTGCTTCGAGACGAGCGGCTCGATCGTGGAGTGGCAGCGCGAGCAATGCCCGACCGCATGCTCATGTTCCTCGACCGACACGAGGACGCCGAGCGCGTCCAGCTCCTCGACGAGCGCCTTGCGGCAGTCGTAACGATCCATGCCTTTGTACTTGCCTGCACCCTCGCCCATCGTACCGTCATTTTCAATGACCTTGATCTCTTCGAGATGGTGGCGAAGCCCCATCTCAAAGTCGTTCGGATCGTGCGCTGGCGTGACCTTGACTGCGCCCGTCCCAAATTCCTTGTCAACGTACTCGTCGGCAAAGAGCGGAATACGGCGGTTCACGATGGGGAGAATCAGCGTCTTTCCCACGAGATCCTTGTAGCGCGCATCGTCCGGGTGGACGGCAACGCCCGTATCGCCAAACATCGTCTCGGGGCGCGTCGTCGCAATCTCGACGTAGGCGTCTTCGCCTTCGACTGGATAGCGGAGATGCCAGAGATGGCCGTTCTCCGTCTCGTGCTCGACCTCAATGTCGGAAATCGCCGTATTGCACGACGGGCACCAGTTCGTAATGCGGCGGCCTTGATAGATCAGCCCTTTTTCGTAGAGGCTGACGAACACCTCTCGCACCGCGCGCGAGCACCCCTCGTCCATCGTAAAGCGCTCGCGATCCCAGTCGAGAGACGAGCCGAGCGAGCGAAGCTGGCTCATGATGCGGCTGCCGTATTGCTCCTTCCAGTCCCAGACGCGCGCCAGGAACCTCTCTCGTCCGAGTTCATAGCGATTCGTCCCTTCCTCGCGAAGCGCGCCCTCGACCTTTGCCTGTGTCGCGATTCCCGCATGGTCGCACCCTGGAATCCAGACCGTATTGTCGCCTTTCATGCGATGGTAACGGATCAGAATATCCTGCAGCGTATTGTCGAGCGCGTGTCCCATGTGGAGCTGTCCCGTGACATTCGGCGGGGGAATGACCATGCTGTACGGCGTCTTGCTTTTATCTGCTTCTGCGTGGAAGAGCTTGTTCTTTTCCCAATAAGCGTACCATTTTTTTTCAAACGACTGCGGGTCGTAAACCTTCGGAATATTGTTCTGGTAATCTTCTCTCTCTGCCATCTTTTTTCCTCCTAAAAATAAAGCGCCCTCGTCCAAAAGGACGAAAGCGCCTGATGACGTACTCCTCTTCCTCATCGCCATTCACGGCACATATTTTACCATACACATTCTTTGTTTGCAACTCTTAAGGGAATCTATTATAATCGTAATGAACGCCTAAAATAACGGCGTCCCGCCGTTTATTATTTTCAGGAGCATCACGCAGATGAAACATGCAGCCTCATCATACCTTTCCTTTGAAAAAATCGCCCTCATCGCTATCGTGACGATTGCCTTCGGAACCGTCATCATTGGCGGCATTTCCGTCTCCGTGACGAATCACGGTCGCGTCGTCATGGGCGTGCAGTCGGACGGGGCAAATCTCTCCGGTATGACCGAGGCAGAAGTCCTGCAGCATTTCAAAAACGTGGAAAAGAACAAGCTGTCGCGTCAGGCGGCTGTCCTGCAGTACAATGACCGAAGCTGGATCATCCAAGCGGCGGACATCCAGCTTCACGCCGAGGTGGAAAAGGCCGCAAAGGAAGCGTATGTCATCGGGCGCACGGGCTCTGCCCTGCAGGACATCGCCAGCCAAATGCGCTGCGCCATTTTCGGGAAGAACATCACGCTGACAGGCGCGTATGATCCCGCCCTCCTGGATATACAGCTTCAAAAGATCAAAACCGACCTCGATACGCAGCCTGTCAACGCCACCGTAGCGCTTCAAGCGAACGGAGCCATCAAAAAAACGCCGGCCGTTACAGGCCTCACGCTCGATACAGCGCCTATAAAAGAATCGTTGGACGCAAAATTCAAGGCGCTCAAAGTGACCGTGCGCGACAGCCTCCAGCCGGACGCGCAGCCTCCCTCCGTAACGAATGAGGACATTGCCGCCATCGACAGCGTGCTTGGAACATATACGACGACATTCTTTCCCGGTGCACGCGGCGACAATATTGGGATTGCCGCCAATCACTTGCAGGGCGCTCTCATCCGCAGTCAGTCCTCCCTGTCCTTCAATACCATCGTCGGACGCCGCACGCGCGCGGCGGGCTACAAGAACGCCGGCGTCATCATCGACGGAGAGCCTGCGATTGACGTAGGCGGCGGCGTCTGCCAGGTCAGCTCAACACTCTACAATGCTGTCCTGCTCGCCGGCATGAAGCCAACGGCAAGAAGCAGTCACTTCCTCCCCTCCCACTACGTTCCGGCGGGGCGCGATGCGACCGTCGCCGATGACCTCCTCGACTTCGTATTCCAGAATCCGCTTCCGCATCCCGTCTACATTGTCGTGAGCAACACGGGAACGACGCTGACGATCAACGTGCTCGGCACGCGCGCCGATCTGGGCGGACAGAACATCGCGCTCGTCACGGAAGGCGGCAGCAAGCGCCCCTCCCTCTACCGCATTTGGAGCAAAGACGGCAAAGTCATCAATCAGGAATACCTGCATACAGACAACTACTCATAACGGTTTCAAAACATCGTGACCGGGTCGATGTCGATGGCGACGTCCGCCCGCAAATGAAGCCCTTCCGCGCACAAGAACCTTTGCACCTCTGCAAGGGTTCTTGTTTTTATGAGGACGATAAAGCGATAGGTGCCGCGAAAGCACGCAATGACGGCAGGGGATGGGCCGATAATCTGATTCCCCTCCCTCGTGGCGAACGCTTCGCGAAAATGCTCGATAAGTTCCTCGCCCGCCCGCTTTGCACATGCCTCGTCCGCATTTTGATAGAGCAGCTTGACAATGCGGCTGACGGGGGGATAGAAAAGCTCTTTCCGCTTGACGATTTCTTTCTCATAAAAGCCTTCATAGTCCTGCGCAATACCACAAGTAACGGCGTAGTGCTCTGGATTATACGCCTGTATGACAACCTCGCCCTGAGCACCATGACGTCCTGCGCGCCCTGCCGTCTGCGTGATGAGCATGAAGCAGCGCTCCGCCGCGCGGAAATCCGGCACGTTGAGCGCGGCATCGGCGCTGATGATCCCGACCGCCGTGACATTCGGAATATCGTGACCCTTTGCGACCATCTGCGTGCCAAGCAAAATATCGTATTCCTGACGGCGAAATGCGTCTAAGATATTCTGATGTGCAAATTTCGTCGTCGTCGTGTCCCGATCCATGCGGACGATGCGAGCCGAAGGCATGAGTGCGCGAAGCTCCTGCTCCAGCTTTTCCGTCCCCGAGCCGAAATAGCGAATGCGACGGCTGCCACACTTCGGGCATACATCGGGCATCGGCTCATGCGTGTCGCAGTGGTGACAGACGAGGCGCCCGTCTGCATGGTAGACGAGCGGCAGCCCACAGTCCTTGCAACGCAGCACCTCGCCGCAGTCCCTGCATAGAATAAATGTCGAAAAGCCACGACGATTGAGCATGATAATGACCTGCTCGCCCTTCTTCACAGTCGCCTCGATCAGCGTGCGCAAGTCGCGTGACAGAACGCTGCGATTGCCCGCCCTGAGTTCCCTTCGCATATCGACGCATCGGACGTGTGGCAGCGGCGCGTCGCCAACGCGGCGCGGCATCGAAAGCAACGTGAGCGCACCAGTACGTGCACGAAAATAACTCTCCATAGAAGGCGTTGCACTTCCTAAGAGCAGTACTGCGCCATGCAGCTTCGCAAGCTCCTCCGCGACGACGCGCGCATGATAGCGTGGTGACTCATCCTGCTTGTAGCTCATATCCTGCTCCTCATCAAGGATAATGAGTCCAATATGCTCAGCAGGCATGAAAAGCGCCGATCGCGCCCCGATAATGATGCCCGCCTCTTCCCTGCGCACGCGAAGAGCGGCATCATTTCGCTCCGCGAGGCTAAGGCGGCTATGCACGACGACGAGGTCGTGTGGGAAATACGCCTTGAATGCCATAACGACCTGCCCCGTCAGTGCAATCTCAGGCACGAGCACGACGACGCGCCGCCCTGCCTCGCGCACGCGCCGCGCCAGCTCGATGTAGACCTGCGTCTTTCCACTGCCCGTGACGCCCTTGAGGAGAAAGCCCGCATATCGCGCCTCGATAAGCGCCGACTCTATCGCCACCAGAACCTTTTCCTGATCTTTTGTCAGCTCGATTTCCACACGCTGCGCCTTCGCATCACCATAGCTGTCGCGCAGGACGCGCCGTCGTTCCACCTTGATCCGTCTCGCTTTCAATAGGCGCTTCACCGTGTCGGCTGAGATATGCTTCGCGCGAAGCAGGGTGCGCGACTGTTCCTTTTCCTCCATGAGAAGCTTCAAAAGAGCCGCCTGTGCCGGGCGGCGTCGATACGCTACCAAATCGTCTTCCACAAGCGGCGCACAGAGGGAGACGTACTCTTCATACCGCGCCGCATCACGCCTTGCGGCATCGTATTCCCGGTGGATCAGCCGATTGCGAAGCAGCTTTTCCAAGATTGCGTCAAGATCGCCCGCGAACTCGGGAAGCTGTTTCTCGATCGCACTCTTTTTCTGCGCGCCCGCTTCCAAAAGGAAATCGTAAACCGCACGGAAGGGAGGACTTGCGAGCAGGATACTCTCCCCTCCTTCATCTGCCGCATAGCGAAGCGTAATCTTCAGCCCGCTCTTGCCCGGCATAAAGAGGCGCATGATCTCTGCAAGCGAGCAGAGGTAAAACGAGGCAAGCCATTTTGCCGCTTCCAGCATTTTCGGCGTGAACCAGCTCTCATCATCGACTGCGGCATCAATGTCCTTGAGCTTCATTTCCTGCACTTCATCCCGCTCCGATACGGCGACGACAAAGCCCTCCACCTTGCGCCCGCCAAAAGGGACAAAGACGCGCCAGCCAACGCCAATGAAAGAAAGCTCCTTCGGCACGCGGTATGTATATGCCGTCGCGATACTCTTGACGGGAATATTCACAAAGACATCGGCTGTTCGCATGTTATCGCTCCTTCTTGCGGTATTCTTCTTTTCATCTTACCGTTTTGCCAAAGAATCCGTCAACCCATCATTTCGTAGTAGCATAAGATTATAATTTGTGATAGTATTTATTCTATACAGATGATTCAGAGAGGTATAACCAAGTTGAGCAACAAAACACTCGGCGATGAAGGCGAACATCTGGCTGCCAATTACTTGATTGGCCTCGGCTATCAAATCATGGCGCGAAACTTCCGCATACGCGCAGCAGAACTCGATCTCGTCGCAAAGGACGGCGATACGATTGCCTTCGTCGAGGTAAAGACGCGCCGAAGCACGCGCTTCGGCACGGGCGCAGAAGCGGTCAACGGCCGAAAGCAGCAGAAGATCATACAGGCAGCGCGCTATTTTCTCCAGCAGCGTCATCTGGAAGGCGCGCCTTGCCGCTTCGAAGTCATAGAAATCTATGCAGAAAAAGGCGGTACGCCTGTCCTGCACCATATAAAAGGGGCATTTGAAACATAGGAGGCACATGATGTTTGCACGGACGCACGGAGGTACTACGCTCGGCGTAGATGGACTTATCATTGATGTCGAAGTCGATTCGGCGACAGGACTACCCGGCTTTGAGCTCGTAGGGCTTGCCAATACAGCTGTCCGCGAATCGAAGGAGCGCGTCCGAACCGCGATACGCAACTCCGGCATACAACTTCGGCAGGAGAAAGTAACCGTCAACCTCGCCCCCGCCAATATCCGAAAGGACAGCCCCGGGCTCGACCTCCCGATTGCGATCGGACTGCTCGCCTCCTACGGAATTATCCCCGCCGAGCGCATCGAACGCACGCTCTTTGCCGCAGAACTTTCCCTGGAAGGCGACTGCCGCGCTGTGCAAGGCATCCTACCCATCGCGATCAAGGCACAGGAAGAAGGCCTTTCCGCGATCTTCGTCGCGCGATCCAACGCCAATGAAGCGCTCCTCGTAGAAGGCATAACCGTATACGCTATCGCAAGCCTGCGGGAAGCCGTCGATTTTCTGACGGGACAAACTTCCCTTTCGCCTGCCGTCCCGGAACGCGCACAGGCAGCGCAAAATAAGACAATAGATGACTTCGCCGATGTGCAAGGGCAATTTCAAGCAAAGCGCGCACTCGAGATTGCAGCCGCAGGCGGGCACAATGTCCTGATGGTCGGCGTGCCCGGCTCGGGAAAGACGATGCTCGCGCGACGCATGAGCTCCATCCTCCCCGCCCTGACGCGCGAGGAAGCGCTGGAAATCACAAAGATTTACAGTATTGCAGGACTGCTGCCACAAGATGGCGGGCTCGTGCAGAAACGCCCCTTCCGCAGCCCGCACCATACGGCATCCACGACGGCAATGATTGGCGGCGGCAGCATTCCACGCCCCGGTGAAGTCACCTTGGCACATCATGGCGTCCTCTTCCTCGACGAGCTACCCGAATTCTCGAAAACGACACTGGAAGTGCTGCGACAGCCACTAGAGGATAGAAAAGTTTGCATCACGCGTATTCATTCCTCCTTTACATTCCCTTCGAGCATGATCTTGATTTGTGCGATGAATCCATGCCCCTGTGGCTACTACGGCGATGAGTCCGGACACCATTCCTGCGAGTGCTCTCCAAACGAGGTGCGTCGATACACACGCAAAATATCCGGTCCCCTGCTCGACCGAATCGACATCCATATCCGCGTGCCGCACGTCGCCTACAAAGACCTCGCCTCAACGAAGAAGGCGGAGCCGTCCGCCGTGATTGCAAAGCGCGTAGAAGCGGCAAGAGCGCTTCAATATGCGCGGCTTTCCGCCTTTCACGTCCACTGCAACGCGCAGATGAGCCACGCCATACTCCAAAAGGTGTGCCCGCTTGGAAAAGAAGCACAATCCATGCTGGAAATGGCCTTTCACAAGCTCCACCTCTCCGCGCGCTCTTACGACCGAATCATCAAGGTCGCGCGGACGATTGCCGACCTTGCTGCCGCAAAAGAGATTACCCCTCAGCACATCGCTGAGGCAATCCAACTGCGCAACGACGTAGGGCTGACGGGCAATTAAAAAACCTTCTCTACACAACCTTGGTTGACCACGATTCAATGTTCCATACAGAATCGACCCATTCCTCGTAAAATGCCGGCTCATGCGAGACAAGGAGGATTGTTCCCTTGTACTCCTTGAGCGCGCGCTGCAATTCTTTCTTCGCCTCTACGTCGAGATGATTCGTCGGCTCGTCGAGCACAAGGAGATTGACTGGACTCTGCATGACCTTCGCAAGGCGAACCTTTGCTGCCTCACCACCCGAAAGAGCCGTCATCTTCGTTGTGATATGCTCATTCGTCAGCCCGCAGGAGGCGAGTGCCGCGCGCACCTCGAAATTCGTCATGCCGGGATATGCCTGCCACAGCTCATCGAGCGCCGTGTTCATATTGCCCGTTGCGCTCTCTTGCTCGAAATAGCCCGTCGTCACGAACTCCCCATGCTCAATCTGCCCCGAAACGGGCTTGATGATGCCGAGCAGGGTCTTTAACAGCGTCGACTTTCCTAAGCCATTCGTTCCGCGAATGGCTATTTTCTTGCCGCGCTCAACGCGTATATCAACAGGCGTCGTGAGCGGCGTATCGTAGCCGAGCACGAGGCGCTTCGCATCAATGACGAAGCGCGACGGCGTGCGATCCATCTGGAAATGGAAATGCGGCTTCGGCTTCTCCGCGCGCTTCGTGAGGACTTCCATCTTGTCGAGTTTCTTTTGTCGGCTGTTCGCCATGCCGCGTGTCGCAACGCGCGCCTTATTGCGTTGAATGAAGTCCTGCTCACGCTTGATTTCCGCCTGCTGGCGCTCATACGCCGTCTCTTCCTGACGCCGCTTTAAGGCGACCATTTCCTCAAACTTCGCATAGCTTCCCGTATAGCGCGTAAGCGAGAGATTGTCGACGTGCCAAATCACATTCGTAACGGCATTTAGGAAGGGAATATCGTGCGAGATTAAAATGAATGCGTTTTCATAATTTGTCAGATACGATTTAAGCCATTCGATATGCTCTGCATCGAGATAATTCGTCGGCTCATCAAGCAGAAGGATCTCGGGATTTTCGAGCAGGAGCTTTGTCAATAGCACCTTCGTGCGCTGCCCGCCCGAAAGCTCGTCGACCTTTCGCTCAAGCCCAATGTCGCGAAGTCCAAGGCCGCCCGCGACCTCCTCGATGCGCGCGTCAATCGTATAGTAGCTGCCCTCGTCCAGCACATCCTGGATTTCGCCGACCTCTTTCATAAGGCGATCCGTTTCCTCGGGCGAGGCATCCCCCATCTTGTCATAAGCCGCAAGCATCTCCGCCTCGAGCTGCACAAGGCGCACAAACGCCATCCGAAGCGTCTCGCGAATCGTCATGCCGTCCTGAAGCGCCGCGTGCTGGTCAAGATAGCCGACCTTCGTCCGCTTCGCCCATGACACCGTGCCCGCATCGGGCGCCAATGCCCCCGTGATGATGGAAAGAAACGTAGACTTTCCCTCTCCGTTCGCGCCGACAAGCGCGACGTGCTCCCCTTTGAGCAAGCGAAACGATACATCCCCGAAAATCTCTCGCCCGCCATAGCTGTGGGACAGGTGCGAAACTTCCAAAACGCTCATTATACCCCTCCATTGGTTTAGAGCAAACCGCCCCCATAAGCCGGCATTCCGCCCAGCTTATGGGGGCAGCAGCGCAGAGCGCTTTATGTTCACGATTGCCTCAGTTGCTCCTTGGTCTGCTCGTCGGCAAGCTCTTTTGCCGTCAAGATGCAGTCAATCTTCTTCCCCGATGCCGTATTGAGGTCGATGAACTCCCCTTTCGTCGTTTGGACGACAGGCAGCGTCGTGACGCGCGACTCATCCATGTAGACGATATTGGCCACCGTGCCGTCGTTCAGGCGAACCCAGCTGCCATTGAGCGAATGGCAGACGTGGCGCATGAAGAGGACGGCATACTGGACATCGAGGCGATTGTTCAGTACATCATCATTCAGAATATCAAAGATATGGAACGGGGAAACGCGCCTTGCATAGCTGCGCGTCGATGCCATCGCATCGTAAATATCGAGCAGTGCGAGGATGCGCCCGAAGTCCGATATCTTATCGCCTTTGAGCGCAAACGGATAGCCGCTCCCGTTGTTGCGCTCATGGTGCTGAAGTACGCCATCCATGATCTTCCGGTTCGCGCCGAGATCCGTCTTCTGAAGCATCTCCCCGCCAATCTTCGTATGATTCTTGACGATGCCATACTCCGTTGCCGTCAGCTTGCCATGCTTGTTGATGATCGTATCGGAAATACGCATCTTGCCGATATCGAGCAGCAAGCCTGCGACGATGAGGTCGTAGCGCTCGTAAGGCGTAAGACCGAGCCAGCGCCCCATGAGGCTCGCCAGAATGCCGACATCGAGGCTATGGTGCACGATGTAGTTCTTCGTGCGATCCATGTTATGAATCTGCGAAATCGCCTTTGCGCCATCGGAGAGCGTGCGGAAATCCGCGCTTCCAATCAAGCGCTGCAAAGCCTTAAGGTCAATCTGCCCATACTCATTGAGCGTCTTCAGCAATGCTTCGAGCGCCGTATAGGTCCGTTCATAGCAAGCGACGTATGTATCATCGAGCAGCTTCGTCTGCGGAGCCGCCTGTTCCTTCGGATCTTCGCCTTCGCGCACCTCGACCGAAAAGATCGAATGGGTCATCAAATCATCAAGAATCGGCTGCGTCAGAACCGTTCCTGCCTGAATCAAGACATTTACGTCATCTTCCGAAACATCCGTGCCGATAACCATGCCCGGCTTTAGATCCTCAACTGCATACGCCTTTAACATTATCTTGCCCTCCTATGCATCTTGCACATTCCTTTGTATTTATAATTAGCTATAAGTCCCGTTTTTCCTATCGGTCAAAATTATTTTTTAATATCTTCCTCGCGTATTGCACGCAGGATAGTTTTTCCGATTCCGTCGCCCAAGCTTTCCTGCTTGTTGCCCAGTCAATCAGCTTATCTTATCTTCTGGGCGCTATCGGTATCTACATTGAAGCTAAATTTCATCTACTAGCACATTTAGATACGCTGAAACAAAATCTGCCACAGCAAAAAGTCCGCCAGCACTGAGCCGACGGGCTTTCTTGATACACTTTTTGAAGAGAACTCCTTAACGCTTAGAGAACTGAGAAGCCTTACGAGCTTTTTTGAGACCGTACTTGCGACGTTCCTTCTCGCGTGGATCACGCGTAACGAAGCCGGCCTTCTTGAGCGCCGGACGAAGCTCTGCGTCCATCTCCATGAGAGCACGCGTGATACCATGGCGAATTGCTCCTGCCTGACCCGTCACGCCGCCGCCTGCGACATTTGCAATAACGTCGTACTTGTCGACAGTCTCTGTAAGATTCAAAGGCTGACGTACAATGAGTTCCAACGTCTTAAGACCAAAATACTCTTCCATGTCACGACCGTTGATCGTAACCTTGCCCTCGCCTGGAACCAGACGAACACGGGCAACGGACGATTTTCTGCGCCCCGTGCCGTAATAGCTGACTTGTGCCATGTATATGTTCCTCCTCTTCCAGATCAACGGATGTTAAGTTCAAGCTTTTCGGGCTTCTGCGCTGCATGCGGATGTTCCGAACCAGCATACACGCTGAGTTTGCGATACATCTGCGCACCGAGGCGGTTCTTGGGAAGCATTCCCTTGATTGCATGCTCAAGAACACGCTCCGGGAAACGCTGCAGCATCTGTCCAGCCGGTGTAAACGTCGTACCGCCCTGATAACCGGAATGACGGAAATATGTCTTACCCGTCAGTTTCTTTCCCGTAAACTTCACTTTTTCTGCATTGATGACAATAACGTAATCCCCCGTATCAACATGCGGAGTATACGTCGGTTTATTTTTACCGCGAAGAACTTTTGCAACTTCGGCTGCAAGGCGACCAACCGTCTGGTTCTCAGCGTCCACAACATACCATTTACGCTCGATATTGGATGCGTTCGCCATAAACGTTGTCTTCATGCGATCTCCCCCCCTAGAATTTCAAGTCTCGTTTTCATCATGATATGGATGCAACGATCCATGGCTCCGGGGCTAATGGAAACGTAGATGCGTAACATCACATAGAGCTATTCTACTGAAAAAACATTGGCGCGTCAAGTATTTTTTCATTTCCCTTAGATTGAGCCTGCATACACGATTGACACAAGCGAAATTTATTAGTTGATGTGATAGGCAAATAATGATATAGTTAACGTGTATGAAAGTATGAGTTTTCGTTCGGGAGGGACGCAGGAGAGATGTTTAAATTTAAACAGAAGGATAGCGAGTTCTTTGATTTGTTCGTTGACAGCGCTCGTTACTTCTATACAGGTGCTCTCATGATGGACGAAGTCATGGCGGACTATAATAAAGCCACCGAAAAAATCAAGCAAATCAATGAGCTTGAGCATCAGGCGGACGCGGTGAATGACAAGATCATTGATAAGCTGAACCTGACATTTATTACGCCAATCGATCGCGAAGACATCTACGCTCTGGCCAATGGTCTTGACGATGGAGTGGACTACCTGCAAGGCACGCTTCAATGTCTCGTCATGTATCGGACAGGAAAAGCGATGACAGGTGCTGTGAAACTCACAAAGCTATTGATCGAGAGCACGGAAGAAATCATTCGCGCATTCTCCCTGCTGAAAGATATTCGTCGCAATCAAGTGCAAATTCTCGATGCAACGCATAAGATATCCAGCCTTGAAAGCGAAGGCGACAGGGTATACAGGCATGAGGTGGCCTATCTCTTCGATAAGGTAAAAGATCCGATCGAGCTGATTAAATGGAAGGATATCTTAGAGAAACTAGAAGATACGCTTGATCATTGCGAAAGTCTCTCGGATATGATTCGAGGGGTGGTCATGAAATATGCATGAACTCCAGCTTTTGATTTTTACAGTCATCGTGCTTGCCTTGCTGTTTGACTTTATCAACGGCTTCCATGACACGGCGAATGCGATTGCTACCTCCGTTTCGACACGTGCAATTCATCCGAGTCATGCCATTATTATGGCGGCGGGACTAAACTTTCTTGGCGCCATGTATAGCACAGGGGTCGCCAAAACGATTGGCGCAGATATTGTCAAGTCAGCACAGCATGTTGATGAACACATTATTATTGCGGCGCTCATCGGAGCAGTTGTTTGGAATCTCCTAACGTGGTGGTTTTCCGTGCCATCAAGCTCCTCCCATGCACTCGTTGGCGGCGTCATCGGCGCGGTGCTGGTGTCCGTCGGTTCAGATGGCTTAAACTTCTACGGTATCGGGAAAATTATTATATCGCTCATTGCCTCGCCGCTTATTGCGATTGTGACAGGCTGTGCCGTTATGTTATTGCTCTTTCGTATTTTTGGGCGCTTCAGTCCCTCTGCTGTGAATGGCAAGTTCAAAAAAATGCAGATTCTTTCTGCGGCCATGATGGCGTTCTCACATGGATCAAATGACGCGCAGAAATCGATGGGTATCATTACGTTGGCACTTCTTTCAGGTGGTTACATTGATGCGTTTGAAGTTCCCACCTATGTCAAGATGCTTGCTGCGACAGCAATGGCCTGCGGCACGGCAGTTGGCGGATGGCGTATCATAAAGACTATTGGCGGCAAGATTTTCAGGCTCGAACCGGTTTCCGGCTTTGCCGCCGATCTAAACTCGTCCATTGTCATTTTTTCAGCGACACTTCTGCATCTTCCAGTCAGTACCACACACGTTGTATCTGGATCGATTATGGGTGTCGGAACAGCAAAGCGTGTCAGTGCCGTTCGTTGGGGCGTTGCCCAGCAAATGGTTATGGCATGGGTTTTAACGATTCCATGCACTGCCGTCATGGGCGCAATTTCTTACGAGTTCGTCTGCATGGTATTTGGAAAATAAAACACGGTTATCCCGAGAATCAACACATGCTCGGGAATTTTTGGTTCTTTGTCAAATGTTGTGGTGTAGGCTTCCCCAGAGGTCAGTCGCTAGAGGCGGCTGACCTCTTTTTTAGCTTCCTTCCCGTCCGTCTTTTCATCCGTGCCACATGGTTCAGCAGAAGTATAATTCTGCTTATTCTACAATAAAAAACAGGACGTGCCCAAAATGAACACATCCCGCCAATTTGATTCAACCCGTTTCTTAGAACTTCACGCTCGACTTGAATGCCAAGCTATCGCTTGCAGCAATCTCAATCTCTGCACCCGTCTGCGGGTTACGCCCCTTGCGTGCCTCACGGTGCGATTTCTTAAACGTACCAAAGCCAATGAGTCGGATCTCCGCATCAGCCTTCACGCTGTCCTTTACGACTTCAAACAGTGCATCAATAACCGCCTTCGTATCTTTCTTCGACGTGCCGGCAACCTCTGCTACCTTGTCCACGAAAATTGCCTTGCTGATGACGTCCTTATTTGCCATGGTTTCCAGTCTCCTTTGCTTAGAAGCAGTTGCTTTTCAATAAACTCTTTTACTCTTCGGTTATTATAGCCGACCATCCTGCCACTGTCAACATATACCGCCGTATTTACGGCAAAACACCGACAAGTTACCAGCGATCAGCACAAGCTATACCCTAAAAAGGGATGTATTCCCCTAAAACATATCTCTGTGCCAAAGCAGGTACGTCATCGTAATGCTGATGCCAAACGCGATGCACATGACGTAAAAAAAGCCGTGGCTGTTTTCGGCAAACGGAACGGGCACGTTCATCCCAAAGAAACTCGATACGACCGTCGGAATCGCAAGGATGATTGTCACTGCTGCGAGGAATTTCATCACGAGGTTCTGATTGTTCGAGATAATGGACGAAAACGTGTCGGCGAGACGCGCGAGGATTTTGCTGTACATCTCGACCATTTCCTTCGCCTGCTTGTTCTCGATAATGACGTCCTCCAAGAGATCTTCATCTTCCTCATACGCCTTCAGAATCGGCGTCAGGCTATGGTTTGTCCGCATTCGAAGCAGCTTGTCGAGCACCGCACCATTGGAGCGGATTGCCGCATTGAAATACGTGAGACCCTTCTGCAGCTCAAGGAGGCGCAAGATCTCACTGTTTTTCATATCGTGGCGCAGCTGGTCTTCGATTTCGTCCGACAGCTTTGAGATTTGACGCAGGTATCGCAGGAAGTACGTCGCAGACTTATAGAGAATCTGGAAGAGAAATCGCGTCTTTTTGTACGTCCGGAAAAGGCGCGACGTGCGTTCATTGAACTCGGTAATGACGGGCGTCTCTTCGAGACAGACGGTAATGATATACTCTTCCGTCACGATGATTGCAAGCGGAAGTGCGTCATAGCTATCATCGCCGCGAAAGACCGGCACATTCGTCAGGACCATGACAGAGTTCTCCTCGACATCCGTATGGGATCGCTCCTCATCATCGAGCGCCGAGCGAAGAAAATCGGGATCAACCTCTGTGAGATTGCTGACAACCTTCAGCTCATAAGGCGTCGGATCGACGATATTGATCCAAGCGCCTTTTTCGAGCGTCTTCAGCGTCAGTTCCTGAAGGGGACCTGTCTCCATGGATTTATAGATTTGAAGCATTTCAAGGTGTCTCCTTTCGCACGGGAAACACCTCACATTCTCCTCTTAGCCGACTGGCAGGAGAATGTGTCGCGTTTGCCCGTATAGGATGAAGCATCGCTTAGGATCACACATATCAGGGTGATCGTCCATTCTCCTCACCAACCTTTCGCTCTCAATAAAGGATATGCCAAATCGGACACATGCAAGATTGCAGTTACGTCAGCATTCCTAAAACACTCAACTATTATAACGCCATCGTTCCAATTTTTCCAGAGGCAAAAATTGCCCCTTCTGTACTGCTAGGATTGCAGACACGCGCTACGAAAGGCCTGCTTCCTGTTTCATCGCCGCAATGCGATCCATGACGGATTGCGAGAAGCGCGCAAGATCCTCCTTGTCCTTGCGGTCGCCTGTGAATGCCATGGGCGCGCCGATCAAGAGGTGCAGTTTGTGGAAGCTCGCGATTTTATCCGTGCCGACGATGCATACGGGAACGACAGGCGCGCCCGTCATCGCGGCAATCAGTCCGACACCTGCCTCTGCCTTGCCCATCTCGCCCGTGCGGCTGCGCGTTCCTTCGGGAAACAGCCCCAGCACCTTTCCGAGCTTTAGGACCTGAACCGCCGCCTTTATCGCGCCGCGGTCTGCCGCGCCGCGCTTGACGGGGAAGGCATGGCACGCGCGTATCGCCGAGCCGAAGACCGGATGCTCAAAAAGCTCGATTTTCGCCATGTAGCTGACGGGGCGCGCGAGGAAACAGGCCAGAAAAGGCGGATCGAAATTGCTCATATGATTGGCCGCCAGAATGACGGGTCCTTCCTTTGGAAGATTCTCCCGCCCGCGAATATCGGCGCGAAAAAAAATCGTAAAGAACACGCTGAACAAGAATCGAAGCAACGAATAAAGCATCGTATCACCTGCACATTTCCAAGATTTTCGACACGACAGTCTCTATGCTCATGCCCGTCGTATCGAGCAGCACCGCATCATCCGCGCGCACGAGCGGCGAGATCTCGCGCTCCATGTCCGCTTTGTCGCGCGCGGCAATATCTGCCTGAATCTCTGCAAGACTGACTTCATGTCCCTTCTCTTGAAGCTCCTTGCAGCGCCGCCGTGCACGCTCCTCGATGGATGCCGTGAGATAGATCTTGACATCGGCATTCGGCAGGACGTTCGTCGCAATGTCGCGCCCGTCCATCAATACCGCGCCCTGCTCCGCCATCTTGCGCTGAAGCGCGACCATCTTCTCGCGGACAGGGCCGAGGCGCGCGACCTGCGAGACAATATGGCTGATCTCCGGCGTCCGAATCAGCCCTGTGACGTCCGTTCCATCGACCGTGACAGTCGTCCTTCCGCCCTCGTAGCGCAGGATAATATCAATGTCGCGCACGACGTCCAAGATGCGCGCGTCCGTAACCTTGCCGCCCTGTTGGAGCGCCTTCCATGCGACGCCGCGGTACATCGCGCCCGTGTCGATGTAGGTATAGCCAAGCTTCTCTGCGGCAATCTGCGCGACCGTGCTCTTTCCGGCTCCTGCTGGCCCATCAATCGCTACAACGAGTTGTTTCATGGTCATTGCCCCCTTATCCCTGCTGGATGTGTGCAAGCGTTTCGTAAAACGTCGGGTACGAGATATCAACGCAAGCTGGATTCTCGATATGGACGCCACGACCTGCCGCACCGAGAATGGCAAGCGACATAGCGATGCGATGGTCGTCATACGAGAAGCAGCTGGCGTGCTGGATTTTTCTGCCGCCATGTATGACGAGCTCATCCTCCTTTGCCTCGACAGATCCCGGCGCCAATTTATTGAACTGATCCGCAATCGCCTGGATGCGATCCGTTTCCTTGACGCGAAGCTCGCCTGCGCCCGTAATGACCGTATCGCCTTCGGCAAAGAGCGCGGCAACGGCCAAAATGGGGATCTCATCGATGAGGCGCGGCATGATTTCCGCGCCGAACTCCGTCCCGTGCAGCGCACTCGCCTCAACGCGTATATCCGCCGCCCGCTCGCCGCCGCTCATCCGCTCGTTCTGGATCGTTATCCGCGCGCCCATCGCGCGCAATACGTCGAGGACGCCCGTCCGCGTCGCATTGATTCCAACGCCCTTCAGCAGAAGATTGCTATGCGGGATGATCGATCCCGCAACGAGCCAGCATGCCGCAGAGCTGATATCACCCGGCACCTCAATCGCCTCTGGCGCAGTCATTTCTCGCACGGGCTGCACGGTGACAGCTGTCCCATGAACCTCGATATCGACGCCAAATGCCCGCAGCATTTGCTCTGTATGGTCGCGCGAGGCAAACGGCTCGACGACCGTCGTCGCGCCGTCCGCAAAGAGCCCGGCGAGGAGGATTGCCGACTTGACCTGTGCGCTCGCGACAGGGCTCTGATACGTCATGCCGCAAAGATTTTTCCCCATCGGCACGATTGTGATGGGCAGTTTGGCATTATCTGCACGGCCGAATATCTGCGCGCCCATCGCGCAAAGCGGCTTGATGACGCGCCCCATCGGGCGCTTGTGCAACGAGGCGTCACCCGTAAACGTCGAGAGAAAGGGCTGTCCCGCGAGCATTCCCATCATGAGGCGAAGCGTCGTCCCCGAGTTTCCTGCATCGAGAATCGTCTGCGGCTCGCAAAGACCGTGAAGCCCGCGCCCCGTAACGATCAGCTCATCATCATGCAGAAATTCAACCGACGCGCCAAGCGCACGCACGCAGGCGACCGTCGATAGGCAGTCCTGCGCATGAAGAAAATTCGTGATGTGCACGGGCGTGCTGCCGAGTGCCGAGAACATGACGCTGCGGTGGGAAACCGACTTATCGCCCGGTATGCGGATCGTGCCGCGAAGCCCCTGCCCGCTTGGCTCAATATGCTTGCTTTCATTCATCGTATCACTTCTCCTCTATTCGCTTTTTCGCTCAGAAAGCCCCGCCTGCTTTTCACTGGTCCACGCGCTCCAACAGCCGGCAGCGCAACCCATCGAAAACGCCGCCTGGAGATTATACCCACCTGTATAGGCGTCGACATCGACGACCTCGCCGACGAAGTAAAGTCCCGCTACACGCTTTGATTCCATCGTCTTCGGATCGATTTCCTTGACCGATACGCCGCCTGCCGTCACGATTGCCTCGGCAAGCGGGCGCGTCCTCGTGACCGTCAGCACGACCTCCTGCAAGGTTTCCACGAGACGGCGGCGCTCCTGCGCAGTCACTTGATGGACAGGCTTTTCAGGGCTCAGGTAGGCGCAGTCCAGAACCGGCTCAATGAGCTTGTGCGGCAGGAGGTCTACGAGCGCATTTTTCAGCGTCTTTCGCTTGTATGATTCGAAATCGCGCATGATGCGGGCTTCGAGCTTTTCAGGCGTCAGCGCAGGTTTCAGGTTGAGAACGAGCTCCACGGCGTGCCCGTCATCCAGGAAGTCCGCTGCCGTGCGGCTGAGGGATAAGATAATCGGTCCCGTCACGCCAAAATGCGTGAACATCATCTCGCCAAACTCCTCCGCCTCGCGCTTCCCATCGACGAGGAGCGTGACGCGCACGTTGCGGAGCGAAAGCCCCATGACGTCACGCACCCACTCCTCTTCCGTTTCAAGCGGGACGAGCGATGGGCGAAGCGGCACAATCGTATGGCCGAGCTCTGCCGCCATGCGGCAGCCGTCCCCCGTCGATCCGGTCTTGGGGTACGATGCGCCGCCCGTCGCCACGATGACGGCATCCGCGTGAAAGATCTTGCCAGACGCCGTCTGGACGCCGGAGGCGCGCCCGTCTTGCACGAGGATATGACGCACTCCCGTATCCGTCTCAAGATGGACGCCAAGCTCATTTATGCGATACACCATCGCATCCACTGCATCCTGTGCCTTGTCGCTGACCGGAAACACGCGCATCCCCCGCTCGACCTTCGTCGCGACGCCCTGTGCCTCGAAAAAGGCGCAGACGTCTTCATTCGTGAAGCGGCGAATCGCGCTGTTCAAAAATGCCCCATTTCCGTGGATATTGCGGATAATCTCGGAAATGTCCGCTGCATTCGTGAGATTGCAGCGCCCCTTGCCCGTGATCATCATCTTCCGACCAGGCACGCGCATCTTTTCGAGCAACGTGACCGATGCCCCATTCTCTGCCGCCTTGATTGCCGCCATCATGCCGGCAGGGCCAGCGCCTATGACAAGAATTTCACTCATTTCTCCAGCCCCGTCATCGCGCGCAATCTCTCTACTTCACGAGTGGTGAGCGAGCGGTATGCGCCGCGCTTCACGCCATCTAATGTCAGCCTCGCAAACTGCGTGCGCGCGAGCTCGCAGACATCGCAGCCGACAGCGGCAAACATCCGCCTGACCTGACGGTTGCGCCCCTCGTGAATGATGACCTCGGCCTGCGAGAAGCCGTCCGCCTGTGCAAGAACGCGCACACGCGCGGGCGCAGTCATGCCATCATCGAGCAAAACGCCCGTGCGAAGCTGCGTCAATGCCGCCTCGTCAATCACTCCTTTGACCGTTGCAACGTACGTCTTTTCCACCTCGCGCTTCGGGTGCAGCAGGCCATTCATCAGCGCACCATCATTCGTCAGAAGCAATAATCCCGTCGTATTATAGTCAAGACGTCCGACTGGATAGATTCGCTCGGACACATCTGGGACGAGATCGAGCACGGTGCGCCGTCCCCGGTCGTCCTTTGCCGTTGAAAGGCAGCCTTTCGGCTTATGGAGCAGCAAATAGACGTGCTTCTCAGAAGCGGCGATTGGCTTGCCATCGACGGCGACCACATGACGCGCTGCGTCGACTTTCGTGCCGAGCTCTGTTACGACGGTGCCGTCCACCGTGACGCGCTGGGCGATAATCAGCTTTTCTGCTGCCCGGCGTGAGGCAATTCCCGCTTGGCTGATGATTTTTTGCAGGCGTTCTTCCATCAGATAAAGCTCCTTATGAGTGACTGAAACCATGCGGTAATGCGCGCGAAGAACGAGCGCTTTTCCACGCTCGCCCCTGCAAGGCAATCAACAGAAGCGATTTCCTTCCCATCTTGAAGAATAGCAAGACGTCCGACCTTGTCGCCGCGCGTGACGGGAGCAGAGACGTCGTCCAATACGAGTTTTCTTTCATATTGCCCTTCGGCGTCCTTGCGCGCTGCAAGCGTCAGAGCGTGCGCCGCATAGACGGGAATCGTGCCGCGCCCGCCCGCAACTGCCGCCGTACCGACCTGCTCGCCCTCCTGCACAATCTGGACAGGCTCTGCTTGCGAGAATCCATAGTCGAGCAATTTGATGGAGTCATTCCACATATAGACGGAGTCGAACACGACGGCGATGAGCTGGATCCCGTTATCCTTCGCTGCCGAGACGAGGCAGCGCCCCGCCGCATCGGTATAGCCCGTCTTGACGCCATTGCCGCCGCGGTACAGCCAGAGCATCTGGTTCTCATTGCGCAGGCGATGTGTATCGTCTGCGATCCAGTCGAATGTCACTTCCTTCGTGCTGACGATTTTCTCAAAATCTTCAAGCTGATAGCCATACGCCGCAATACGCGCCATGTCGTAAGCGGTCGTGTAATGCGCATCATCGGGAAGCCCATTCGCATTGACGAAATTCGTATGGATCGCGCCAATCTCGTGCGCCTTTTCCGTCATCATGCGCGCAAAGGCCGGCACAGAGCCCGCGATATGCTCGGCGACAGCGATAGCCGCGTCGTTGCCGGAATGGAGCATCATGCCGTAGAGCAGATCCTCCATGCGAATCGTTTGCCCCGCTTCGAGCCAGAGCGTCGACCCTTCCGCGCCTGCCGCGTTGCTGCTGATCGTCACCATGTCGTCCGGGCTCGATTTTTCGAGCGCGAGAATGAGCGTCATGATCTTCGTCGTGCTCGCCGGATAGCGCCGCTCGTCCTTGTCGCGCTCGTAGAGAACGAGCCCTGTCGCGGCATCCATGACGACGGCAGAGCGTGCCGTAAGATTGGGGAGCGCATCGTCCTCTCGAATGACAAGCCCCGGTATATCGGGACGCTTCATCTCCTGAATATCGAAAAGCGCTTCCGCCTGTGCACGCGCGCTCAGGCAAAGCGGGAAAAAAGCGACACAGCCAGCAAGGAGCGCCGCGCCTATCTTATGGTATGGTTTCAAAACGTAACCCCTATATGGATTCATAGATAAAAACAGATAGCTCCTTCATTTTAGCATTCCCCTCTCGCGTGGTCAACGCTTCTTCACTGCCGCCGCGCCGAGCAGGCTGCGAAGGGCTTCCATCGTTTCCGACTCACCGTCGAGCCAGAAACGCTCAACCGCCTTTTGCCAACGCCCGTCCTGCTGAAAATACGTCATGTGCTCGCCATGATGCGCCGCGAAAAGTTCCTTCATCTTCTCGCGCTTTTCCTCAGAGAGTCCCCCGTCCGGCAGTGTGATGTAATATTCGGGAAGATACTCCGCAAGCCCCCAGACTTTGTCTGCGAGAATCTTTACGCCATCGTCCCCCACGTCGGTGCGCCCCTGTATCACGACGGGCATATCTTCTTCCAAAAGACTGACGTTCTGATAAAACGTACGCGGGAAAACCGTGACCTCGATCTGATCCGTGAAGTCCTCAAGGGTCGCAAAGCACATCGTCTCTCCCCTGCGCGTCGTGATGCGCTTCGTCTCGACGATCAGCCCGCCGATGCGGACGAGTTTCTTGTCACCGACCTCCCCCTCTTTGAGCGAGCTCAGGCTGCACAGATTATCGAGCTTGTCCGCATAGGCATCAAGCGGGTGGCCTGTGATATAGAATCCCGTCGTCTCCTTTTCCCATTCCAACCGTTCTTCCTGCGACACTTCATCTATGTCTGGCAAGTGAAGATCGGCCGCCTCCGCTACGGCATCGATGGAAAAGAGCCCCATCTGCCCGCTCATCGTGTCTTTCTGCTGCTGCGTTGCATCCAGTACCGCTTGCGGCAGGATGGCGAGAAGCTGGCTGCGCTTCGCGCCCATGCTGTCAAATGCCCCACACTTGATGAGGCTTTCGAGCACGCGCTTGTTGACCGTGCGCATATCCATGCGGCGGCAGAAGTCAAAGAGCGAGCGGAATGCGCCGCCCTCCTCGCGCGCCTTGACCATTCCTTCGATTGCCGCCTCGCCGACATTGCGAACGGCGGCAAGTCCAAAGCGAATCGCCTCTCCGTCGACGCTGAAAAAGGACGAGCTCGCATTGATGTCGGGCGGCAGGATCGCAATGCCCATGCGGCGGCATAGCTCGATATAGGCAGGCACGCGCTGCGTGTCGATGATGCTCGTGAGCATCGCCGCCATAAATTCCGCTGGATAATGCGCCTTCAGATACGCCGTCTGCCACGCCACGAGCGCGTAGGCAGCACTGTGCGACTTGTTGAAGCCGTAGTCGGCAAAGTGCGTCAGAAGATCGAATATCGTATTGGCCAGTCCCGCCTCAATGCCGTTCTTCTGGCAACCCGCCAGAAAGCTTTCCTTCTGTGCCATCAGGATCTCGTGCTTCTTCTTGCCCATCGCCCGGCGCAGGAGATCCGCCTGCCCAAGCGAAAAACCCGCGAGCACCTGCACGATCTGCATGACCTGTTCCTGATAGAGGACGACGCCAAACGTCTCCTTCAGGATTGGCTCCAAGAGTGGGTGCATATAGGTGACTTCCTTCGTGCCGTGACGTCCCGCGATAAAGTCCTCGACCATGCCGCTGCCGAGCGGTCCAGGACGATAGAGCGCGACGAGCGGAATGAGGTCATCGAAGCGCTCCGGTGCAAGATCGCGCACGAGATTCGTCATGCCGCCCGATTCCATCTGGAAGACCGCTCCCGTCCTCCCCTCGCAGAGCATTTTGACCGTCAGTTCATCCTCTAGGGGAATCGCATCAATATCGACGCTCTCATGGCGGCTATGCTTGATATTTTCAATCGTGTCGCTGATGACAGTCAGCGTCCGAAGGCCGAGAAAATCCATCTTCAAAAGGCCGAGCTCCTCGACGTGATCCTTGTCGAACTCCGTGACGAGCGTCCCCTCCGAAACCGATACGGGCAAGTAATCCGTCAGCGGATTGCGCGCGATCACGACGCCCGCCGCATGGGTCGAGGAATGGCGTGGCAGCCCTTCAAGCTTGCGCGCGAGATCGATTACGCGCTTTACGGTCGGATTCGATTCATAAAGCGCGCGAAAATCCTGTGAGCCTTTCAGTGCCTTGTCAATCGTGATTTTTAGCTCATTCGGAATGAATTTCGCAATCTCCGACACCTCGGAAAAGGAGAGGTTGAGCACGCGCCCAACGTCGCGGATAGCGCCCTTTGCCGCCATTGTTCCGAACGTGACAATCTGCGCGACGTGGTCGTAGCCATACCGCTTCTTGACGTAATCGATGACTTCCTCGCGACGGATGTAACAGAAGTCCACGTCAATATCCGGCATCGACACGCGCTCCGGATTCAAGAAGCGCTCGAAGAGCAGCTTGTACTTGAGCGGGTCGAGATTCGTAATGCCGAGGAGGTACGCGACGATGCTGCCTGCGGCAGAGCCGCGCCCCGGGCCGACCGAGATGCCGACCTTGCGCGAGTAGCTGATGAAGTCCCAGACGATGAGGAAGTAACTGTCATAGCCCATGCGATGAATGATTTCAAGCTCGTATTCGAGGCGCTCCCGCACCTCTTTCGTACCATCCGCATAATGGGAAGGAATCGCCTCCTCGCAAAGCGCGCGAAGGTATGCCGCATCGTCTGCATAGTCTTCTGGAATCGGATAGTACGGCAGCTGAAGATGCCCAAACTCAAAATCGACCTTGCAGCGGGCGGCTATTTTCTCCGTGTTGGCGATTGCCTCTGGATATTCGGGGAAAAGCGCCGCCATCTCTTCGGGCGATTTCAGGTAGTAGTCGTCGCTATTGAAGCGCATACGATCAGGATCGTCGACTGTCTTTGCCATCTGCACGCAGAGCAGAATGTCGTGGAACTCGCTGTCCGCGCGGTGGACGTAGTGAAGATCGTTCGTCGCGACAAGACCGACACCGTATTTCTTCGCGAGCAGCACAAGCCCCTCGTTCGCCTTTTTTTCTTCCGCAAGCCCGTGGTTCTGAATTTCGAGAAAGAAATTGTCCTTGCCGAAAATATCGAAGTATTCCTTTACGAGCGCGTCAGCACGCGTCATATTATCCTGAAGGATTGCGCGCGGGATTTCGCCGGCGATACAGGCGGAGAGGCAGATGATCCCTTCATGGTGCTTCCGAAGGAGAGCCTTGTCGATGCGCGGCTTGTAATACATTCCTTGGATATTCGCCTGCGATACGAGCTGGACGAGATTGCGGTAGCCCGTCTGATTTTCCGCGAGGAGAATCAGGTGGTAGTAACGCACCCCATCGACCTCCTTATGCGCTTGGCACGGACCGGGCGCAAGGTAGACCTCGCAGCCGATGATTGGCTTTATCTCCTGCTTCTTTGCCTCTTTATAGAAATCGATCACGCCGTACATCGCGCCGTGGTCGGTAATGGCAATCGAATCCATGCCAAGCTCTTTCGTCGTGCGGATGAGATCCCCGATTCGGCTTGCGCCGTCGAGCAGGCTGTACTCCGTATGAACGTGCAAATGCGTGAAAGGCATTCCCTCACCTCCGATTCAAAAAAACCGGAGATTGCTCTCCGGTTCTTTTCATCTTCTCATCAGATTTCCATGATAATCGGCAGAATCATAGGACGGCGGCGCGTCTTTTCAAAGAGGTAGCGGCCGAGCGCATCGCGGACGTTTGCCTTGATTGCGGACCACTCCTTGACATTTTCGTCCTCGCAGCGGTCGAGCGCCTGCTGGACGCGCGCGCGCGCCTCTCCCATCAGAGCCTCGGACTCACGGACGTAGACGAATCCGCGCGAAACGATGTCCGGGCCAGAGACGACGCGATTCGTCTGGCGGTTCATCGTCACGACGATAATCAGAATGCCGTCCTGCGAGAGCTGGCGGCGATCGCGCAGAACGATGTTGCCGACATCGCCGACGCCGAGGCCGTCGACCATGACCATGCCCGCCGTGACCTTGCCTGCGACCTGTCCCTTCTCGCGCGTAAATTCGAGGATCTGCCCGTTCTCGCTGATGAAGATATTTTCCTTTGCCATACCGAGCTCCCGTGCGAGGCGCGCGTGCTGGACGAGGTGGTGGTACTCGCCGTGAACGGGAATGAAAAATTTCGGGCGGACGAGATTGTGCATGAGCTTCAGTTCCTCGCGGCTCGCGTGGCCTGAGACGTGAATGCCCTTATTGCGCCCGTAGATAACATCTGCACCGAGCTTCATCAGATTGTCGATGGTCTTCGACACGAGCTTCTCGTTGCCGGGGATTGGCGTCGCCGAGATAATGACCGTATCACCGGGAACGATTCCAACCTTGCGATGATCGGACATCGACATGCGCGTGAGCGCCGACATTGGCTCGCCCTGACTGCCCGTCGTGATGATGACCATCTGCTCCATGCGGTAGTTATGGATCTCGTCAATATCGACGATCGTGCCCTCTGGCGCTTTGATATAGCCGAGCTCGAGCGAGATATTGACGACGTTGACCATGCTGCGGCCGAGCACGGCGACATGGCGCTTGTAGCGCACTGCCGTGTCGATGACCTGCTGGATGCGGTGGACGTTCGAGGAGAACGTCGCGACGATGATTCGTCCGCGCGCATTGTGAAACGCCTTGTCGAATGCGGCGCCGACCGTGCTCTCGCTCGGCGTATGCCCTTCGCGCTCCGAGTTCGTGCTGTCCGCCATCATGACGAGAACGCCCTTGTTGCCAAGCTCGGAGAACCGACGGAAATCCGTCATCTTCCCATCAATCGGCGTATAGTCGAGCTTGAAGTCGCCCGTGTGCACGATCATGCCGACCGGCGTCTTGATGGAAAGCCCGACCGCATCGGGAATCGAATGGTTGACGCGGATGAAGCCGACGCTGAAGCAGCCGACATTGATGATGTCGCCCTGCATGACCGAATGCAGGTTGCTCGAATCGACGCCATTCTCCTTCAGCCGGCCTTCGAGGATGCCGAGCGTCAGCCGCGTGCCATATACGGGCACATTGATTTTCTTCAAAACATACGGCAATGCGCCAATATGATCCTCATGCCCATGCGTGAGAACGATCGCCTTGATCTTCTCGCGATTTTCGAGAAGGAACGTAATATCCGGAATGACGAGGTCAATTCCAAGCATATCCTCCTCCGGGAACATCAGCCCCGAATCAATGACGAGCATCTCGTCATCGACGCGAATGACCGTCATATTCTTTCCAATCTCCCCTAGTCCTCCAAGGGGGATAATCTGCAATTTTTGTGCTCCTTTAGACAAAAAATACACCTCCAACGTGTTATTGATAAATCCTTTCAATCCTGTGATTCAGTAGAATATAAAACCCGTGCAACCAACAATAACCGCACTCGCACACGAACACAATAGGCTACCTAAGGACGCCTACCAGAAACCCTACGCTATGGAATCACTGATTAATTCAGCCGCTCATCTTCGCATATCTGCACTGTCCTCTCGTCGTCGACAAATCCGCGGCGTAGCACCACTACGCCTGTGGTTTGTCTCCTAGATAGATACAGCGCATCTATGCAAATCTGGGCAACTTCATTGAATCAGCGCTTCCCTATGAAATTATATCCGCTCAAATCAGTCCTTTTTATTTTATCACCATACACGGCGGAAATCAATGCACCAAATTCCAAATCTTCACGAGTGCAGGGAGTCGGTCAAAACTTGACGATACGATATATCTTCTATATAATAATAGAATACTGCGCTACATAGGCGCACGGCAATCATCTCCATATCCATCGCAAGGAGGTTTTTATGGACATACTGAACACATTGGTTTCTGACGTCAATACCATCCTATGGTCATACGTCATCATCATCTTGCTTGTGGGATGCGGCATCTGGTTTACCCTTTCCACAAAGCTCGTGCAGCTCCGGATGCTCCCGGAAATGCTTCGCCTGCTGACGGCAGGCGTCGGGCATCGTCCCGAAGGGGATGCGATCAGTTCCTTTCAGGCGTTCTGTGTCAGCACCGCTTCGCGTGTCGGCGTCGGCAATATCGCAGGCGTCGCAATCGCAATCGTCACGGGCGGTCCAGGCGCTGTTTTTTGGATGTGGCTCATCGCCTTTATCGGCTGTGCAACGGGTTTTGTCGAAAGCACGCTGGCACAGATCTACAAGCTGCCGCGTGGCAACGGGAAGTTCCACGGCGGACCTGCGTACTACATCCAAAACGCATTGAAGCAGCCTGGCGTCGCAAAGCTTTTCGCCATTCTCATTTCCGTTACATTCGGCCTCGTCTACGTCTCCGTGCAGGCGAATACGATTGCCATTTCCGTCCAGACGGCATTTGCCATTCCCCCTATCGCTACGGCCGCCGTCCTTTGCGTGCTCACGGGGCTTGTGATTTTTGGCGGCATGACGCGAATCGCAAAATTCACGGAATGGCTCGTGCCGATCATGGCAACGATTTACATTGCGGCAGCAATTCTCATCGTCCTGCTCAATATCGAAAAAGTTCCTGCCACCTTCGCGCTCATCTTCCATGATGCGTTCTCCCCGCAAGCGGCTGTTGGCGGCGGCATCGGGACGGCAATCCTTACCGGCATCAAGCGCGGCCTCTTCTCAAACGAAGCAGGCGAAGGCTCTGTGCCAAACGCGGCTGCCACGGCAAATGTTTCTCATCCGGTCAAGCAGGGGCTTGTCCAGTCCTTCGGCGTCTACGTCGATACATGGCTCGTCTGCTCCGCAACGGCATTCATTGTGCTTCTGACCGAGCAGTACACGATTGGCGGTGATGTTACGGGCATCGCACTCGCCCAGCAGTCTCTCACAACCGTATTCGGTCCGCTTGCGCCTGCTGCAGTCGCCCTCCTGATTTTCCTATTCGCATTCAGCTCTGTCGTCGGCAACTACTACTACGGTGAGATAAATATTGCCTTCTTTGAAGGCAACGTAAAACAGTACCTGTTCGTATTCCGCATCGGCGTCATCCTCATGGTACTGTTTGGCTGTCTGGCAGAACTCTCCTTTGTCTGGAATCTCGCGGATTTATTCATGGGATTCCTTTGCCTGACGAACCTCTATGCGATTGCGCGCCTCTATAAGTACGCGAAGATCGCGCTCGCGGATTACCTCGAGCAGCGCCGTAAGGGAATCCAGGATCCTGTATTCGATCCTGCCATTTTAGGCGATGAGACGGGCATCTATTCATGGGGCATCAAGAACAAATAAAAACTTGCGCCTAAAAAGCATGAGGGTCACAAGCTCGGCGAGCTTGTGACCCTCGTTTTATCCGTAGAAGCCTACGCGTTTTCATTCAACGCCCAAACGCAAAAATCTTGACGAAAAGGAATGTTATCGGCACGCCGAGCACTGCCGCCGTCAAAAAGCTCACGAGCGACGGAAAGCCCAGCAAGTTGAAAAAGACGAGCACGATGATATTCTGGATGATGTAATTCGGCACGTAGGAAAGCATGAACTTGATATAGCGCGTCAGCGTCATTTTCGTCGGAAAGACGAAACGACTGTTCAGAAGGTACGCATTCATGTTGCTCAGAATGTAGCCGATATTAAAGGCTAGATTCGTATCGCCGACGAAAGGCTCGAGCACTTTGGCAAGGACGCTTGACAGAAACGTATTGATGCAGCCCACGACGAGAAAAATCAAAAACGCGCGCGAGGCAAAGTGATGCTTCAAGCTTTCCATTCCAAATTTCATGCCGTCCTCATTCCTCCATTCGATTGACAAGAAGATAAAAGCATTGCACGCAAAAGCAACCGCATGATATGATACGGTACAATCTCAATCTTTATACACGCGAAAGGACACTCCCATGAAAATCAATATGCCGCAGTCGTATTTCAGCAAGCTCATGCGCGCCATTGTCGAATTTGACATGATCGAAAATGACGATCATATCCTCGTCGGCGTATCGGGCGGGAAAGACAGCATCTTCCTCGTCTACGCCCTTGCCGTCATGCGCGAGCGCCTCAAAAAGGACTTTTCCCTCTCCGCCCTGACCATCAATCCGATATTCAAGGAGAAGGAGTTCGACACGGAGAGGATTCGCGCCTACTGCGCATCGCTTGACGTCCCCTACGATACCATTGACGTCGATATAGCAGGTGCAATCGACGAGCAGGAAGGAAAAAGTCCTTGCTTCACCTGCGCATTCTTCCGCCGCGGCTCGATGAACCAATACGCGAAAGCGCATGGCATGAACAAGGTCGCTTACGCACACCATAATGACGACGCTGTGGAGACGTTTCTCATGAGCCTGTTCTATTCGGGACAGCTCACGACGTTCACGCCCGTCACATACCTCGACCGCACAGACGTAACCGTCATCCGCCCGCTCGTCTACTTCCGCGAACAGGAATTGCGCGACGCGGTCAAACTGCATGGCTTTACACCTGTGCCATCCCCCTGCCCGCACGATGGCGACACGATACGCCAGAGTGTCAAGGAGCTCATCGCACGCCTAGAGGGAGAGATTCCGACGCTCTACGCGCACCTCGCCGCCGGTATGCGAGAGGGCGCGCTCGGCGAGCTATGGCCGCGCACAAAGACACGCGACGAAATGCGCGAGACGTATTACCGCTACATGGGAGCGACGCTACCGAAAAAAGACTCATAACTGCCCGATCATCTTGTGCGTCTGCGGAATGACACGGACATCCGAAAGACAATCCAGTGCGCGCGCTTGATCGTCCAAAATTTTCTCAGGCGATGCGCCTGCGCACCCGCCAAACGGCGTCACAGGCTGAATGATGAAGAGTGCCTGCGGTGCAAGATTCTGCACGAGATGAACCGCCTGCATGAACTCCTCCTCTTTCGTCTCGTCGCTGACGACGACCTTGACATAAAGATCTTTTTCCCGCGCAAGGTGCAGGAACTTCTCATGCGCCTCCCACTGCGGCGCAGAAAGAATGCTCGGAAGCTTGATGTCCATGCTTATGATGTCCACGCAGGAAAAGACCTTCTCCAGCTGCGCGAAAAGCGTTCCATTCGTCTCAAGAAAAATCTTTGTCCCCACTGCAAGCTGCTCGGCAACGGCACGAATAAAGGCCGCATGAAGGAGCGGCTCGCCGCCCGTGAAGCTGACGGCCTGGTGCGGAACGGAAAAAAGCATTGCGTTGATGCGCTCTGCCGCCTGCTTTGCCGTCAGCGGATTCGGCAGGCGAAGGAAATGGCGCGCGCCTGCCCGCTCCTCTGCCATGCAGTATGGGTGTGTATTCGGACGGTTCTCCGTGTCGCAGTAGCGGCACGCGAGATTGCATCCTTCCAAGCGAATGAATACCTGCCGACAGCCGACGTATTTGCCCTCGCCTTGAATCGAAGAAAAGATTTCAATGATGTTTTCCTGCATGATTTAGTCCTTCGTATAGGTGACGCTCGTCTTCGGCGACTCAAATACGGTGACAGACGCTACGCTCCCCACTGGAAGCGCCCCCTTTGCCTCGACCGCCTCAAAAATGATGCGCGCGAGATTTTCCGCCGTCGGATTGATTTCTTTTGAAAAGGGCTCGAGCTCATTCAGAAAACGATGGTCGTAGGTCGCCAGAACCTCGCCGAGCACGCGCTTTGCGACCTTGAAATCCACGAGCATCCCCAGAGAATCAAGCTCCTTGCCGCGAAGCGAAAGCTCCACGACCCAGTTATGCCCATGCAGGCGGTCACATTTCCCCGGATAGCCGACGACACGATGGGCGGCCTCGAATGCGCCCTCCACTTTTACGGTATACATGATCGTTCTCCTCTAAACTTCCTAATAAGCCCGCCCATCCACTCCGTCACAAGACGGTTGTGAATGGGCGGGCTTTCACTTGCAATATGTCCGATTCGATAGAACTACTTATCGAGCGACGACGTATTCTTGACATTCCCTACGATATCATCCATGCTCATTGCCCGCGTATGCTGCGTATGACTCCACTCATGCTCATTGCGGTGAATGAAACCAAGGAAGATAATCGGAATCCACGAGTAAATAAATACGGGATAGAGCAACATATACATCCATGCTTTCCACTTCGCGCGAATCTTGAGCAGGATGATCATCGGCAGGATATACTGCCCAAGCACGATTGCCGTCATGAGCTGCGACGGCAGGAACGTGTAGATATTCGTGTAAAACGGTGGGAACGCAAGCTGGACATAGCTGATGATGATGAAGATCGTCGAGATCATCAGGAAGTGCGGCTGCATAAGGTAGATGCACTCATCCCACATGCGAATGTCCTTATGCTTCCAGCCTGCCTTGAGCATTTTGGGAATGAAGCGGTTGCCGACATCGAACTGCCCTTGCGCCCAGCGCTTGCGCTGATTCCACGACTGCTTGAACGTAAGCGGCTTTTCATCGTAGACGATGGCGTCGTGCGCCCAGCTCGTCTTGATGCCTTCCGCCATGCATTTCATCGTGAATTCCATGTCCTCCGTCAGGCACGTCGCCTGCCAGCCATGACGCTTCAAAATCTCCACATCAAAGCACATGCCCGTGCCGCCAAGGCACGCAGAAAGCCCGATGTTCGACTTCGCGAGATGCGAGATGTAGCAGATGACCCAGAACGCGATGGCAAACGTGCCCGAAACCCATGTATCATATGGGTTCTTCGCGTCGAGGTAGCCCTGAATGACCTTATCCCCCTTGCAGAGGCGGTTATTCATTTCGAGCAGGAACTGCGGATGAACGAGATTGTCCGCATCGAACACGACGACCGCGTCGTACTGCTTCTCCATCTTGAACAGGCGTTCAAACATCCAGTCGAGCGCATAGCCCTTGCTCTTCTTCGTCGGATGCGTGCGCTCACAGACGATAGCGCCTGCCGCGCGTGCAATATCCGCCGTATCATCCGAGCAATTATCCGCGATGACGTAGGTGTCATACATATCCTTCGGATAATTCTGCTGCTGCAGGTTCTCAACGAGCTGCCCGATGACGGCATGTTCATTGTGCGCCGCAACGATAACGGCGAATGTCTTCTTTGGCGTCAGAATTTTTTTCTCATGGCGACGCCACATCCCACAGAAACCGATGATGAAAAAGTATAGCGTAAACAAGAAAATGAGGATCTGCATGGGAACCATGACGATGTCAAAAGGATGGGTAAACAAAATCCATCAGCCTTTCCTTGCAAACGCTGCAAAAACCGAGTTGACGACGCCGAGCAACGCATAGGTGACAAAGACTGCCACGCCCAGAGCCGGAAGAAGCGCCGTGCGCCCCGCCCAAAGAATGCCTGCAAAAAGCAGCAACGCAAAAACCTTCGAGCCGAGATAGATGGGCTCTGCCCCATCGCCCTTAAAATTCGGATAATGGACGTGACTGACCATCAGCCAGCCGACGAACGCCATAAGGACAGGATACATCAGCCCGAACTGAAGTGGGTCAACGCCCATGCTCACGAAGAGCAGCGTCGTCATCGCAACGCAGTTGCCGCCTGCCGGGATCGCAAGCCCCATGAAGTAGCCATGTACGACAGATGCATTGACATTAAACCGCGCGAGACGCCACATCCCGCAAACGGCAAAGCAAATCACGACCGCCATGCCGATCAGCCCGTGATGCTGCAGGACGAAAGCCCATGCAAGAAAAGCAGGGGCAATGCCAAACGAGCCGAGATCGCAAAGCGAGTCCATTTCCTTGCCCATCTCGCTCGCAACGCCGAAGAACCGCGCCGTGCGCCCGTCAAGCCCATCCGCTACAAGCGCGAGCAGGATAAAAATCGAGCCCCATACGAAGTCACCGCGATAGGTGGCAAGAATCGAGCACATCCCAAAAACGAGATTCATCGACGTGCATAGATTTGGTATAAACCTGCGATACTCCATTACTCTCTTATCCTCCCGATCACCGTCATGCCGCCTTGCACCTTCTCGCCGACCTTGACGCCGATCTCGACACTGCGCGGCATGACGACCTCCAAGCACGAGCCGAAGCGAATCATGCCGTAGAGCTCGCCCTGTGCGAGTTTGTCGTCCATCGTCACCCAAGAGACGATGCGGCGCGCCAAAATTCCCGCGATCTGCTTGACCGTGATGCGGATCTTTTCGTTCTCGATGCCGAGCAGGTGGTGCTCATTGTCAAAGCCGACCTCGTCTTTATAGGCAGGGCGGAAGCGCCCGCAGTAATACTTCTGGAATTTGATCTCGCCTTCTATCGGGCTGCGATTGACATGAACATTGAAGACCGACATGAAGATGACGACCTTGTTGCATGGCTCTTTGACGAAATCATCCATCTCGACAGGCGAAATCTCCGTCACCGTCCCGTCTGCCGGGGAAAGAATCGCCTGCGCATCGACGCGAATCTCGCGCTTCGGATTGCGGAAGAAATAACAAAAATAAAGCGCGAGAACAAAGGGAACAACTGCCGCATAGGGATGAACCGACAGCCCCAAAAGAAGAGACAGTGCCAGACATGCCCCGATAAAGGGATAGCCTTCCCGTACAATAGTAGTCAACCAAGCACCTCCTTATGCTTACGCAGAATCCTATAAATTCACACACCTAAAAGACCGACAAATGCCAGCCTGTTCCTTGCCATAATTATAAGCGAAAGCCCTTTCTTTGTCTAGGGAATCCATAGAAATGCCACTACGACACTGCCCGCCTTACGGCTTTGACGCGTGCACCTTCAAAACGAACTTCGGCAGCGCGAGCAAGCGCCCAGCCCGTTTCGGCTGGAGCATCCCGCGGAAGAGCCATTCCAGCTTCGCGCGCTGCATCCAGTACGGCGCGCGTTTCATGACGCCCGCCATGACGTCAAGCGTGCCACCAACGCCAATCGAGACGGGCACGCCAAGCTCCGCACGATGATGCCACAGCCATTTCTCCTGTTTCGGCACGCCGAGTGCCGCAAGGAGAATGTCGGGCTTCGCCGCGTGAATCCCCTCGATGATGGAAGGCGTGTCCGCTTCCGTGAAAAAACCGTTGCGCGTGCCGCAGATTACAATGCCGGGATAGAGCTCCTCTGCCTTCGCCTTCGCCTTTTCCGCGACACCAGGCGCCGAGCCGAAAAAGTAGATGCGCGTCCCCTTTTCCGGCGCTCGCCGCATGAGTTCCTGCGCGAGGTCGTAGCCCGCGACTCGCTCGGGCATTTCGTGCCCAAGATGGCGCGCCGCCCAGACCGTTCCTGCCCCATCCGGCACGACGAGCGCCGCTGCATTCAGGATCTCCATGAGCTCTGCGTCGTGCGTTGCGCGCATGATCATCTCCGCGTTCGCCGTGGCAATCAGCACGCCTTTTTTCTCATCCATGCAAGATTCCACCTGCGCGACAGCCTCCGCCATCGTGACAGAGTCGACGTTTACGCCCAAAATATTGACTTTCGTTGGCACGAACAAATCCCTCCTCTATATTTCCTCGATTGTAGCATAGAACCGTGCAATATGCAAAGAGGGGCACAGGCAAAACGCTCTTGCCTGCGCCCTTCTTGGATAAATCTGCCTTATTCCTTGTTTTCCTTCTTCTTGACCGCCGTGCGAATCGAGAGCTCACGGAGCTGCTTGTCGTCGACGGGGGACGGCGCTGCGCTCATGACATCGCGTGCGCTCTGGTTCTTCGGAAAGGCGATGACGTCGCGGATGGACTCGCGCTTCGCCATCAGCATGACGAGGCGGTCGAGGCCGAAGGCAATCCCGCCGTGCGGCGGCGTGCCATACGCGAACGCATCCATCATAAAGCCGAACTTCTCATGTGCCTGCTCCGGCGTGAGTCCGAGCGACTCAAAGACCTTTTCCTGCAGATCGGCATTGTAAATGCGGAGCGAGCCGCCGCCGATCTCGACGCCGTTCAGAACCATGTCGTAGGCGTTTGCCTTGACGCGGCCGGGATCGCTCTGAAGGTATTCGACATCCTCGTCGCGCGGCGCGGTGAACGGATGGTGCATCGCCTTCCAGCGCTTCTCCTCGTCGCTCCATTCGTACATCGGGAAGTCGACGACCCAGAGGAAACGGAGCGCATCGGGATCGATAAGCCCGCGCTCCTTGCCCATTTCAAGGCGGAGCTGACCGAGCGCCGTATCGACGACGAGACGCTTGTCCGCGACGACGAGCAGGAGATCGCCCTGCTTCGCCCCCGTCGCGTCCGCAATCTGCTGGAACGTCTCATCGCTATAGAACTTCTTGAACGGGCTCTTGATGCCCTCTTCCGCATACTGAATCCACGCAAGCCCCTTCGCCCCGTAGATCTGCACGAACTTGACAAGGTCATCGAGGCGGCGGCGCGGGATGTCTGCATAACCATCCACCTTGATGCACTTGACCATGCCGCCGTTTTCGATGACGGCGTTGAACACCTTGAACGACGAGCCCTTGACGTACGCGGAAATATCCATCAGCGGCATATCAAAGCGGAGATCTGGCTTGTCCGAGCCGTACTTGTCCATCGCCGTATCCCACGTCATGCGCTCAAAGACATCGGGGGCTTTCGCACCGATTGCCTTTTCAAAGAGCTCGCGGATCATGTTCTCGATGAGACCGAGAATATCATCCTGATCCATGAACGACATCTCGATGTCGAGCTGCGTGAACTCCGGCTGACGATCAGCGCGGAGATCTTCGTCACGGAAACAGCGGACAATCTGGAAATACTTCTCGAAGCCAGCGACCTGGAGAATCTGCTTGAAAATCTGCGGCGACTGCGGAAGCGCGTAGAACTCGCCTGCATTGAGGCGGCTCGGCACGAGGAAGTCGCGCGCGCCCTCCGGCGTGCTCTTGCAGAGCATCGGCGTCTCGATCTCGAGGAATCCCTCGCGGTCGAAGAAATCGCGCATGATTTTCGCGACGCGGTGGCGCAGGATGATGTTTGCCTGCATTTCGGGACGGCGCAGGTCGAGATAGCGGTACTTCATGCGCACCGTCTCATCAACGTCAATTCCATCCTGTATATAGAACGGCGGCGTCTTCGCCTTATTGAGAATGCGAAGCTCTTCGCAGACGACTTCCACCTCGCCCGTCTCGATGTTCGGGTTTACCGTCTCCTCGCTGCGCGCGCGAACCTTGCCCTGCACCGCAATGCAGAATTCATTGCGCAGGGATTCCGCCTTGTGGAACGTACCGTCATTCATCGCCGCCTCATCAAAGACAACCTGGACAAAGCCGGAACGGTCGCGCATATCGACGAAAATGAGTCCACCGTGGTCACGGCGGCGCGACACCCAGCCACAGAGCACGACTTTCGTGCCGACATCCGCTTTGCGCAGCGCCCCCGCGTGGTGCGAACGCTTCATACCTTGCAATGTTTCCATTATTTTCCCACCTCAACACAAACTTTGATCTTCTCTATGACCGCATCAAAAGAGACCTTCTGCTGCTCGCCCTTTTCCATATCCTTGAGCATGACCGTGTTTTCCTTAATCTCATCCTCGCCGAGAATCAGCGCAAACCGCGCATTTGCCTTGTTCGCCTGCTTCATCTGCGCTTTCATGCTGCGCCCCGCATAGTCCATGGACGCGCGAAGCCCTGCCTCACGCAGCTTCGTCAGCAGGCAAAACGCCGGCGCCTGAGCCGCCGCGCCGAGCGCGACGACGAACGCATCCATCCGCTTCTCCTCCGCAGGAAGCAGCCCTTGCTTTTCGAGTGCGAGCAGCACGCGTTCGAGCCCCGCCGCAAAGCCAACAGCAGGCGTCGGCTTTCCGCCGATCTCCTCGATGAGCCCATCGTAGCGGCCGCCGCCCGCGACGGCACTCTGCGCGCCGAGCGGGGCATACTTGACCTCGAACGCCGTCTTCGTGTAGTAGTCGAGCCCGCGGACGAGACGCGGGTCAATCGTAAACGCGATGCCCGCTGCCGCTAGATACGCCTGTACGTTCTCAAAATGGGCGCGGCAGTCCTCACAGAGGCAGTCCGAGACCTTCGGCGCATCCTCCATGAATGGCCTATCTGCGTCGACCTTGCAATCGAGAATGCGGAGCGGGCTGCGCTCGAAGCGGTCATTGCAATCGGCGCATAGCTCGCCGAGCTTGTCGCGGAAATAATCCTGGAGCGCCTGCCGATAGACGGGGCGGCACTTCGGACAGCCGACAGAATTGATGCTAAGTGAAAGATCCTTGAGCCCGAGCGACGTCAGAAAATCGACAGCGAGCAGGATAACCTCTGCATCCGCCATCGGGCTTTCCTCGCCAAGAAGCTCGACGCCAAACTGATGGAACTCGCGCTGTCTGCCTGCCTGAGGGCGGTCGTAGCGGAACATCGAGCCGATGTAGAAGAGCTTCGCAAGTGGCGAATCCCCGTAGAGCTTATTCTGCAGGTAAGCGCGCACGACGGATGCCGTGTTCTCTGGGCGAAGCGTGATGCTGCGGCCGCCTCGATCCGTAAAGGTATACATTTCCTTGTCGACGACATCCGTCCCCTCGCCGATGCCGCGCTGAAAGAGCTCCGTATGCTCGAACATCGGCGTGCGGATTTCCTCAAAACCGTAGCGCTGGCAGCGCGAGCGAATCGTTTGCTCGATATGCGTCCAGCCAGCTGCCGCTTTCGGCAGAATATCCTTTGTGCCACGAGGCGCATGGATTGGCATGAATCATTCCTCCTATGTATTTCTTATCCCGTAAACGGCATTGAGCAGCGCCCGACGCCGTTCGGTGTAATAGTCAATATCACGCAGGTACGTCACGAGATCCTTGGCATGGAAGGTCGATTTCAAGCGTCCTGCACGCGCGTCCACGACCTTCGTCGATGCCGCTCCGCCAATGCCGATGATCGTCTGATGTTCCTCCATGATCTGGATATTGTACATCCCTTCCGCGCCGTCGCGGCAGCACCCGACATTTTCGAGATCGCCGCTCATATAGCCCTGACGGTAGAGGTAATACGGCTTCATGCCGAGCTTTTCCACATGCGCCATCGCCGTCTCGAACATCGCGCGCGTCTCCCCATCGGACGGCAGCTCGACGTGCTGCTCCTCCATCAGGAGCTTCAGCCGCGAGCCGCGCTTCAGGGCAAGCGCATGGAGCGTGATGTCGTCCGGTCTTAGCGCCGCGACCTGCTCCATCGTATCGCGTACATCGTCTGCCGTCTCGCCAGGAAGACCGAGTATCAGATCCATATTGATATGCGGGATTCCTGCCGAGCGGAGCGCATGGAACATCTTGCGTATGTCGTCCGGCGTGTGCTGCCGCCCGATCCGCTTCAGCGTCTTCTGTTGCATCGTCTGCGGATTAACGCTGACGCGCGTGACGGCACGCCGCTTCATCTCGGCGATTTTCGCCGGCGTCATGCTGTCGGGACGCCCCGCTTCCACCGTAAACTCATAGATGGATTTCTCATAAAAGGCATTATATACCATGCCGAGCATTTCGGCAAAAAAATCGTCCGGCAGGCTCGTTGGCGTTCCCCCGCCGACGTAGATGTTCTGGACGGCAAAGCCGAATCGTTCCACATCGCACTTTGCCGCAAGCAGATCCTTTTCAAAGACCTCCATGAACTGACGCAGGCGCGTTTCATTCGGCAGGATATTTGATGGAAACGAGCAGTAGAGGCAGCGCGTCAGGCAAAACGGTATGCCGACATAAATGCTGACCGTCCGCTCATTCGACGTGCGCAGAAACGGAAGCTGGCGAAATGCCATCGGCACGATCTCATGCGCCTTATCTGCGCTGCAGGCGTAATCCGTCTGCAGCCGCTTTTCAATCGCAGCTTCATCCTGCCCCCCGCGAATCCAGCGATGCACGATTTTCGTCGGGCGCACCCCATGCAGAATGCCCCAAGGAGCTTGGGGCATTGCAAGATGCTTACAAAAGATATGGTAAAGATTGAGCTTGATCAGCCGGTTGACTGCCGCGCCCTCGCGCTCATCGCCCGCCCCCGTGTCCACGCGGGAAAAGACCTGCCGGTTGCCTGCAAGGTCAAAGAGCATGAGCGTCGACTCGATGCGGACAAAGCCATCCGGCGTATCGGCGAGCCTGCGGTTCACGATGGAGAGCTGTGCATAGTCTGCCGCTCCCCTGCGCCCCGTAATCTCAACCTTGAAGAGTGTCAGGACTTCGCGCGTGATCTTCGATACGATTTCCTTCTTCGTATTGAGCGTGAATGTCTTAACTCTCACCTTTTTCCTGGCACTCCTTGCAGATGCCGAAGAACTTGACCTGATGGTCGTGTATCTTGAAGCTCGACTTCTCCATGATGTCCTGCTCGAGATTCTCGAGCAAATCGTCCTCGAACTCCATCACCTTCCCGCACGACGTGCAGATCAGATGATGATGGTGGTGCTGCGACGGGTCGGTCGTGTTGACCTCGTAACGGCTGCAGCCATCCCCAAACTCCATCTTCTGCAAGATGCCAAGATCTGACAAAAGCTCCAGACTGCGGTACACCGTCGCAAGGCCGATCTCCGAGTGCTCATCGCGTAAGAGTCCATGAACGTCTTCGGCGCTCAAGTGCTCGCCGGGACGATCGAGAAAAATCTGCAAAACCGTCTGCCGCTGCGGCGTCATCTTATGCTGGCGCTCCTGCAGCTTGATGCGAAGGTCGTCCATTGTGAACATCCTAGGCATATCACGATCCCTCTTTTCTATTTTATCCAATATCTATCGTCTAAATGCCACTATTATAACAAAACCATCATAGAAACACAATGACGCATTTTGTCGCCGTGCATCAAGCCCTGCGGGCAAACGCGAGGACATGCTCCTTCATCTGCGCGTAATCGCATACGCCCTGATGGAGAATCTCCTTTGCGCGAAGGCTTGCAAGCCCTGTTGGCGTCGCCACAGGATTCATTTCTTCGAGCTTGTCGAGCATAGCAAACTCATCCATGCCCGCCGTATCGACCGCCAGCGCCTCAAGCACGCTATGATTGAACTTATACGGGCTTGCGGTGGACGCAATGACCATGTGGCGCTTGTCGCCCGTCGCCTCGCGGTATGCCTCTGCGACCTTCCATGCGACCGCCGTATGTGTGTCGGGAATATAGTGGAGCTTTTTATAGACGTTGCCTATCGTATGCTGCGTCTCTTCATCGCTCGCCCAATCCGCCCAGAACGTGTCCTGAATCGTTGCGAGAAGTTCTGCCCCAACATCGTATTTGCCCTTCTCCTGCAAGGACTTCATCCACGCGGATACCTGCGCCGCATCGTTCGTCAGATGGTAGAGCAGGCGTTCGAGATTGCTCGAAAGCAAAATATCCATCGACGGCGAGATCGTCTTGAAAAAGTCACGCTCGCGGTCGTAGACGCCCGTGCGCAGGAAATCTGTCAGGACGTTGTTCGCATTCGACGCGCAGACGAGCTTGTGCACGGGAAGCCCCATCTGCTTCGCGTAAAAGCCCGCGAGAATATCGCCGAAGTTGCCTGTCGGCACGGTGAAATTGATTTCCTCGCCGCGCGCGATAGCGCCTTCTCCGAGCAAGTCCGCATAGGCGCTGAAATAGTAAACAATCTGCGGGACGAGACGCCCCCAGTTGATGGAGTTCGCCGAGGACAGCTTGATGCCGCTTTCCGCAAGCTTTGCGCCAAACGCCGCATCGGAGAAGATTTCCTTGACGCCGCGCTGCGCGTCGTCAAAATTGCCGCGAAGCGCCGTCACGTTGACATTGCTCCCCTCCTGCGTGAGCATCTGTGCCTGTTGAATGCGGCTGACGCCGTTTTCTGGATAGAACACCATGATTTTCGTCTGCTCGACATCGTGGAAGCCTTCGAGCGCGGCTTTTCCCGTATCGCCGGACGTCGCGACGAGGATCAAGATCGTATCCTTCTCGCCGACCTTCCCCAGCGCCGTGCTCATGAGCTGTGGCAAGAGCTGAAGTGCCATATCCTTGAAGGCGCTCGTCGGACCATGCCAAAGCTCCAAAACGCTCAAATCGTCAAAGCGTGCAAGCGGCGCACGCTTCTCTGCATCGAACTGCTCCCGTGCATACGCCTTCTCCACGCACGAACGAATCTCATCCGCACAATAATCGGTCAGAAATGCGCCGAGCACCTTGCAGGCGCGCTCCTCATAGCTGAGCGGAACGAGGGATTCGATGAACTCTGACGTCACCTGCGGAATCGCTTCGGGGACGAAAAGTCCTCCATCCGCCGCCAGTCCCTTTACGATTGCCTCGGCAGATCCCATCCGCGAAGCGTCTCCGCGTGTACTCTTATACTGCAAACAACTCGCCTCTTTCTTTCTAAATGTAAAGAACTATGCTAAAATAACCGTATTGAGCCTCAAAGCTTCACCGCGCAACCGAAGCGATAGTCGCCTTCGCCGCACGGGCGAGGTCTGCGGGCGCAAGGAGCAGCTGCTCGCCGCGCTTCCCCGCGCTGACGGCAATCGTCTCCTGCGCCTCTGCACTCGCGTCGAGATAGACCGGGTATTCCTTCTTCGCGCCGAGCGGCGAACAACCGCCACGGACGTAGCCCGTCAGGGCAAACACCTCTTTCAGATGAACCATCTCAACCTTTTTATTGCCAGAGGCTGCCGCGAGCGCCTTTAGATTGAGCTCGCCGCCTCCTGGAATCACGGCCATCAGGACGCCTGTCTTGTCGCCCCGCGCAACGAGCGTCTTGTAGACCATCTCAATTGGCATTCCAATCGACGCGGCAACGTGGACTGCCGAGAGATCGTCCTCATCAACCGGATACTCCTTCAGCGCATAGGAAATACCGAGCGTGTCCAGAATGCGCGCCGCATTCGTCTTCACCTGTTTTTTCTTGCCCAATCCATTTCACCTCATAAGGAACGTGCGGATTTCCGCCCCTCCGGTATGCCGCCAAGGCGGCAACCCTACGCTATTATAGCATAGAACGAAATCGAATCCTATACCACAGTTGCAGAAAGGAAGTCGAGCCACTTGAAAATCACCATGGCACAGATCGAAGTCGTCCCCGGTCATCCCGATAAAAACACGAACACAATCCTTGCCGCCATCGAAAAAGCGCGCAGCGCGCACGCTGACATTGTCGTCTTCCCCGAAATGGCAATCCCCGGCTACCTGCTCGGCGACACATGGGAACAGCCCTCCTTCCTGCGCGACTGCGAGAGCTACGGGCGCGACGTCATCGCCGCCTCCGAAGGCATCACCGTCATGTTCGGCAACGTCGCCGTCGACTGGGAGAAGAAAAACAACGACGGGCGCGTCCGCAAGTACAATGCCTTCTTTACGGCACAGAACGGACGTCTCGTCCATCCCGACAATATGCCCTATCCCTTCGTCATCAAAACGCTTATGCCGAATTACCGTGAATTTGACGACACACGTCATTTTTTCAGTCTGCAGAAGCTCGCGCGCGAACTCGGCACGACGCCCGCGAGCCTGCTCTCCCCGATCACGCTGAAACAGAACGGAAGGGCGTATCGCATCGGCTGCCTGCTCTGCGAGGACGGCTGGAGCGACGACTATGAGCTCGCCCCGCTCGAACTCCTAAAGCAGGACGGCTCGATTGACTTCTACGTCAACATCTCCGCCTCGCCCTACACGCTCGGCAAGAACGACAAGCGGAATCGCGTCTTTGCGCGCCACGCAAAGGAAGCGGGCGCACCGCTCTTTTACGTCAACTGCATCGGCCTTCAGAATAACGGCAAGACCGTCTACACGTTCGACGGGTCGAGCACGGCATATAACGGTGCAGGCGTCGTCGTCGCCTCCGCTCCAGAGTACGAAGAAGCACTCCTGACACTCGATCTCGCCGATATGCCAGTCATGGCAGATGCAAAGCCGCACGACGAGCCGGACATCGCCCATATCTACTGCGCCCTGCACTACGGCGTCCGTCATTTTCTCGACAACATCCACATGGAGAAAGTCGTCATCGGCATCTCAGGCGGAATCGACTCGGCAGTTGCCGCCGCGCTATACGCAAAAATCGTCAAACCAGAAAATCTCCTGCTCATCAATATGCCAAGCGTCTACAATTCCGAGACGACGAAAGGCCTCTCGCAGCAGCTCGCCGAAAACCTCGGCTGCCAGTACATGATCCTCCCGATACAGCAGTCCGTCGATCACACGATCGAGCAAGTCGAAAAAACGCCGATGACGCTCTTATCGAAGGGGACAGATACACGCCTTCACGTCTCCTCCTTCGTCGCCGAGAACATCCAAGCACGCGACCGAAGCGCACGCGTGCTCGCAGGCGTAGCAGCGGCCTTCGGCGGCGGCTTCACCTGCAACGCGAACAAGGCCGAAACGACCGTCGGCTACTCGACGCTCTACGGCGATCAGTCCGGTTTCCTCGCCGCGCTTGCCGACCTGTGGAAATATCAGGTCTACGACCTCGCACACTACCTGAATGACGTCGTATACGGGCGTGAAATCGTGCCGCAGGGCATCATTGACATCGTGCCAAGCGCCGAGCTGTCGAATGCACAGAATGTCGATGAGGGCAAGGGCGACCCGCTCAAATACCCGTACCACGACTTCCTTTTCCGCGCTTTTGTCGAGCGCTGGCAGAAGGCGACGCCGGAAGATCTGCTGACATGGTACGCAGAGGGAACAGTCGAACAGAATATCGGCTGTGCATCCGGGCTCGTCAAGCAATATTTCGCAAGCGCTGCGGACTTTATCGCCGACCTCGAACGCTGGTGGAATCTCTTCTGCGGAATGGCGATTGCCAAGCGCATCCAAGCGCCGCCAATCCTCGCCGTCAGCCGCCGTTCCTATGGGTTCGACCACCGCGAGGCGCAGAATGGCGCTTACTACACGCGGCGCTATCGAGAGCTTAAAGCAAAACTCCTCGGGAAGTAAATCACGACAAAGCGTCCATCGTCTCAAGAAGCGGCAAGATGATCGCAAGGACGAAGAAAAAGATGACGCCGCCCACTATGAATATGAGCACCGGCTCTGCCATCGCCTGAATCCTTGCCGAGCGATTCTCTGTCGTGACGATGCAAAACTCCGCCGCCTTTTCCAGCATACGTTCCAGCTCGCCCGAGCGCTCTCCCGCCGCAAGAAGGGCGGCAAGCATGGCGGGAAACACCGGATCTCCTTGAAGGGCACTGCAAAAAGCAGACCCTCTAAGTACACGCTCCCGCGCCCGCTCCAAAATGCGGCGAATCCAATGATTGCCAGCTGCCGGCGCGACCATTTCAAGCGCGCGATTCAATACGATTCCATTGCGCATGAGCACGGCAAGCGTCTCAAGCGCGCCGCGCCACTCGCTGTAAATCCGCAGCGGTCCGAAAAACGGAACAAAGAGAATCGCATGGTCCAATCGCTCGCGCACCACTGGCTGACGATACAAGAACACCAAAAGCAATATTCCCAACAAAAGAACGAGCACTATCAGCATAAGATGATGCTGAACTGCCTCGGCAAAAAACAATAAAGCGCGCGTGGGAAGCGGAAGCTCTGCATGGAGATTCTGCAAGAGCAGCGCGAGCGTCGGCAGGACAAAGACGGTCATGAGCCCCATCGATAGAAGGGACGCCGCAAGCAAGGCGAGCGGGTACATCATGACCGTTTTTAACTTTTCCCGTGCGCGGTAATCGCGCTCCAAAAAATCCGCCAGACTGCCAACGACCTGTTCGAGCGTGCCGCTCGCCTCCCCTGCGCGCACCAAACTGGAAACGGAAGGCGGGAATACGCGCGGGTGCTTCTCCATCGCGTCGGCGAGCGCACTACCATTCATCAAATCCGCCATCATCGCTTTGACAAGGCGTGTGTATGCCTTTTTTCCGCCTTCCTCAGCGAGTGCCTGCAACGCCTGATGGACGGGCATCCCCGTCTGGAGGAGAACCGTCATCTGACGCAGAAAGAGAATGGTCTCCTCCCGCCCCATCACGCCGCGCATAAGGCTTGCCCGCCCTAGCGAAATCGCCCTGCGCATAAAGCCATCCGCAGGCTTTCCCTCACAAGCGCGAAGCGAGGCAATCCAAAGCCCTTTGCGGCGAATCAGCCGCGCCGCCTCGTGAATGGTCCTTGCCTCAACTTCTCCCGCAAAGCGCTCCCCCTGCTTGTTTCGCGCATCATAAACGAAAGTCGCCACGCGCTATGCCTCCTCCTGGAATCTCAGCCGCACCTCGCTCGTAATGAGCCCCTTGCAAAAAAGAGTATCGAGTGCCGCTTTTTTCGTCACCATGCCTTGGTGGCGATGCGTCATCATCAGCGTCGAAAGCTGCCCGTACTTGCCTTGGCGAATCAGGCTTGCCGCCGCGTCATTTCCGAGCAACACTTCCGATAAGCAGACCCGCCCGCCGCCCTTTGCCGGAATGAGCCGCTGCGAAAAGACCGCTGTCAGAACGGCAGCTGCCTGCGCACGAATGGCATCACGCTCCCCTGCCGCGAAAAACCCTTCCATGCGCATGACCGCCTCTGCCGCTCCCATCGTGTGAAGCGTGCCGAGCACGAGCATCCCGGACTCTGCCGCCATAAGCGCCGTCCGCATCGAGCCCGCATCGCGTATCTCGCCAATGAGGAGCACGTCGGGCATTTCGCGCAAGGCGCTCCGCAGTCCTGCCGCAAAAGAAAGGAAATCGCGCCCCAGTTCCCGCTGGCTGATAAAGCATCGATTTGGCTCAAAAACATATTCGACAGGGTCTTCAAGCGTCAGAATATGTGCCGCCCGCCGATGATTGATCGCGTCGATAAAGGACGCAATCGTCGTCGTCTTGCCTGAGCCGACGCATCCGCATACGAGAATCAGCCCCCGCTCCCGCTTCAGCAAATCGAAAATCGCCGTATTGTGCTGGATTGACGCAAGCGGCGGGATCGCATCAGGCAAGAGGCGCAAAGCGACAGCGAGCCGCCCCATCTGGAAGTAGGCATTCCCGCGAAGTCGCCGTCCCTCGAACATCCACGAGAAATCAACGTCGCAGTCGCGTTCCAGCGCAGTCCATTGATCCGCATCTATCATGCCTTTTAAGAATGTTTTCATCGAATCATGCGTAGGAATAGTATCTCCGCATGAAATGAGCGCGCCATCCTTCCGCATCTGCGTGCTCTGCAGCTCCGTCAAATAAAAATCTGACACCTGCTCTGCGATGCCACGACGAAGAAGATGCTCAAACGCTCCCATAGAGAACCCTCCTGACCTCATCCAGGCTCGTTATGCCCGCAGCGGCTTTCTCCATGCCGTCCTCCTCAAGCGTTCGCAGCCCATTTTTGCGTGCCAGCTCTTCCATCTTCTGCCGTGGCCATTTCTCGAGAATCCCCTCACGAATCATATCACCTGCCACAAGCACTTCTTGAAGCGCCACGCGCCCGCTATACCCGCTCCCGTGACAAGCCGGGCATCCTGCGCCACGATGCAGTGTCCCGCTGTCTTTTTGCCCCATGCCAAGGAGTGCCGCCTCCGGCGACTCCTGCCCTACATGATATGCCTCGCGGCAATTTGGGCAGATGCGCCGGACGAGACGCTGCGCAATGATGCCGCCTAGCGTGGCGGCGAGCAGATATGGCGGCACGCCCATCTCAAACAGGCGATAAATCGCCGATACCGCATTTTCCGTATGGAGCGTCGTCATGATGAGATGCCCCGTCAAGGCGATGCGCACCGCCATTTCCGCCGTCTCCTCGTCGCGAATCTCGCCAAGCAGAATCGTCTCCGAATCCTGCCTAAGAATCGCCCGCAACCCGGTAAGGTACGTCAGCCCCGCCTTTGCGTTCAGCTGAACCTGATTGATCCCAGGCAAGACGCGCTCAATCGGGTCTTCGAGCGTCACGAGATTATGCGAGATCGCATTGAGCTCCGACATCGCTGCGTAAAGCGTCGTCGTCTTTCCGGAATTCATCGGTCCGCAGAGCAGGATCAGCCCAGATGGTCTCCGTATGAGCGAACGAAGCGCCGCTTCGTTTTTCTCCGAGAAGCCGAGTTCCTTGATCTGAAGGAGCTGCTCCTCCATGTTCATTAGGCGCATGACGAGCATTTCCCCATGAAGCGATGGAAGGACAGAAACGCGAATATCGATCTCCCTGCCCTCCGCCTCATAGCGAATATGGCCATCCTGCGGCTTTTGATGCTGGGCAATATCCATGCCCGCCATGACTTTGATGCGCGACACGAGCGCGGCAAGCACGCCGCGCGGAAGCGCCTCATCAACCTCCTGCAAAAGCCCGTCGCAGCGATAGCGCAAGCGCACCACTTGCGCCTGCGGCTCGATGTGAATATCGCTTGCCCCGCGCGCCAGCCCCAGCGCAATCATGCGGTCGACCAGCCTGACGACGGCGGACTCCCCCGCCCCTCTCTGCTCCTTCTGCTCACGCAGCTCATGCATCGCCCGCTGCGCCAAGCGGCGCAATTCCATATTGCGCGAATCCTCTGTCCTTATCATACGATTCTCTTTTCAGCAAAATAAAGGGGCACTCGCGTGCCCACTCTCAACCCATGCTCCTTCATCGGGCGCGGTCAGTGTTTTGTACTCTCGTGCTTCGCTCGTTCCTTCAAGAGATCTTTGCAGAAGTCAATGAACGACTGCGCCGCCTTCGAGATATAGCGATCCTTCTTCCATGCAAGCCCTACGTCGACAAATATAGGCTCGGCTAGAGGAACGGCCTTTACGCCCGGCGTATCACCCACAACCATATCGAGCAGGAATCCGATGCCAACGCCGCTTGCGATGAGCCCCTTCAGCGTAACGACCTGATTCGATTCTAGGACGATATTGGGCGTGCTCCCGGCCGCCTTCATGCCCTGCAAGATCGTCTGGCGAAGGAATGAGCCTTCTTTGAGCATGACGATATTCGAGTCGGCAATATCATCCCATGTGATCGCGCGTTTCTTCGCCAGCGGGCTGTCTTCGGGAACGCAGCAGACAATCTGATTGCGCGACATCGGAAGGAGCTGCAAGTTCTGCGCTGCGCCCGAAATGATGATGATGCCGAAATCCAGCTCATCGCGTTCCAACTGCCCGCGAATCGACATCGAGCCTTCCTCATGGAGGTATATGTCGAGATGCGAATAGCGGTGCTGGAAGCTTGAAAAAATCTTCGGAAAGAGATATGCGCCCATCATCGGCGGGATTCCGATTTTGATCGTTCCCTTCTGGAGCTGTTTATAATCATTGACTTCGAGCACGGCATCCTGGATATTGCGAAGTGCAAGCTCGACCCGATTGAGGAATACCGCGCCTTCCGGCGTCAGCGAGAGCTGCTTCTGGCTGCGGTCAAATAGCTGAATCCCGAGTTCCGCTTCCAGTTTCTTTATCGCGACAGTAATATTCGGCTGCGATACGCGAAGCCGCTCCGCTGCACGCGTGATGTTGCGCAAGCGGCTCGCCATTTGGAAATATTCAAGCTGTCTCAGTTCCACCGCTATCACTTCTTTCTAAAACTCAAATTCTAAAACAGATTGTTTTCATTTATCATATTATATCATATTGTTATAAAAAACAATATGATGATATAAAAAAAATTTATTTTATTTTGATTTTTGATAGCGAGTGTTGATTAAAAGAAACAAAAGGCACGACCTGCCTGCCAGCAAGCCGTGCCTTCGGTTTTCGATGCGTCGATCAGCGCTCTACCGTGGAACGAATCTCGAGCTTTGCGATGATGGAGCGATAACGCTCGATGTCCGTCTTATAGAGATACGAGAGCAGGCGGCGACGATGGCCGACCATCTTCAAGAGACCACGACGGGAATGGTGATCTTTCTTGTGCTCCTTGAGGTGCTCCGTGAGGTACTGGATGCGAGCCGTCAGCACGGCGATCTGAACCTCAGGCGATCCCGTGTCGCCTTCGTGGACGGCGTACTTCTTCATGATTTCCTGCTTTGCTTCCTGTGTCAGCATGTGTAGTTCCTCCTATAACAATACGTTGATAATCCATCAGCCAAGAATGCGTCGGAGTCCTTCGCGAATCTGAGCCGAGGCAGGCTTCAAAAAGCCTTTAGCATTATAGCATAGCCCGTGCGATACTGTAAAGCTTCATTTTTCATTAAGCAGCTCGACCAGCTCATCGTAATCCTTTTTCAGCTGATGGTACTCCTCCGCAAGCTGGAGCGCCGAGAGCACGGCGATTTTCGTGCCATCAAAGCTGTTAACCCTGCGCGCCGTCCGCTTCATCAGCAGATCGACATTCGCAGCGATTTTCTCCAAATGCTCTGGGTTGTCCGTTTTGAGTGGATAGGTGTCACCGAAGATTTCCACCACAATCCGCTGTGCCAGCTGTTTTGGTTCTTTTTTCTCTTCCATACATTACCTCCTGGCTCAGGCGCGGAGCTCTGCCTGGAAATGCTTCTGAACGGCGCTGAGAATCTTCTGGAACGATGCGTCCGCTTCCTCGTCGGTCAAAGTCTTGTCCTTCGACTGGAACGTCAGGCTGAACGCCATGCTCTTCTTTCCTGCAGCGACTTGCTTGCCCGTATAGACGTCAAAGAGCGTGACGCCCTTGAAGTGATTGCCGCCGTTCTTCTCAATGACGCGCTCTATGTCTGCCGCCGAAACATCATCATCGACGAGCAGCGCGAGATCACGCATGATGGCGGGGTATTTGGGCAGGGAATCGAAGCGGAAGCTCTTGCCCGTGTACTTCATAAGGACTTCGACATCCATCTCGAAGAGATAGACCTTCTGCTTGATGCCGAAGTTCTCCGCCGCCTTGGGGTGAAGCTCGCCGACCGTCGCAATCGTCTCGCGCCCCTTCTTGAAGAGCGCCGTCTTGCCGGGATGCATGGCGAAATGCTCGCCCGCCTCGACCGTGTACTTCGCGATGCCAAGCGCGCGGAAAAGCTCTTCTACGATTCCCTTCATATCGTAGAAATCGACGAGCTCATTCGGCTGGTTCCAGCCAATCGCGCTGCGGCGTCCTGTCCAAAGCCCCGCAAGCATGAGCCTTTCATCGGGAAGCTCGGTCAGCGGAAGCGCCTTCGGCAGGAATACCGGTGCAATATCGAAGAGGCAAATGTCATTGTTCTTGCGCGAGAAATTGCGGACGGCATTTTCCATGACGGAGGTCAAAAGGCAGGTGCGGACGAGCGGCGCTTCATCGGTCAGGGGATTTAAGATAGGGATTGCCTGGCGCAGCGACGAGCCCTGCGGGACGAGCAGCTTGTCGAAAAGCGCTTCGCTCGTGAAGGCGAAGGAAAGCTCTTCCGTCATGCCGAGCGCAGCCAGCGTATGCTTGATCGTCGTGACGAGGGTCTGCTTCTCTCCCTGCCTGCCCTGCACCATGCGCCCGTAAGGCGTCGTGCTCGCAATGTTGTAGAAGCCGTAAATGCGCGCGATTTCTTCGGAGAGGTCTTCCATATAGGTGCAGTCGTTGCGCCACGACGGCACGACGGCGCAATAGCCCTCCGCCTGCTCCGTCACCGCAAAGCCAAGGCTCGTGAGAATCTCGGCCATTTTCGCGCCATCAATCTGTGTGCCGAGGCGGCGGTTGATCGCTTCTGCCGTGAAGTCAATCGTAACGGCGTCCTTCGGCTCTGGATAGACGTCGACGTAGCCCTCTGCGACGGTGCAGGCGCCCATATCCTGCAGGAGCTGGCAGGCGCGGTCAAGCGCGCGTTTCGTCTGCGTGACATCGACACCGCGCTCAAAGCGCCCCGACGCCTCCGAGTGAAGCCCGCAGGAGCGCGCCGTGCGGCGAATGCTCGCGCCATTAAAGCACGCCGCCTCGAAGACGACCGTCTGTGTTTTTTCCGTGACCTCGGTCTCAAGGCCGCCCATGACGCCCGCAAGCCCAGCGGGGTGCTCTGCGTCGGCAATGACGAGCTCCGTCCCCTTCGCGAGGCGCTCGCTGTCATCGAGCGTATGCAGGTTCTCGCCCTCTTTCGCGAGGCGCGCCGTCAGGCTATGGCCTGAAATCGCGTCGTAGTCATAGGCGTGCATGGGCTGTCCAAGCTCGACCATGACGAAGTTCGTCACATCGACGACGTTGTTGATCGCGCGAATCCCCGCCCCTTCGAGACGCTGCTGCATCCATTCGGACGACGGGGCAATCTTCACGTCTTTGACGACGCGGGCAGAAAAACGGCTGCAAAGGTCATGCGCCGCAATGCCGATGGACACCATATCCGCCGCCTTTGCGCCTGCGTCCTCCTTGCAGGCGATGACCGGCCATTTCGGCGCATTGCCCGTCAGAACGGCAATCTCGCGCACAAGGCCGAATACGCTGAAGCAGTCGCCGCGGTTCGCCGTGAGCTCGAACTCCAGCACGACATCGTCGAGCCCGAGGACTTCCTTCGCGGGAACGCCGACGGGCGTATCGGCGGGCAGGATATAAATGCCGTCGAGTTCCTCTGCCGTCATCTTCGAGGTGTCGAGATGAAGCTCCCCTGCCGAGCAGAGCATGCCATTGGATGGAAGGCCGCGCAGCTTGCCCTTCTTGATATGAAGTCCGTTCGGGAGGTGCGCGCCGACCATCGCGACGGGAACGACCTGCCCTTCCTTGACGTTCTGCGCGCCCGTGATAATCTGGACGCGCTCCTCTCCCCCGACGTTCATCTGGCATACCTGAAGATGATCCGAATCAGGATGTGCCGTCAGTTCCTCGATGCGTCCCGTGACGACCTTGTCAAGCCCCTCGTCCGCGCGTATGACGTTCTCGACGGGGATGCCCGCCATCGTGAAACGGTCTGCAAGCTCTTCGACAGACCAGTCAAAATCAATATAATCCTTTAGCCACTTGATGGAAACCTGCATAATATATCCCCTTTCTCAGAACTGGCGCAGGAAGCGCATATCGTTGTCGTAGAACAAGCGGAGGTCATCGACGCCGTAAGAGAGCATCGCAATGCGCTCGACGCCCATGCCGAATGCAAAGCCCGATACCTTCTTCGGGTCATATCCGCTCATCTCGAGCACATGCGGATGCACCATGCCCGCTCCGAGGATTTCGAGCCAGCCCGTCCCCTTGCAGACGCGGCAGCCCTTGCCGTGGCACATGACACAGGAAATATCGACCTCTGCCGACGGCTCTGTGAACGGGAAAAAGCTCGGACGAAAGCGAACGCCGACGTCCTCACTGAAAATCTGGTGCAGGAAGAGCTCCAGCGTACCTTTGAGATCCGCGAGACTGATTCCCTCGTCTATGACAAGCCCCTCGACCTGCGTGAACATCGGGGAGTGCGTCGCATCGTACTCGTCGCGGCGATAGACGCGCCCCGGCGCAATCATGCGAATCGGCGCATTCGGCTCATTCTTCTCCATCGTGCGCGCCTGCACGGGCGACGTCTGCGAGCGCATGAGAATGTCTTCCGTGATGTAGAACGAATCCTGCATATCGCGCGCAGGGTGATCCTTCGGCAGGTTCAGCGCCTCGAAGTTATAGTAGTCCTTCTCAATCTCAGGGCCTTCCTCGACGGAGAATCCCATGCGGAAGAAAATATCCTTGATCCGTTCAAGCGTCAGCGTAAGCGGGTGAAGATGGCCGAGCGGCGCCGTGCGCCCCGGCAGTGTGACATCGAGCCGCTCACTCGAAAGGCTCTTTTCCATGTCGCGCGCTTTGAGCTCCTCGTTCTTCTGCTGGATCAGCGCTTCGATCTGCGCCTTCGCCTCATTGACGATCTTGCCGACCTTCGGCCGCTCCTCCTTCGCAAGCGCTCCCATCCCTCTTAGAATCGAGGTGAACTCGCCCTTCTTGCCGAGAAACTTCACGCGGATCTCGTCGAGCTCGCCGAGGCTGCCTGCCGCACTGCGGATCGCCTCAGCCGCCTGCGCCTTCAACTGCTCAATCTTCTCTTCCATACAGAACCTCCTAAACATGATGCACAAAAAACCTTCGCTCCTGCCATACGGCCTAGGGGCGAAGGTCTGTTCGCGATACCACCCTGATTTATCACTCAAAAAGGCTATAACGCAGCCAGCGTCCGGCATTTCCTCCGAAAGCTCCGAAGCGAACTTCACCAGCCATGCGCCATCCCGCTCCCAGTCCAGGCAGGACTCCCTTTAGGCACAACCGCTGGCTACTCTCTCCATCATCGCCATGATGGATTTCAGTTTAGCACATATCAGGGGGAATATCAAATATTAAATGGCGCAAAGAGCTTCTTTAGGTAGTTGCGCCCCTTCGTCATGACCTTGATGATCGGCTCCATCGTCTTGGGCTGGCGAATGACGAGCTGGAGCACCTTGCGTCGAATCTGCCGGTAATCCGCATCGAAATCGCGCAGGACGTCCTCCATCTCCATCTCGACGGAAACAGCAGGGATGTTCGATGGAATGATTTCCGAGGCACGTCCCGCGATCCGCGCAATATCGCCGCGAAATGGAATGTAGACTTCAAGCCCCAATTCCTTTTGGATACGCCTCTTCAGCGCCTCCTGTGCCTGCCCCTCGCCGTGCACCACGAAAACCTTGGCGGGCTTTGGCTCTTGCAGGGGCTCCAGCCATGCCATGAGCTGATTTGCGTCTGCATGGGCAGAGAACCCGTCGAGCATCTGGATCTGCGCCTTGACCGCGACTTCCTCGCCGAGGATTCGGACGCGCTTGATCCCGTCCACAAGACGCCGCCCCATGCTCCCTTCCGCTTGGTATCCGACGAAGAGAATCGTCGATTCCGCTCGCCACAGGTTGTGTTTCAAATGGTGCAGGATGCGCCCCGCATCTGCCATGCCCGACGCAGACAGAATGATGGCAGAGCCTTCCGAGCTATTGAGTGCGCGCGACTCTTCCGCCGTCTCGCAAATGCAGACCTGCGGGAAATGCGGGATCTTGCCGCTTTTGCTGAAAAGCGACAAAGCCTCATCATCGAAGTCCTCACTGTTTTTCAGAAATACACGCGTCGCATTGATGGCGAGCGGGCTGTCGAGAATAATCGGAATATCGCCATCGAGACGGCCTGCCTTCCAAAGGCGGTAAAAATAGTAGAGGAGCGTCTGCGTCCGCCCAACCGCAAACGAGGGGATAATCAGATTGCCTCCCCTGTCCATCGTGTCGTTGATGATTTCAAGCAGCGCCGTTTCCTTGTCGTAGATCTGATGAATCCGGTCGCCATACGTCGATTCGACGAGAACGAAATCCGCGCTGGAAAGAATCGTAGGATCTTTGATGATTGGCTGGTTCGGCTGCCCCAGATCGCCTGAGAACACGAGCTTCGTCTGCTTGCCATTCTCCGTGACGTATACCTCCAGAATCGCCGAGCCCAGAATATGTCCCGCATCGCGGAAAACGACGCGCAGATTGTCGGAAATCCATATCTCCTCATCATATGGCACGGCGATGAAATGCTTCAGCGCATTCATTGCGTCATCCATGGTGTAAAGCGCCTGCACGGGTTCTTCCCCGCTTCGCCGTCCCTTGCGGTTCAGCATTTCCGCGTCCGCCTTTTGGATATGTGCCGAGTCCGGCAGCATGATGGTCGCAAGATCATGCGTCGCCTTCGTCGCGTAGATCTTCCCCTTGAACCCTTCCCGGACGAGCCGCGGCACAAGCCCGCAATGATCGATATGCGCGTGTGTCAGCAGCACGCCAGCTATATCTGATGGGCTGAAGGAAAACGCCTCATAGTTCAGCTCACGGATTCGCTTAGATCCTTGGAACATGCCACAGTCAATCAGATAGCGCGCATCGCCCGTTTCCAGCAAATAGCAGGAACCTGTAACCGTATGTGCCGCACCCAAAAATTCGAGTCTCATGCCGATTCCCCCTTTTGTCTTGCTATGATATATATATTAAATTCTGAATCTTATTGATAATTCCTGCCAAACGTAAAATAAAAAAGACCCCGAAGGGTCTTATGGAACTCAAGGCTCGCCTATAATGCGCACTTCGGGATAAAGCTTGACGCCATGTTTTGCAAAGACGCGCTTCTGCACCTCGCGAATCAGCCCGCGTATGTCCGCTGCCGTAGCGTCCCCAATATTGACGACGAAGCCCGCATGTTTCTTGGAGACCTGCGCCCCGCCGACGGTCAGGCCTTTCAGCCCCGTCTGGTCAATAAGCGTCCCCGCGAAATAGCCCGTCGGACGCTTGAATGTGCTGCCCGCGCTCGGCATCTCAATGGGCTGCTTGCTCTCGCGCCGATTCGTGAAATCCTCCATCTTTGCGCGGATTTCCTGCTCGTCGCCTGCTTCCAAAAGGAGCTCCACCTCGACGATCGCTTCGCCATTTTTCTGGAATACGCTATGGCGATAGCCGAGATCAAGAGACTCTCGCCCATAGTGATGCACACGCCCAGAATCATCGACTGTACAGACGCGATCCGCGACGTTCTTCATTTCGCCGTCGTAAGCGCCCGCATTCATAAAGAGCGCCCCGCCAATACTGCCAGGTATGCCACAAGCAAATTCCAGCCCCGTCAGAGCGTTTTCGGCAGCCGCCTCTGAAACATCTTTCAAGAGCGCGCCCGACGACGCGATGATGCGATTCCCCTCGCAGTGAATCTGCGCCATCGGGCGGGCAAACTTCACGACAACGCCGCGGATGCCGCCATCTTGCACGAGGACGTTCGAGCCGTTTCCCAGGATCGTGAGCGGAAGATCGTGCTCCTTGACGAGCGCGAGAATTCGTTCCGTCTCCTCCATGGAGGCAGGAAAAATCAAGCAGTCTGCCGGACCGCCAATCTTGAAGGTCGTATGGAGCTTCATCGGCTCATCGAGTCGAAAGCGGTTTGGCTCGATGAAGGAGCGGCATGATTCAATAAAGGCTTTGTCCATCTATGTCATTCCAATCTATGTCGTTTCAATTTATATGTGCTCAAAGCGTGCGAAGCCCTGGGCCGCGCGTCGAAAGTGTGGAAAAATCGAGCTGACGCATCGCCTCATATGCGACGATGGCAACGGCATTGGAAAGATTCAGTGAGCGCGCCTCTTCGATCATCGGGATTCGCACACTCTCCTTCCAATGCGCCTTCAGGATTGGCTCGGGGATTCCTGCCGACTCCTTGCCGAATACGAGCATATCCGCATCCGTATAGCGCGCTTCCGTATGGGCGCGCGGTGCCTTCGTCGAGCAATAGTGAAAGGGATTTGCGCCGTAGAGCGCGAGCACCTCGTCAAAATTCTCATGGTAATGGACCTTGACCAAATGCCAATAGTCGAGCCCCGCTCGTTTTAGATATTTATCATCCGTCGAAAAGCCGAGCGGCTTGACGAGATGAAGCTCAATCCCCGTAGCCGCACAGAGCCGCGCGATATTTCCCGTATTGCCCGGAATCTCTGGCTCAATCAATACGATATGCAATCTTTTTCTCACCTCAGCCACGTTTTACCAAATTATAGCGGAAAAAGAACGATGTGACAAGGGCGGTATTTATGGCGTGTCGATTGGGATTTTGACGACGACGTCCATGCCCGGCTTAATGGATACAGAAGCATCACTCGGCACAGAAATCTTGATTGTCATCATCTGTTCCTCACCGGAATCGGATTCGCTCGCTTCGCCCTCCGCCTGCTGCGCGTCGACAATCTCTTGCACCGTGCCTTGCAGATTTGCCCCGTCGAGCGTATACGAGATGAACGCCCCAAGGCGAACGGCTTTCTTCTGCGCGGAAGGAATCTGCGCTTCTACCCAAATATCGTTTGCGTCACCGATGCGCGCAACCGTATCTCCTGCTTTGATCTCTGCGCCAGCTGCCATATCGCTAAACGATACGGTCCCTGCCACGGGTGCGACGATTTCCGTCGTCTTCATCGCCAGCTGTGCGCTCTCCAATGCCGCCTTCGCCTGTTTCAGCTGAAGCTCTGCATTCTTGATTGCCTCGGGGCTTGCCTTCTGTGTGATCGTTTGCTGCGGCACGCTTGGCGCTGAAGCAGGAGTGATCGAAGCAGCAGCCTGTGCCGCCTCGTACTCCGCCACCGCTTCATCGCGTTTCACAGCACTGATTGCGCCCATCTCGAAGAGCTCGTTCATTCGCTGCATCCGCGCCGCTGCATTGGCGAGATTCTGCTGCGATGCCGCGTTTGCCCCCATATCGGACGCAGGCGCGCTCGCAGCAGGAACGGAGATGGTCTGCCCTTGCTGCAATTCCTTCAGGTTGCGCTCAGCGAGGTCGACCGTCTGCTGAAATTGCGCAATTTGTTCCTCTGTCACATTGGGCTTGACGCGTGCGATAACGGTCCCCGCCTCCACCTGTGCGCCGTCCTCGACGAGCATTTCCTGTACCACACCATCCGACTGCGCCTTTATCGCCACGGTAGCGCTTGCAATCTGCGCCTCGTATACCGTCAGATACCTGTGCTGATGCTGGTAAAGGTAAACGCCGCCCGCCGCCAAGACGACGAGCAGTACAATGCCCAAAAGCCCGCACCGAACATAGTACGTCACCTTTTTTGTAATGTCGACTTCCACGATTCTGCCCTCCTGCGAAAATAGAAACCTCCCTCATGCGAGGGAGGCTCTATCCTTAGAATACTACATTATGCAAGCTGCGCCTTGATGACTTCCATTGCCTTGTCAAATGCCTGTGGCAACGCTTCGGGTTTCTTTCCGCCCGCCTGCGCCATATCGGGACGTCCGCCGCCGCCACCGCCAACAACGGCAGCCGCTTCCTTGACGATCTTGCCCGCATGAACGCCCTTTTGCACCGCGTCCTTTGACGCCTTCGCGACGAGATTGGCCTTGCCGCCATTCGCGCAGGCGAGAACGATGACGCCGCCCTTCATCTTCGCGAGCAGGAGATCTGCGACCTCGCGCAGCGCGTCCATCCCCTCGACATTTGCCTTGCCCATGACGACGTGAACACCTGCAACATCCGTCATGCCCATCAAAAGCTCCTGCGCATCGGCCTTCTCGCGCATGGCGGCAACCTCGGCAAGCTTCGCATCTGCCGCCTTTTTCTCTGCCTGAAGCTTCTCAATCGCACTCGGCACATCGGCTTCATTCGTCTTCAGCTGCACTGCAGCCGCCGAAAGGAGCGCGAGCTTCTCGTTCGCATAATCGAGCGCCGCCTTGCCAGTCAGCGCCTCGATGCGGCGCACGCCCGATGCAATGCCCGTCTCGCTGATGATCTTGAACATACCGATCTGCCCGACGTTTTCGACGTGCGAGCCTGCGCAGAGCTCCATCGAAAAGCCCGGCACCTTGACGACGCGGACGACATCGCCGTACTTCTCGGAGAAGAGCGCCATAGCGCCCGACGCCTTTGCCTCGTCGAGGCTCATGTGCGAGATCTCGACATCCGTCGCCTTTAGGATTTCCGTATTGACGAGCTCCTCGACATCAGCGAGCTGCTGCGCCGTGACGGGCTCGAAGTTCGTGAAGTCAAAGCGCAGGCGGTCAGGCGTGACGGAAGAACCAGCCTGATTGATCTGCTCGCCGACGACCTTCTTGAGCGCCGCCTGCAGGAGATGCGTCGCCGTATGGTTGCGCGCTGACGCAAGCTTCTTCATCCGGTCGACTGCAATCGTCACCGTATCGCCGACGCTCAGCTGCCCTTCCTCTACGTAGGAAATGTGATAGACCGTGCCGTCGGGGAGCTTCTTCGCATTCGACACGGCGATATGGCCAAGTTCGCCAATGAGCGCGCCCTCGTCGCCGACCTGTCCGCCGCCCTCTGCATAAAATGGCGTCCGGTCGAGAATGATGCCCGCTTCCTCTCCATCCGTAATCCTGTCGACGAGCACGCCATCCTTCCAGATGGCAACGACCTTCGCCTCTGTCGCCGCCGGATCGACACAAAGCGCCGAAACGTCAATCTTTGAAAGATCGGGCACGGCGACACGCTCATTCTTGACGCGCGCATTGCGGGCACGCGTGCGCTGCTCTTCCATCGCCGCCTCAAAGCCTGCCTGGTCGAGCTCCATTCCATTCTCGTGAACGATTTCCTCGGTGAGCTCCCACGGGAAACCGAACGTATCGTAGAGGCGGAATACGACCTTGCCGGGCAGTTCTTTCTTCCCTGCCGCCTTGATCGTCTGGATCTCACGCTCAAGCAGATCCATGCCCTGATTGAGCGTCGCCGCGAAGCGCTCCTCCTCGATGGCTATGACCTTTTTGATGTAGTCCGCCTTGTTGACGAGCTCCTCGAAGTCGCGCGCACCGCGGTAAATTGCGACGACGGCATCGACTGCTCCTTCGAGGAACTTGTCCTTGATTCCGAGCATTCTACCGTGGCGGATCGCACGGCGCAGAATACGGCGGAGCACATAGCCGCGCCCCTCGTTCGACGGAAGTATCCCGTCCATAATCATAATCGCCATCGAGCGCGCATGGTCAGCAATGACCTTCAGCGAAACGTCTTTTTCCTCATCCGTGCCATACGATACGCCCGCAACCTTTGCCGCGTACTCGATGATCGGGTAGAGCAGATCGGTCTCAAAATTCGTCTTCTTCCCCTGCACGACGGACGCGAGGCGCTCGAGGCCACAGCCCGTATCAATGTTTTTATGCGCAAGATTCTTGTACGAGCCGTCTTCCTGGCGGTCGTACTGCGTGAACACGAGATTCCAGATCTCGAGGTAGCGGTCACAGTCACAGCCGACGGCACACGTCTCTTTGCCACAGCCGCGCTCCTCGCCAAGATCGATGTAGATCTCAGAGTCCGGTCCGCAGGGGCCAGGCCCGATCTCCCAGAAATTATCCTTCAGCTTGACGATGTGATCCTGCGGGAAGCCCGGCTGCGCCTTCCAAATCTCGATCGCCTCATCATCGTCTGGATAGACCGTGACCCAGAGCTTTTCCTTCGGCAGCTCGATGACCTCCGTCAGGAATTCCCATGCCCAAGGAATCGCCTCGCCCTTGAAGTAGTCGCCAAAGGAGAAATTGCCGAGCATCTCGAAATACGTCTGATGGCGTGCCGTGCGGCCGACATTCTCAATATCGCCCGTGCGGACACAGCGCTGGCTCGTCGTCACGCGCGTGCGGGGCGGCTTCATCTTGCCCGTGAAAAACGGCTTCAGAGGCGCCATGCCCGCGCCGATGAGAAGAAGCGTCGGATCATCCTGCGGGATTAAGGAGAAACTCGGCAGGCGCAGATGCCCCTTCTTTTCCGCAAAAAACTGCAAATATGCCTCGCGCAGCGCGTTGCCACTCATGTACTTCAAGCGAATCTACCTCCATAAAGGGACGCTGACCCCATCCCTTGCCTTTCGTTATCTCAATAAAGCAATACTCGAAGTATACCACAAAAACCAAGAAATTTTCCAGTACCTACACAAGAAAATCCCTGCGTAAACTGCGAGCATAGCTCCTGCTGCCTGCTTTATCCGTGCGTCATTTGCCTACGGCGGTCAAGAAATCCCTGCAGGATAAAGACGGCTGCCATTTTGTCGATGACTTTTTTCCGCTTTTTGCGTGACACGTCGGCTTCCAGAAGAGAACGCTCCGCGCCGACCGTGGAAAGGCGCTCATCCCAAAAGGAGATTTCCGCCTCGGGGAAGGCTTCCTGCACATCTGCCATAAACGCCCGGACGATCTCGCAGCGCGGACCTTCCGTGCCATTCATGTTTTTCGGAAGTCCCGACACGAGCGACTGTGTCTCGTATTCCTTCATGAGCTCCCCAAGGCGCGCGAGGTCGTCTTGCAGCGACTTGCGCCGTATCGTCTCCACGCCCTGCGCCGTGAGCCCAAGCATGTCGCTGACGGCTATACCAATCGTCGCATCACCTACATCGAGCGCCATATACCGCTTCATTTTTTATTCTCCAGATAGAAGCGAATGAGCTCCTCCAGGAGCTCGTCACGTTCCAGCGAGCGAATCGCGTTACGCGCGTCCTTATGGCTCGTCACGTAAGCGGGATCACCCGAAAGCAAGTAGCCAACAAGCTGGTTGATGGGATTATAGCCCTTCTCCTGCATCGCCTCGCAAGCCGCACGGATCGTGCGCTCTGCCTTGTTTTCGTCCGTCCCAAAGCGAAACATCATCGTTTCTTCACTCGTCATATCATGTTCCTCCTGTCAAAAGCAATCCAGCGGAATACAGAACACAGGCTCACCTCGTGAGCCTGCTTGTCGTCAAATCATATCGTTTTGAATCATGTATTCGGCAATCTGGAGCGCGTTGAGTGCCGCGCCCTTGCGAATTTGGTCACCGCAGACCCAGAAGTTAAGCCCGTTTTCAATCGAGTAATCCTTGCGCAGCCTGCCGACCTCGACATCGTTCTTTCCCGAGGTGAAGAGCGGCATCGGGTACTCTTGCTCGTCCGGGTTATCCTTCACCGTCACGCCGTCAAACGCCGCGAGCGCTTTCTTCGCTTTCTCGATGCCGACCTCGTGCTCAAACTCCACATTGACCGACTCCGCGTGGCTGCGGTAGACGGGAACGCGAACCGTCGTCGCCGTAATGCGCATCGAGTCGTCGCCCATGATCTTTCTCGTCTCGTCGATCATCTTCATTTCTTCCTTCGTATAAAGGTTGTCCTTGAAAGCGTCGATCTGCGGGATGAGGTTGAATGCAATCTGGTAATGCTTGGCGAGCTTCGCGCCCGGCAGGATATTCGCCGTGACCGCGCGCCCTGCGACGATGTCCTCGACCTGCTGCTCCAGCTCTGCCATCGCTTCCTTGCCGCCGCCCGATACCGCCTGATACGTCGAAACGACGATGCGCTTGATCTTCGCAAGGTCATAGAGTGGCTTCAGCGCCATGACCATGATGATCGTGGAGCAGTTCGGGTTTGCAATGATGCCCTTGTGCGCCTTGATTGCCTCCGAGTTGACCTCCGGAACGACGAGCGGCACCTCGGGGTCCATGCGGAACGTGCTCGAATTGTCGATGACGACCGCGCCCGCCTTGACGGCAGCCGGCGCGAACTCCTTGCTCGCCGCACCGCCCGCAAAGAGCGCGATATCGACGCCCTTGAAGGAATCCGCCGTCGCCTCCTCGACCGTGTAATCCTTGTCCATGAAGGAAATGACCTTGCCCGCACTGCGCTTCGACGCGAGCATTTTCAGCTCGGCAAAGGGGAACTTGCGCTCTTCGATCAGATTCAAAAACTCCTGTCCGACCGCGCCCGTAGCGCCTAAAATCGCAACATTATACTGTTTCATGCCATCTATTCCTTCCCTGCTGCTCAGTCGAGCAGATGTTCAAGCCCTATCGTAAGTCCCGTAAGGGAGCACACCTTGCGCGCGGCAAGGACGACGCCCGGCATAAAGGATTCACGGTTGAGCGAATCATGGCGAATCGTAAGCGTCTGCCCAAGCCCGCCGAAAATGACCTCCTGATGCGCCACGTAGCCCGGCAGACGAACGCTGTGAATGCGCATCCCCTCATAGTCCGCGCCACGCGCGCCTGCAAGCTTCTCGAACTCGTCAGGATTGCCCTGCTTATGCGCCGCGCGCACCTCGGCGATCATCTGCGCCGTCTGCTCCGCCGTGCCCGAAGGCGCGTCGAGCTTCTTGTCGTGGTGGAGCTCGATGATCTCAACGTCCGGCATGTACTTCGCCGCCTGGCGCGAGAGCACCATCAGAAGCACGGCGCCAATCGCAAAATTCGGCGCAATGAACGCAGGCGTTCCCTGCACCTCGCACTCCTTCGCGATGGCTGCCTTCTGCTCGTCCGAAAGCCCCGTCGTCCCCACAACGGGCGAGACCTTATGGGAAAGCGCTTTCATCACATTGGCAAACACCGCGTCCGGCCGCGTGAAATCAATCATCACATCGGGCTTCAGCCGAGCGAGTGCCGCGCCCAAATCGGTCTCCACACAGACGCCCGTCGCAGGAAGTCCCACGAGCGTCCCCGTGTCTGCCCCGCCGTGAATATCAACCGCGCCAACGAGCTGCAGATCCTTTGCCTCCTGAACGGCCTTTAGCACAGCCTGCCCCATGCGCCCACAAGCCCCGCTTACAATAACTGTCGTCAATCTACACGCCTCCCTATCAAGCGTAAAACTATTGATATTTTATAGCACGCCTTAGAACCATGTCAAGGTGTTCTTTTTCAAGAGACGTATTGCCTTCCTGCTTGAATCTACATCCAAGAAGTCTGTGCGTCTGCCAACGGATAATATGAAATAGAAGACTTAATTTCCCTGTCGTCACCACAGAGAAATCAAGTCCTCTTTCATCACCACTTATCGCCGTAATCCAGCTCATTCTGTGGGATATCGATTTCTTCGCCAATCGGAATCTCGTTCAGCGACTGGAGCAGGCAGCGATTCATAGCCTTGCGCGCCGTACGTGTAAGACTAGAGATTCCAAAAAGACTTGGAAAGACGGTTCCACTGTCACCGATTTGCACGAAATCCTTTCGGAGCAGATAGTTCGCTCGTTTGACATCGACCATTTTTGCTCTTAAGACAATCGCCGTCTTTCTAAAGGAAGTGACCCAAGTCGTTTTTGAATATTCATAAGCGAGATAAAAGGGCAAAAACAAAATATAGTCATAGCCATGCTTTTTCCCGATGGTGACAAGATCACTTTTTGTAAGAGAATCCAGCTGGATTTGTTCCCCTAGAAATTGTATCGGCTGGTTTGTGGGATGGTTGATGTAGGGATTTTCCGCAGGACTTTCTTCTGTGGGAGAATTGCCTGGAACCATGCTGCCATGCCTATCCTCTAGGAGCTCGTACATAGCGGTTTCCACTGCAGGGTCAAAGACCACCGCAAAGGCATTGCTGGGAAATTTCATATCCAATAATTCCTCTATATTGGCTACAATTCTTTCCTCGGCTGTAAGATGTGGATCTCCTGCTATCACGACGGCAATCCTGGGCGGTGCAGCGACTGCTTTCGAGGCGGCTCTTTCCGCTCGATACGTTCGGTCAAGATATGAAGTAGTTTCTGCTGCGCAGATGCTACTAAAAGAAATGATACACAAAGTAACCATTGTGCAAAGGATGAAGCTCCATCTTCCTATCATACGCATAATATCCACTCCCTGTTTGAATAAAGTTCTCTTAATGCGTATATAATTCTCCCCCCCGTGGATATTCCTGCCAGATATGAAAAATAAACCAGATAAATACCAAATATCCCTTAATATACTACATCCTGCACGGCCGCCGCCGCGCCGAGTACGCCGATGACGGCGTGCTCAAACGTCAGGCCGCCTTGCAGATAGACATTATACGGCTCGCGCAGCGGGCCGTCCGCGCTGAACTCAATCGATGCGCCCTGCACGAACGTCCCCGCCGCCATGATGATCTTGTCGGCATAGCCGGGCATATCCCACGGCTCAGGTGCGGCAAAGGAATCGACGGGCGAATACCGCTGGATTCCACCGCAAAAGGCGATGAGTTTTTCCGCCGAGCCAAGCTCAATCGCCTGAATGATGTCGCCGCGTGCCTCCTCTGGAAGCGGCAAGGTCTTGTAGCCAAGACGCGCAAAGACGCCTGCTGCAAAAATCGCGCCTTTGATTGCCTGTGCGACGATATGCGGCGCGAGAAAGAAACCCTGGAAAAGCAAGCGATTGTTTGCAAGGCTTGCGCCCAGCTCATCGCCCATGCCCGGCGCGGTCAGACGGTATGAGGCAAGCTCCACGAGATCGGCCCGGCCGGCGATATAGCCACCTGTCGGAGCGATGCCACCGCCGGGATTCTTGATGAGCGACCCCGCCATAATATCTGCCCCCGCTTGCGTCGGCTCGAGCACATCGACAAATTCGCCATAGCAATTATCGACGAAACAGACACATTCCGGATTGATGCGATGCACCTCATCGGTTATCATGCGAATCGCTTCAATTGAGAGCGGACTGCGCATACTGTACCCGCGTGAGCGCTGGATCTCGACTACCTTCGTCTTTTTCGTGACGACGCGCTTGATCCCGTCAAAATCGACCTTTCCATCGACCATAGGCAGCTCGTTATAAAGCACGCCAAACTCTTTTAGCGAGCCCTTGCTCGGATTCGCATACCCGATGACCGTCTGCATCGTGTCGTAGGGCTTTCCTGTAAGCGAGACGAGCTCGTCTCTGGGGCGAAGGATGCCGAAGAGCACCGTCGCAAGCGCGTGCGTCCCTGAGACGAACTGCGTGCGCACGAGCGCACGCTCCGCACCGAATACCCTTGCGTAAAGCTCTTCCAGCTTCGTGCGCCCAATATCGTCATAGGCATAGCCCGATGTCGTATTGAAATGGGCATCCGATACGCGGCACGCGTGCATTGCCTCAAGCACCTTCAGCGTATTTGTTTCGGCAATAGCATCCACGCGTGCAAATTGTTCCTTCGACGCTGCCATAACGCAGTCTTTGAGATCCAGCAATTCTTTTGAAAACACGTTCATTCTCCTATTTCTTACTCTGTGCACACATACGACAGGAATTGCTCCCGCGCTGACATGGGTATGTGCGCTTCCACGCGCGTCTCCGTCTCCTCATACTGAGTCGTCCACACGCCATTCAGTCATGAGATGCCGTAACGAGCGCGCCCTTTTCATACGGAATGAGCAGCGTCATATCGACATAGCGTTCCGCAAAAAAGGATTCGATGCGCGCTGTGAGCAGCTCCATATTTTCGCCCGTCTGCGCCGATATGGCAATTCCCTCGCGCCCATGCAGGAGACGGCTTACGCACCCGCGCTCGCCGAGACGGTCAATCTTGTTACATACGTAAAGTGTCGGCTTGTCCTCCGCATGAAGCTCCGCCAGGACTTTTACGACGGCTTCAATCTGCTACTCGCTGTTCTCGTCGCTCGGATGCGTATGGATGCAGCGGATTCCCGACAGGCGTACCTCTGAGCGCGCTTTGACCTCCGGCAAATCGACCGTCCCCGTATCGCCGACAGAGACCTGCACGACTTTAAGTCACCATTTATCTGCATGAAAATCCTATCCTCGGTTCATGATATTGGAAATGTGTTTCAGCGTGATAGACAACGTGCCGTCCTCATTGTTGTTGAACTCAACGTACTCCGTATTGTCGAAGTAGTCCGTCGGTATGGTGAGCTCGATGCCCGTGTCCGTCTTCAGCTTGTGCTTGCAGACCTTTTTGAGCGTCGCTTCCTTATCCATCTTGACGGGGGCTGTGAAGCCCGCGTCTTTGATGGCCGCGTCGAAATCCTGCTGCATGGAAGGATTGTCACGGAAAATCTCCTTGCCTGCCGCCGCAAGATCAAGCGCGTCTGTCTCCTGCAGATTCTCCGCAACATAGCTCTTGACTGCGGCTTCTGCCATGACCTTGTCCTGCCCATAGCGCTCCGCTACCTTTGCCGCCGTTTTGCTGAGATTTTGAATGGCTTCCTTCGGCGAGGGCGAAAGACTGCATTCGAGCAGAATTTCTGGCAGGACGAGGATGCCGTTCCCGTCAAGCGTATACCGCTTCGCGCAGACGAGAAGCGCCGATGATTTCGCGTCGACAAAGGCGAACTCATCGAGCTTTTGATTCATGCCCGGCAAAATCGAATAATGGTTGATGATCTCATTTCGGATGCCGGCCTCGCCCTGATTGACCTGATGTGTGAAGCCCGTATGATTCTTACAGAGGCAGACGACGACCTTGCGCGCCTCCTCAATCGTCACATCGAGCACCAGAACATCGAACGAATGCATTTCCTCCGCATGGATAAAGGCTTCTTCGAGCTGCTTTGCTATTTTCTTGGAAAACGGGATAAAATCCACTTTTCCGCTAAGGTACTCATCAAGCTGTGCCCGAAAGGAACTATCCTCATAGAACGCGCCCGGCTTTGCCTCCTGCATTTTCCATGCCCGCTCGATATGTTTGAGCAAGAATGTCTCGACGCTGCCCTCTACCGAAAGCTCCCCATCCGAATAGACCATCATTCCCGTATGAAAATCCAAGATGTGCAAAATGGCACGATCGACATGAATCACGCTTTTCTCTCCTTCGCTTCCTCTTCCGCCCACATGCGCACCTGGGCGAGGCGCGGCCTTAGGTGTTCCCGTATTTTTTCTTCGAGCTCGCTCAAATCATTCGAGTCAAACTCGTATGTGACGTTCGGGATATTCCAGATGCGCGCTTCGCTGAAGAACTCATCGCGATACATATTATAGTAGATGGTGACGCTGCTTTCCATTTCAAAATTGACATAGTCCGCAATGACATACGAGCCGTTATTGATTTTGACGGGCTGATCTGGCGTGATATAGAGCGAGAACCCTTCCAACTCAGCTGGCAGAAGCGCCTTATAATCCCAAGCAGGAATTTTCTTCTCCTTTACGATACTGCTCAGCGCATCGAGATGAAACTCCGTCAATTCGACTAAGAGCGCATCGCGTTTATTCTGCAACAGTGCAGCAAACTTCTCAATATCCGCCGTGATGAACTCCAAACGACAAAACTCAATCAGCCCGATTTTGAGGCGCAATTTATACTCATGCGTTTCCTCGTGAAAGTAAACGCCAACACGTTTATGAAGCGCATCATTTGCATATTCATAAATATCGTAAACATCGCCCACTTCCTGCTCCAAACGTCGCAAATGAAAACCATGCCATTCCTCGCGGAGGTCTTCTAGCAGCTTGGCCGCCTCAATGTCCGCCTTGACCTTTTCCAGCGTTTCCTCTTTCAAACTCATGCACCTCGAAACTCCATATTGCCTGCATTATACCATTCGCCATTTGCACGATTCAAGGAGAAAATCCAGCCTGCATGATTTTTCCCTTTCAAAACGAACACGCCTGTCTTATAATAGAGACGTGTTAAACTAGGAGATAAGACAACTATGAATGTAAAACCAGACTTCATGCTGATAAAGAATATAAGAACCGATATGAACGGTCGGCTCTCTGAAAAGGCAAAGCGCCGCCTTCGCAAATCGAAGGCAGATAATACCTTGCGGGCATATTCTGCAGACTGGAATGACTTCTCAGACTGGTGCGCTTACCAAAAAAAGCCTGCACTCCCTACCGCGCCTGAAACCATCGTCAACTACATCAACGAGCTCGCCGATAATGCAAAGGCAAATACTGTTGCGCGGCGCGTGACCGCCATATCGGAAAACCATATCGCGGCGGGCTTCTCCGGTGCGCGTAATCCCGCAAAGGATGGCATGGTGCGCGCGGCAGTGGCGGCAATTCGCCGCGAGAAAGGAACCTTCCAGCGTGGCAAGACGCCGATTCTCATGGAGACGCTCTACTTGCTCGCCGACTGTTTCGGCGACGATCTCGTATCGAAGCGCGACAAGGCGCTCATCTTCCTCGGATTCGCCGGAGCATTTCGGCGCTCCGAGCTCGTGCGCGTCCAGCTCACCGATATTGCCTTTTCGCCAGAAGGCATGACGATATTCATCCCACAGTCCAAGGGCGACCAGTACGGCCATGGCGCGACCATCGCAGTCCCCTATGCGCCCGACGAGGAAATCTGCGCCGTTCGCGCCGTACAGGACTGGATTCATGCCGCAGCCCTAAAAGGCGGCCCGTTATTTCGCCCCTTCACGAAGACACATACGCTCCGCACCACGCAGCTCAGCGACAAATCCGTTGCGCTCGTCGTCAAGAAGTACGCGAAGCTCGCCGGGCTCAACGAAGCTGCCTTTGCAGGACACAGCCTGCGCCGTGGATTTGCGACGAGCGCCGCGCAGCACGACGTAGATGCGCTCTCCATCATGCGGCAGACCCGCCATAAATCCGAAAAAATGGTGCACCGCTACATCGAACAGGGCAATATTTTCAAAGAGAATCCGCTCAATAAGATGTATCGTCCCTCATGATTGCCTTTTCACCAAAACAAATGACCTGCGAAAGAGCTCATTCGCCCAATCGCAGGTCATTTTATTGTGGATTAAAGCATGACTTTATGGCTGACGTTGATGCGCCCCTTGTCATCGATCTCGATGACCTTGACCTGAAGCTTGTCACCTACCTGTACGGCATCTTCGACCTTCTCGATACGATTCCTTGCGAGCTGCGAAATGTGGCAAAGGCCTTCCTTGCCCGGCAGCAGCTCGACGAATGCGCCGAACTTCATCAGACGCGTTACGCGCCCCGTAAAGACCTCGCCGACCTCAATCTCGCGGACGATGTCCTCGATCATCTGCTTTGCCTTCTTCATGCCCGCTGCGTCATTCGACGTGATGAAGATATTGCCATCCTCGTGAATATCGATCTGGACGCCCGTCTCGTCGATGATTCCCTTGACGACCTTGCCACCCGTCCCGATGACGTCGCGGATCTTGTCGATTTTGATCTTGATAGTCTCGACGCGCGGCGCATATGGGGAGAGATCTGCCGCCGGCTTGTCAATACAGGCGAGCATCTTGTCTAAGATGAAGGCGCGGCCGCGCTTTGCCTGTTGGAGCGCCGAATAGAGGATGTCACGGCTGAGCCCATCGACCTTGATATCCATCTGGATCGCCGTAATGCCTTCCGTTGTGCCGGCGACCTTGAAATCCATATCGCCGAGCGCATCCTCCATGCCCTGAATATCGGTCAGAATCGTGTAAGCATCGCCTTCCTTTACAAGCCCCATGGCAACGCCAGAAACGGGACGCTTGATCGGAACGCCCGCATTCATCAGCGAAAGCGTGCTGCCGCAGACTGAGCCCATCGAGCTCGACCCGTTCGATTCCAGAATCTCCGACACGAGGCGAATCGTATACGGGAAATCCTCTATCGCCGGAATGACGGGGACGAGCGCACGCTCCGCGAGCGCGCCATGCCCGATCTCACGGCGACCCGGGCTGCGGATTGGACGCGCTTCGCCGACGCTATACCCCGGGAAATTATAGTGATGAATGTAATGCTTCGTCGTCTCAGGCCCAAGCCCATCAATGATCTGCTCATCGCCAAGCGAGCCGAGCGTCGTGACCGTCAGAACCTGCGTCTGCCCGCGCGTGAAAAGCCCCGAGCCATGCGTGCGCGGCAGCACCCCGACCTCGCAGGAAACAGGGCGAACTTCCTCCACCTCACGCCCGTCGGGGCGAATCTTCTCATGCGTAATCATGTGGCGCACGACGGCCTTTTCGAGATCGTGGATTGCCATCGCGATTTCCTTGTCCTGCTCAGGATAAAGCGCGAGAAAATGCTCCATCGTATCGGCCGAAACCTCCGCTACATGTGCATCGCGGTCGAGCTTATCGGGATTGCGCACCGCCTCGTCAAGACGCGCCTTCGCGTATTCTGCAATCGCCGTTTCAAGCTCTTCCGACACCGTAAAGAGCTTGATGCTTCGCTTCTCCTTCCCGCACGTCGCCTGCATCTCCTGCTGAAATTCCACAATGCGCTGGATTTCCTTATGGCCAAAGAGGATTGCATCGAGAATGACTTCCTCTGGCAGCTCGTTTGCCCCCGCTTCGACCATCATCACGGCATCATGCGAGCCTGCGACCGTCAGATTCAGCGTCGATACGGCGCGCTGCGCCTCGGTCGGGTTGATGACAAATGCATCGTCGACACGCCCGACACGGACGCCTGCGATGGGGCCCATGAACGGAATGTCCGAAACGGACAGCGCACACGACGCGCCAATCATCGCCGCGATTTCCGGCGCATTGTCCTGATCGACCGAAAGAACCGTCGCGACGACCTGCACATCGTTGCGGAAGCCTTTTGGAAAGAGCGGGCGGATGGGGCGATCAATGAGGCGTGCACAGAGGACGGCATCGCTCGATGGACGCCCCTCGCGCTTGATGAATCCGCCTGGAATCTTGCCCGCCGCGTACATCTTCTCCTCGTAGTCCACCGTCAGCGGGAAAAAGTCCACGCCTTCGCGCGGCTCTGCCGATGTCGTCGCCGTGACGAGCACGACCGTATCGCCGTACCGTACGAGCACCGCGCCATTCGCCTGCTTCGCCATCTTCCCATTCTCTATGACAAGCTTGCGTCCGCCAAGCTCCATCTCAAACGTATTCATACTCCATGCTCCTATCTTCATTCACACCCCTAGTTATCCTATATAATATTCGCCGCCCATTCTGTTTTTCCTCTAAAATGCATCGTTATATGCAAAAAGAGGTTCTATAATAAATGTTGTGGTGCATAGGTCAACCATGCCACCACAACATTTATTGTATTACGAAAACCCCTGGTTAGACTAGGGATTTTCATAATACAATAAAGAGGTCAGCCGCCTCTAGCGACTGACCTCTGGGGAAGCCTACACCACAACATTTGACAAAGAACCATTTTTATGCCTGTCCTTCTTTTTCTTCGCTTTCCTTTGATTCAAGCTGCGACTCATGGCGCGGGTGCTCGGTGACGATCTTGATCGCCTGCGCGATTTGCTGAATGACCTCGACTAGGTACTGAACTTCCATTTCATTGACGCGCGTAAAAATATCGCCCTTGAACGAGGAGATATAGCGCGGCGGCAGATTATTGAGCGCGAGCGCAGCTATATCTTTGCGGCATTCCTCGCACTTGCAGCAGTGTGGGAACTTTGCCATGATGGCGTCGATATTGCGCTCTACAACATCTTCCATGTAATTGTTTAATCCCTGCATTCTGAATAGCTCCTTTGTCACAATGATGTCATTCCTATCACTTCGTGCATTTCTCCGCTTATATCAGGCCATGCGCTTTCATGGCTTTTTCCAGCTGTGCTTCATGCTCTGGTTCCATTTCCGAAAGCGGCATACGCAACGGCCCGGCATCATAGCCCATCTTGCGCATGGCGGCTTTGACCGGAATCGGGTTCACTTCGCAGAATAGAGCATCAATCAGATCGGTATAAGCAATCTGCAAGCGAGTTGCTTCTGCAACATTCCCATCAAAATACGCCTGACACATATCGTGCGTTGCTTTCGGGGCGACATTTGACAGCACAGAAATAACGCCTTGCCCGCCGAGGGAAAGAATCGGGACAATCTGATCATCATTGCCCGAATAGACCGTGAGATCATCCCCGCAAGCAGCACGCAGGCGCAAAATCTTAGAAAGATCCCCGTTCGCTTCCTTGACTGCTACAATATTCGGAATCTTGGCAAGTTCCACATATGTCGATAACTGGATTCCGACCCCTGTGCGGGACGGCACATCGTATAGAATAATGGGCAGGTCGACACTTTCTGCAATCGCCTTGTAATGCGCGATAAGTCCCTTCTGTGTGCACTTATTATAGTACGGCGTCACGAGAAGAAGCCCATCTGCGCCAACGGACTGCGCATGCTGCGACAATGCGATAGCGTAATGTGTTTCGTTGGATCCGGTTCCCGCGATAACGGGAATGCGATGTGCTGTTTTGTCAACGGCATACTTGATTGCAGCACGGTGCTCTTCATCGCTCATGGTCGCAGATTCGCCAGTCGTTCCCGTGATGATGATGGCATCCGTTCCGCCTTCGATTTGCTTATCGATGATTTGCCCAAGCGCATCGAAGTTGATGCCATTCTCCGTAAATGGCGTGATGATCGCAACTCCCGCACCTTTGAAAAGTAGTTTTTTCATAAAAACCTCCCACTAATCTGGATAAAAACAATCGATTCCATTCGTTCATATTATCCCATGTGAATGAAGCAAAGTCAACAACGCGCTTCTATGTTCAGCTTCTATGTTCATTTGTTGTATTCTCCCTGCATTTACGATACAATGAAACGGTACACTCGTTCAATGGAGGGATTCTCATGGTAAAATGTTCGTACTGCGGTCAAGAGATTGATGAAAAATCCGCTCTCGTCCACAAAGATGAAAGCGGCAATAAGCGAATCATCTGCGCAGATTGTTTTGAAAAAATGGCAGGCGTTGATTACAAGACGTTTGCCTATCGAAAGGAAAGCGCCAAACAGACGCTTTTCGCCCTCATCTGCTGTATTGCCGCAACAATCTATGCCTTCATCTGCCGTGGATGGGAATACGGCGTGCTCGGAATCGTCCTGACGATTCTCATCTATCTCTTTGCGAGCAAGCTGAAGAAATAAGCTATTCTGCCAGCAGAGCCGCAAGATCTTCATCGGTCAGCTCAAATGCCTTTTTGAGCGCGTCCTTCTTCATGTCACCTGCGGCGAGCCTGCGGATGATGTCGGCGCGCGCCTTTCCAAGCCCTTCCACGAAACCCTGCGCATAGGCATTCTGCTCGCTCCCGTCTGCGGGGAGCGCAGCAAGGCGCTCGTTCATCATGCGCAAGAGATAGGGATCGTCGAGATTGACCTGCGGCTTTTTCCAAAGTGCCGCCCGCTCTGCATTCGTGAGCATCTGCTGCTTGGGACGAAGCTGATAGTCACCATCCGCGAGCATGGACCACGACTCATCGGCAGGCCATGAGTCCTTTAGCACGCGCTCTACATTCGGGCGATCGCTTGCCTCGTAAAACGCTTCTGCTGCACGGCGCTCCATTCCGCCCTGCACCTTTCGCGCAATCAGTCGTTCTTTCAATTCAGACGGGCGTGCCGTAATCATGAGGGTGTAATCCGCAAAATGGCGCAACTCGCGCCACTTTTCATCGCCAAGCAAGAGCCAGGTTCCTTCTATGATGACGATCGGCTTCCGTACGGTCACCACATCCTCAATGACATCATGGCGCAATCTGTCGTAAATGGGCCAGCGCAGATTGCTCTCGCGGATATGCGCGAGTTTTTCAATCAGATGGTCTACGTCAAAGGTTTCGGGACAGCCCTTGACCTCGCGCATGGGGATCTCCTTCTCGCCTCGCGTGATTGTGTGCGCCGCAATATAGTCCGCATGATAGTGGAAGCCATCCAGCCCTAGGATTTGGATGTGCGCGACGCCCTCGCTCGTCTGTGCGAGCTTTTCCAGCAAAAGCCCGAGCGTCGACTTTCCCGTGCCAGGAGGCGCAGCGAGAAGAACGACGACGCGTCTGCCTCGCTGCAAATAAAGTCCCGTCAGGCGACGCAAAAAGGGCAGAAACAGCCCTTCTATCGTCTGCTCATTATAGCGTACCTTCTGCACCAGTCCATTGACCGTCAAGCGACACGTCCGCCATTCCTTTTCTGCCATACTGCACCTCCTCAAAGAAAGATTTTCACAATGTCGCGGCGGCTCACAATGCCGATCAGCTTTTCATCGCTATCGAGCACGGGAACGCGCTTCACATGCTTGTCATACATGATTTTGGCAACCTTGGTGACGTCGTCATCTGCGCGTACCGATATGACGGATTTCGTCATGATCTGACGGGCTGCCTGCGCTGCCATCTTGCGGAACGCCTCACGATACTCGCGAAGGCCGTTGTAGTAAATAACTGCGCCTAAGATGCAGAGTCCATCCGGCAGATCTGGCGTGACCTCCTTGCGCATGAGATCGCCTTCGCTGACAATGCCGACGACGCGCCCCTCCCCATCGACGACAGGAACGCCTGATATGCCATTATGCACCAAGCATTCTGCGATTTCTCGAATGGATGCACTTGCGCCGACCGTAATGACATCCTTCGTCATAATGTCACGAACCAACATAAAACCACCGCCTTTCGTTTCCTATAATTTCGCTATTTTACTACATCAATCCTTCTTTCCAACAAAATCCATCCTGTACATTCCTCTGAAATAGAAAAGGACATCATCATGCAGATCAAAGCGTATCGCACGTCTATCTTATTAGGCATTACATTTACCTTGCTGCTTTCTACCTTTTGGTTCTTGCCGCAGCTCGCTTTTACTATCTTCATCTCGCTGCTGCTGCAGCTTCTCCTGACGCCACTCGTCGGTTACGCCGAAAAAAAAATGCCGCGGGCATTCGCCGCAGCACTTATCTTGACCGTATTCCTATTCCTTGCCTGCACCTTGCTCTGGCTCGTCTCCAGCTCGTTCGTGCCTACCTTTTCGCGCTTTGTGACGGATTTTCCGCAAATTTCAAGCCGCCTACAGGAATCGCTTTTGCTCCAGGATACGCCGTTCTTAAATGAAGAGCTCAATCAAATATGGGAAGAACTGAAGGCTGCCAGCGTCCTCGCCCTGACCTCGTCGCTCTCCCTGCTTCTCTCTGCGTTTGGCAAAGTCATCGATGTCATCATTATCTTATTCGTTACCTTTTATTTGCTGAAAGACGGCGATGCCATAAAGGAATACCTCGCACGCCTCTTTCCCACGCGTGATTACGCGCGCGTGCTCACCCTTTTCAATCGGATCTTGACAGCGCTCCGCACCTACATTTGCAGCCAGCTCATTATATGCTGCATCACGGGCGTTATCGTATTTCTCTACTTCACGGTACGCGGCCTGCCCTATGCGTCCGTCTTTGCAATGGTGTCAGGCATCTGCGAATTCATTCCCGTACTGGGGCCAACCGTCGCTTCCGCATTCGGCACAATACTGACGGCGACCGAAAACGTATGGATTGCCGTGCAAACGCTCGGCTTCTATATCGTGCTCACGCAGATCAACCACAACATCGTCTACCCAACGCTTATCGGAAAATCCTTGAACCTCCATCCCGTTGCCATCATTCTTGGCATCATCCTGGGCGGCGAGGTTCTCGGCGCGCCGGGAATGTTTCTCGCCGTTCCATTCATCGTGATATGCAAGCTCGTCATCGAGGATATTTACGCCGACCGCATTCAGGCGCGGGAAAAGATGCGCACCTCGCGCTGGCTGGCAAAGCGAAGGAAAAATATGGAATAGATGTATCACAAGAAATCAGCGCTATCGTTTAGTTCCTTCTTGACGCGCCGCCAGTCGGGATAACAGGCGTCCATACGCGCCTTGAAATCCGCTCCGTGATTCTTTACCCAGAGGTGGGTAAGCTCATGCGTCACGACGTATTCGAGTGCTTCCGGCTTGTATTTCGCAAGCTGAAGATTGAGCCAGACGCGTGCCACAGCTACGTTGCACGTGCCCCAACGCGTTTTCATATTGCGGATGCGCCACTCCTTTGCCTTTTTTCCGACGATGCGCTCACAGCGCGCGAGAACAGCAGGAACGGCACGCTGAAGCAGGGCGCGATACCAGCCCTCAATGACCGCCCTGCGCTGATCGCGCGTGGCAAACGATGGCACGTCAAGAAAGACGCGATTCCCCTTTCGGCAGACCGAGGCATTGCTGCCCTCGACGCAGCGCACGACAAGCTCGCACACTACCCCCCAGACGAGAATCTGTTCCCCCGTCTGATACTGATGTTCCCGTTTTCTCCGCTCGAAGTAGGCGCGTTTGTCCGCCTGCTTTTTCTTTGCCCATGCCCAGTTTTTTGCGAGAAAGGCAAGTATCGTCTCACGCGGTGCGCCGAGCGGTGCAGAAATGGATACGCGTCCATCTGGAGCGATACGCAGGTACATATTCTTGATGCGCTTGCGCGTGAGCAGGACCGGCTCTCCATCGTAGACCATCACTTCGCCGTCAGACATGGCGCACACGCTTGCGTGCCTCGGCGAGGATTTCCGTGAGCTCCGCTCCGGTGAATTGGTATTTCTCCCCGCAGAAATGACAGCAGACCTCCGCCTGTCCATCGTCTACGAGCATTTCCAAGTCCTTCTCGCCAAGACTCAAAAGCACTTCGCTGATGCGCTCCTTGGAGCAATGGCAACGAAAAGCAAGCCCCGTCGTCGTCAGGTATTGCACCGAAAATCCATCGAGAAGAGCCGCTATGATCGCGCGCGCATCATAGCCCTGCTCAACGAAATGCGAAACCGATGCAAGTTTCGAGAGATTTTCCTCCAATCGGCTGATCGTCGTCTCATCCGCATCGGGAAGAGGCTGCAAAATAAAGCCCCCCGCCCCAATGCAGCGGAAGTCGCGGTCAACGAGAACGCCAAGCCCGACGCTCGAGGGCGTCTGCTCGGAAACGTAGAGATACTTCGTCAGATCGTCCGCAATTTCGCCGTCGGTGATCTCCGTGCTGCCTGTTATGGGGTTGCGCAGCCCCGTGAAGCGCGTGACGGTCACGGTTCCATCCGTCCCCACGCCGCCGCCAACGTCAAGCTTCCCCTTCGCGTTGAGCGGCAGATTGACGTGCGGCGCATCCACATAGCCGCGCACATAGCCCTCTGGTGTCGCGTCCGCCGTGACCCTGCCGAGCGGTCCTCGTCCGTTGAATGTCACAGTCAGCGCTTCTTTGTTTTTGAGATTCGCCGCGAGAAGCAGCGCGCCCGTCATCGTTCGCCCCAGTGCGGCGGCGGCAACGGGATAGCAATCATGGCGGCGAATCGCCTCATTGACGAGATCCGTCGTGACGGCAGCGTAGACGCGGACGCCGTCCGCAACCGCCTTTACAAGATGATCCTGCATATTTCTTCCTTATCTGTTTCCCTCAAAGAGATAGGCTTTCCATCACCTCATCCGTCGCGAGATCGTAAATCCGAATCGTGCCATCTTCCAGAACGGCAGCCGTATTGCGCCCATCGGCACGCTTGGAGAGCGCAGCCGAGCCGGGATTCAAGAATACGGTATCGCCGCGCCTTTCAAGCACGGTGACATGGATATGTCCGCTGATGAAGAGGTCTGCCTTCAGGTGCTTTGCCATCGCGTCCTTTTCCGCATCCGTCATAACGGCGTCACCATGCGTTATGATGATGCGCTTGCCCTCCCAAACGACGTAGGCATACGGTGCTTGGACAGGAAGCTCCAGACAGCTGGCATCGACGGAGGAATCGCAGTTGCCACGCGCAATGATGACGGGGACGGGCGACGCATTGATACGCGCCACGAGCCCAGCGGGATTGTAGTCGGACTTCATCGGATTGCGCGGTCCATGATAGAGTACATCGCCCGCGTGCAAGATGAGATCCGCATCGTGGAAATGTTTCTCAAATGCTGTCTGCCACGCCATCTCATGGCCGTGCGTATCGCTGATTATCCCGATTTTCATAGTGGAATCGCTCTCCTTACCCAATCTTCTTCAGCAGGCTCGCCATTTCCATCGCCGCCATTGCACAATCTGAGCCCTTGTTGCCCGCCTTTGTGCCGGCGCGCTCGATTGCCTGTTCGATATTTTCCGTTGTGAGCACGCCAAAGATGGTCGGCACGCCCGTCTGCATCCCAACCTGTGCAACGCCCTTCGAGACCTCGTTGCAGACATAATCGTAATGCGTCGTCGAGCCGCGAATCACCGCGCCGAGGCAGATGACGGCGTCGTGCTTGCCGCACTCCGCCATCTTCTTGGCAACGACGGGGATCTCAAACGCGCCCGGCACCCAGGCAACGTCAATATCCGCGTCTGCCGTCTCGTGACGATGCAGCGTATCGAGCGCACCGTCCAAGAGTCTGCTCGTGATGAACGCATTGAAGCGTGCGACGACGATGCCGATTTTAAGGTCTTTGCCGCTGATGTAGCCTTCGATGATATTTGCCATGATGATTCTCCTATCTTTTTACCTTCTGCACTTGCCATGAGCTATGAGAACTCAATCGCTTAGACTCTCGTCGTTCAGCAGATGCCCCATCTTCGTCTTTTTTATCTTCAGGTACTTCTTGTCAAACTTATTCGCGTGAACCTGCAGCGGGACGCGCCCCGTTATCACAAGGCCATATCCCTCGAGCCCCGCGCGCTTCGCCGGATTGTTCGTCATGAGGCGAATGCTCGTGAGTCCGAGCTCGGCGAGAATCTGCGCGCCGATTCCGTAATCGCGGAGATCCGGCGCAAAGCCGAGCTCGACGTTTGCCTCGACCGTGTCGCGCCCCTTATCCTGCAGTGCGTAAGCGCGCATCTTGTTCGCAAGCCCGATGCCGCGCCCCTCCTGCCGCATATAGAGGACGACGCCCTCGCCCTCCTTCTCGATTTTTTGAAGTGCAATCGCGAGCTGGTCGCCACAGTCACAGCGGAGCGAGCCGAGCGCATCGCCCGTCAGGCACTCTGAGTGGACGCGTACGAGCACGTCTTTCTTGCCGCGCACGTCGCCCTTGACGACGGCAATATCACACTTGTTGTTGAGCGTGTTCTCGAAGGCATGAATACGGAAGTGCCCGTACTTGCTCGGAAAATCGGCGTCTGCCACCTCGCGCACGAAGTTCTCCGTGCGCTTGCGGTACTCGATGAGTGACTGCACCGTGATGATGTGCAGCCCATGCTCTTTTGCAAATTCCTTCAGCTTCGGCGTGCGCATCATGTGCCCGTCATCATCCATGATCTCACAGCAGAGGCCGGCGGGATAGAAGCCCGCGAGGCGCGCAAGATCCGTCGCCGTTTCCGTATGTCCCGCGCGGCGCAGCACGCCGCCCTCAACGGAACGGAGCGGGAAGACATGTCCGGGCTTTCGGAACGTCGCCGGCTTTGCCGCGGGGTCGAGCAGCTTCTTTATCGTCAAGCAGCGCTCGAATGCCGAAATGCCCGTCTCCGTCTCATACGCGTCAATCGAGACGGTGAACGCCGTCTCGTGATTGTCGGTATTATTGGCGACCATCTGTGTGATGTCGAGCTCATCGAGGCGCTTCCCGTCAATCGGCGTGCAGATGAGCCCCTTGGCATACGTCGCCATGAAATTGATGTCCTCCGGCGTGACTGTCTCCGCCGCGACGATGAGATCGCCTTCATTCTCACGCGCCTCATCGTCGACGACGACGATCATCTTTCCGTTTCTGATATCCTCGATTGCCTGCTCTACCGTTGCAAGATCTGACATATTACCACTCCTCAAAATCCATTGGCGCGCAAAAAATCATTTGTAATTGCGCTCGTCTTTCCCGTATTTCTGCTCGCACCGCCAAGCAACTTTTCGACGTACTTGCCGACGACATCGAGTTCAATATTGATCGCATCGCCCAGCTTCCGCGTGCCGAGATTCGTCACGCTGCGCGTATGCGGAATAAGGCTCACGGTGAAATCCTTCGCCGTGACTGCCACGACCGTCAGACTGATTCCGTCGAGCGCAACCGATCCCTTCTCGACAATGCCGCGCAAGATTGCTGCATCTGCCGCCACCTTCATAAGAATCGCATTGCGTTCCTCGTGGAAGGCGAGAATCTGCCCGGTTCCGTCAATATGCCCGCTGACGATATGCCCGCCCAATCTGCCACCGAGCTGAAGGGCGCGCTCCAGATTCACGGGGCTTCCTTTTTTCAGCCCTGCGAGCGACGTGCGGCGCACCGTCTCAGGCATGACATCGGCGCAAAACGAATGCGCGTCAAACTGCGTCACCGTCAGGCATATCCCATTGACGGCGATACTGTCACCAAGCTGGACGTCCGTCAGCACCTTCGAGGCAGCGATTTGAAGCGTGCCTGCGCCAATCCGTTGCACCGTGCCAACTTCCTCAATGATTCCGGTAAACATCTGCGCCCCCTATCGCTTGACATAACCCGTGACGAGAAGATCGCCGTCGATGTTCTCCGTCTCGACATCTTCTAGGAGGACGGCCTGCGCGAGGCTTGCAAAGCCTTCGCCCTCGACTGCCGTCCGCGCGTCCCTGCCGCCGATAAGCTTCGGCGCAATAAACGCGTGCACCTTATCGATAAGCCCCGCTGCGAGCAAAGAAAAATTGATCGTTCCGCCACCCTCGACGAAAACCGACGTAATCTCCTGCCGCCCCAGCTCCTGCATAAGCAGGCGCAAGTCTACTTCGCTCCCATCTCCTACGACAAATACAGAAGCGCCTGCCGCTTCAAGCGCTGCGACACGATCCGGCGGCGCTTGCTTCGTCACGGCGATTATCGTCTTTGCCATGCTGTCCGTAACGACCTTCGCCGTGAGCGGCGTGCGCGCACGGCTGTCCACGATAATGCGGATTGGATTATGTCCCGTCCCGTCTGGCAGGCGCGTCGTCAGGCTTGGATCATCGGCGAGCACCGTTCCAATCCCGACGAGAATCGCCGCATATTCGTCGCGGTACGCGTGGACGCGAAGGCGTGATGCTTCATTCGTAATCCACTGCGAGTCGCCCGTATGCGTCGCAATTTTTCCGTCAAGGCTCATCGCCGTCTTGAGCACGACGAAGGGCATTTTCGTCGCAATCCATTTCAGGAACACCTCATTGAGCCGCTTTGCCTCGTCTTCGAGAACGCCGACCGTGACCTCAATGCCTGCCTCTTCCAAAATGTGGATGCCCTTGCCTGCAACGAGCGGGTTCGGGTCACGCATTGCAATGACGACGCGCCGAAGCCCTGCCGCCACGACAGCCTTTGCACACGGTCCCGTGCGCCCGTAATGCGCGCATGGCTCCAATGTGACGTAGAGCGTCGCGCCCTTTGCCAGTTCTCCTGCCATGCGAAGCGCATGTATCTCGGCATGCGGCGTGCCGGCCTCACGATGCCACCCCGCCGCTACCACGCGACCATCGCGCACGATGACCGCACCGACGAGCGGGTTCGGCGCGGTGCGCCCACGTGCATTTTGCGCAAGATCCAATGCCTCGCGCATAAATCGTTCATCCTGCAACATATCACCTCAAATCAATCGCCTTGAGGAGAAAAAGCCGCCAGAAGATTTCTCTTCTGGCGGCTTAAACGGTATGCGTAATACACACTGTCTTTTCTCATCCCGACTATACGGTCGGCTTCGGAATCTCACCGAATCATGCGCGGAGGAAACGTCCCTGCGCTCGCGGGCTATACCGCCGGTGGGGAAATTCTCCCCGCCTCAAAGACAAATCTATTTTCTGTTTTGCATTATAGCACAATCATTTCGCGCCTTCAAGCACTTTGCGCGCATCTCACCTATGCCCTGTCGAACCGAAGCCGCCCGTGCGCTCAGCGCCCTGCCCTGCCTCGTCGCCATCTGCCGCAAGGTATTTCATAAAAATACCCTGTGCGACGCGCTCGCCGCGTGCAATCTTGACGGCTGCATCCCCGTGATTCCATAAGGCGATAAGAATATGTCCTTCATTATCTGCGTTGTCGTAATAGTCGGAGTCGATGACGCCCACGCTGTTCATCAGCATAAGGGCGTGGCGCACTGCCATACTTGAACGGATATGGAGCGCAAGCACCTCGTCCTCCTGCATATACGCCTTTAATCCCGTCGGAATCATCGCCATGCCATGCGGCGGCACGAGCGTCTCTTCTGCCGCCTCGATGTCGTAGCCGGCGCTTGCCGCCGTCTTGCGGACGGGCAGACGAATGGCGCGCTCCACATAGGAAGAAACGACCTCAAAGCCCCTTCGTCTCATGTTTTCTCTCCCTTATAGACTACGCTTGATGCCACGTCACGGCAAACCGCTTCCAGAAGCGCTGCTTCATCCGCTGCCGCATCGTACCAATGGATATACGGCATCTTGCGATACCATGTGAGCTGGCGCTTCGCGAAATGGCGCGTCGCCTTCTGAATCGCCTCGACGGCCTCATCTTTCGTACATTCATCCATTAGATAAGCCGCCGTTTCCTTGTAGCCGATTCCCTTCATAGCAGGCATTTCACGCGTCACACCATGCGCTAAAAGCATTTGAACTTCTTTTACAAGCCCCTGCTCAAACATTTGAATCACACGCTGATTGATTCGCTCGTATAATTCCTGCCTGTCTCTTGACAGCCCGACGACATAAGCATCGTAGGCAAATGCAGCATCCTGCGACTGGCGCGTATCAGAAATATGCTCCCCTGCACGCGCCACCTCAATAGCACGGATAACGCGCCGAAAATTATTGACATGGAGGCGCTCCGCCGCTTCGGGATCCATTTCCTTCAGCATGGCATGAACGTATGCCTTGCCACGCGTTCGCCCCAGTTCTTCCAACGAGTGGCGAAACGCATCATCGCTGCCTGTTTCATTGAAGCAATAGCCTTCCAGCAGCGCCTTGACGTAAAGCCCCGTCCCACCTGCCAAAATCGGCAGTTTCTCTGCCGCATTTACAGCATGAATTGCCTCTTTTGCCAGCGCGACAAAGCGTGTGACGCTAAAGCTCTCCGAAGGCGGCAGAATGTCGATGAGATGATGACGGACGCGTGCAAGCTCCTCCCGTGACGGCTTCGCCGTTCCAATATCGAAGCCGCGGTAGACGAGCATGGAATCGCCCGAAATGATCGCACCATCCAGCCGCTCTGCAAGCGAGAGGGAAAGCGCCGTCTTGCCGACGGCCGTCGGCCCGAGAATGACAACGAGCCGTTCCTTTTCCTGCGCGCATTCCGCTTTCATCCGAGCGTTTCCGTCTGCCCCGGCTCAACGATATGCACGTCGGCGCGCGTCATAGCTTCCGTGATTTCCTTATAATGGCGCACATCCTGGTTGATGATCGGCCACGTATTGTAATGAATCGGGATAATATTTGGCACATTCAGAAGCTGCGCCGCCATTGCCGCATCCTCAAGCCCCATCGTGTAGTTGTCGCCAATCGGAAGAACGGCGCAATCGAGCGGATCTTTCTGTCCAATCAGCTTCATGTCGCTGAACAGCGCCGTGTCCCCCGCGTAATAAATTACCTTTCCGCCGATATAGATGACATAGCCGCACGCCGTCCCGCCTGCGACGCCTGCGCTATGTTGAGCAAGCGTCATGCGCACCTTGCCGAACGGCAGGTTGAGCGAGCCGCCAAGGTTCATCGGATGCTGACGCAGCCCCGGCACGCGCATCTCGCAGAGGTGAAGCACTTCCGGCGTACTGACGAGCTCCGCGCCCGTGCGCGCCGCAATCTCCGGCGCATCGCCCAAATGATCGTCATGTGCGTGGGTAATCAAAATGTAGTCGCAGTCCACCTGCTCCGCCTTGATTGCCGCTTTCGGATTGCCCGTCAGAAACGGGTCGAATAAGACACGGTATGTGCCATCATTGAGCAAAAAACAGGAATGCCCATAATATGTAAACTTAACCATAAAATCCACTCCTTTGTGGGATAAAAGATAATTGCGCAACAAATCTACGCGTGATATGCTATTACTGTCATTATATCATAGCTGCCACATTAAGGAAACATTCGCAGTACATCATGTTTCCAATCATCGAGGTCACTGCATGAAATCATCGATCCTAAATCTGCCGCAGCTGACGGCTCAATACACTTCTTCAACGATCAGCTTCGCATCCACCTGTCTGCTTGCCATCGGCGGGCGGACGCCTGCGCTGGGCTGGCTTCGCCTTGCAGCAGCAGGGCGCACGATATGGGCGGTAGACCGCGGCCTCGCAAGCCTGAAAGAAGCCGATCTCCTGCCCGCGCGGATCATCGGAGATGGTGACAGCGCGCCACAGGACGCATGGGAATGGGGCGAAAGGCTCGCCGTCCCCATCGACCGCTTTCCTCCTGAAAAAGACTGGACAGACACGCAGCTTGCCCTTCGCAAGGCAGCGGATAGCGGCTTTTCTGCAGCACTGCTCACCGGCGCATTCGGCGGTCGCTTCGACCATGCATTCAGCACGGTATTTACCGCCGCACACGCATCGATCCGTTGCGTGCTTGCCGACGAGCGCGAAACGATGCTCTTCCTAAAAGACGGCGAGCGCATCCTCTTCACCTGCCACGACACGCCACTTGCCATATCGCTACTTCCTGTTTCAGAACGCGTATCTGGCGTATGCGCGGAAAATCTGCACTGGCCGCTGCAGAAAAGCGTTCTTGCCCAACAAGAACCTGCCGCCATAAGCAATGTCTTACATGGCGCAAGCCGTTCCTTTTCCGTATCCATCGAGCGCGGCCTGCTCGCCCTCTACTTCTGTTGGGCGGAGCAGTCACCAAACTGCCTTTGACGCAGCGCCTCATATAGGATAACGGCGGCGGATATGCCGACGTTGAGCGATTCCGCCGCGCCATACATCGGAATGTAGAGGTGCTCTGCTCGCTCCAAAAGCGGTGCGGATACACCACTCCCCTCATTGCCGAGCACAATGGCACAGGAGCGATTGAGCACCTGCGCAAAGTGTGGCTTCGCCGCCCTGTCGAGCGCCGCTGCATAGAGAGCGATCCCGCGCCCCATGCAGAACGAAAGCAGATTCTCTCGCTCCACCCCCGTGCAGATGGGAAGATGAAAGAGCGATCCCATCGTGCTCCGCACGGTCTTGTCACTGAACAAGTCAACCGTGCCGCGCAGAAGAATCACGCCATCCGCCCCCACGGCGTCTGCCGTCCGGATAACTGTCCCTGCATTTCCGGGATCCTGCACGCCGTCCATCACGACGTACAGGCTTTCTTTTTGGGGCACGGGAAGCGCCGTCAGATCCGTATGTTTCTTTTGCATGATGAGCGCGATTCCCTGCGGGCTATCCGTCGCAGACACCTTGTGGAAAAGCGCTTCGCTCACCTCGTAAAGCGGGCAGCGTGCCTTGAGCGTCTCGAGCAGCTTTGCCCCGCGCTCCTTATTCTGAAGGGCATTTGTAAAAAAACCATACGCAATCTGCCAATCGGATTCTTCTGCCATTTCCACCAGTCGAATGCCTTCCACAAGAAAAGCGCCTTCCTTTTCCCGCCCCTTTCGCGTCTTGAGGCTTGCCGCCCGTTTTATCTTTTGATTGTCCGCGCTTTCAATTTGCTCACCCATAAAGCACCTCTTGAAACGACCTTCACGCAAAAAGCCCACGGGCACGACAAGCAGTTCCCGTGGGCACACCTTTATGAGGAAGTCTTACTGGTTTTCCTTCGCCACAGCGACGAGCTGCGCAAATGCCTGTGCGTCTGCAATCGCGAGATCCGCGAGCATTTTGCGGTTTACCTCAACGCCAGCCTTCGTGAGGCCGTTCACGAGACGGCTGTACGAAATCCCGTTTGCACGAGCCGCTGCATTGATACGCGCGATCCAAAGGCGACGGAACGTTCCCTTCTTCGCACGGCGGTCACGGCGCGCATAGTAGAGCGCCTTCATGACGGTCTCATTTGCCTTCTTGAACTGCTTGCTCTTCGTGCCACGATAGCCCTTTGCGAGCTTCAAAATCTTCTTATGGCGTCTATGTGCAGTCACGCCTACTTTTACTCTTGGCATGGTTTCATCCTCCTATATAATCCTGCGGCAAAATCAGCCGTTCGGAAGCATATTCTTGACACGGCCGTAATCTGCGGCAGCTACGAGCGTAGCCTTGCGCAGGTTGCGCTTGCGCTTCGGGGACTTCTTCTCCAAAATGTGGCTCTTGAACGCCTTATTGCGCTTAAATTCGCCGCTCCCCGTCGTGGTAAAGCGTTTTGCTGCAGCTCTGCGAGTCTTAATCTTCGGCATTGCTATTTCCTCCCTCAGTCTCTGTCTGTACTGGCTTCTTTGCCTTTACGGTTTTCTGCACCTTCGGTGCGACAATCATGGTCATATTCTTACCTTCGAGCTTGGCATTGCGCTCGATGGAAACGGTATCGCCGAGCTTTTCAGCGACACGCGCGAGAACCTCTTTGCCGAGCTCCGGATGCGAAAGCTCACGGCCGCGAAACATGATCGTGACCTTGACCTTGTTCCCCTCTTCGACAAAGCGAATCGCATTTTTCAGCTTGACATCAAAGTCGTGCTGCTCGATATGGGGACGCAGCTTGACTTCCTTGATGCTGATGACCTTCTGCTTCTTGCGCGCTTCTTTTTCCCGCTTTTGCTGTTCGTAGCGGTACTTTCCGAAGTCCATGATGCGGCAGACCGGCGGCTTCGCCTTCGGTGCGACCTCGACGAGGTCAAGGTGCTGCTCCTCCGCCATGCGGAGTGCGTCGCGCGTCGCCATGACGCCGAGCTGCTCGCCCGTCGCGCTAGTCACGCGAACCTCTCGTATGCGAATCTTTTCGTTGATGCGTAACGATTCCTTGCTAATAGTAAAAACACCTCCTATAAAAGATTAAATCAGAAAAAGAGGCGGCACAAAGCCACCTCTGATAATCCTTGCATTTGTAGTATGAACCCGACTGACCGAATCAGCAGGTGAGAAGCGGTGGCCTCTTCTTGATGAATACTTGGCTAGTATAGCATGGTGAAAGCCACCTGTCAACACCAACGAGCGGATTTTCCTTGCCCTTCGCTCAATAGGCGCCGTCACGCGAAGCGATCTTCTGCTCCACATAGTTGATGAACGCTTCTACCTTCATCGTCTCGCTGTCTTTCTCGCCATGCTTGCGGACGGCTGCCGTACCATCCTGCATTTCCTGATCGCCGACGACGAGCGTGTACGGCGTCTTTTTCACCTGTGCCTCACGGATCTTGTAGCCGACCTTCTCGTTGCGGTCGTCCACCTCGACGCGAATGCCGAGCGCGAACATCTTCTCTTTCAGCTTATAGGCGTACTCCGCATGGCGTTCCGTAATCGGCAGGATGCGCACCTGCACGGGGGCAAGCCACGTCGGGAACGCGCCCGCATAGTTCTCAATCAAAATGCCGATAAAGCGCTCGATTGACCCGTATACGACGCGGTGCAGCATGACCGTGCGGTGCTTCTCGCCGTCCTCGCCGACATAGGTCAGGTCGAACTTCTCCGGCATCAGCATATCGAGCTGGATCGTGCCGCACTGCCATGTGCGCCCGATGGAATCGCGCAGGTGGAAATCAATTTTCGGACCGTAGAACGCGCCGTCGCCTTCATTGACGACGTACTTGAGCCCGCGATGCTCCAAGGCATTTCGCAGGGCATTCGTCGACTTCTCCCAAATCTCATCCGAGCCCATCGAGTCGTCGGGGCGCGTCGAAAGCTCTGCCATATACGTAAGGCCAAACGTCTTGTAGACTTCGTCAAACAGGTCAATCGTATGCTGGATCTCTTTTTCAATCTGTTCCGGCGTCACGAAGAGATGCGCGTCGTCCTGCGTGAAATTACGGACGCGGAAGAGCCCGTGCAATTCGCCCGACTTCTCATGGCGATGAACGAGGCCGAGCTCGCCGAGACGAAGTGGCAGGTCGCGGTAGCTATGCTGGCGCGAATTGTAGACGAGCATGCCGCCGGGGCAGTTCATCGGTTTTACCGCATAATCTTCCTCATCAATCTTCGTGAAATACATATTCTCTTTATAGTGCGCCCAGTGTCCCGACTGCTCCCAAAGGCGGCGGTTCAAGATAATCGGCGTGCGAATCTCCTGATACCCATAGCGACGATGCACCTCGCGCCAATAATTGATGAGCTCGTTGCGGACGACCATGCCATTCGGGTGAAAGAACGGGAATCCCGGCCCTTCCTCGTGAAGGCTGAAGAGATCGAGCTCCTTGCCTAGCTTTCGGTGATCGCGCTTCTTCGCCTCTTCGAGCATGTGCAGGTAGGCGTCCAGATCCTCCTGCTTCTCAAATGCCGTACCGTAAATGCGCTGCAGCATCTTGTTTTTCTCGTCACCGCGCCAGTAAGCCCCCGCGACACTCTGCAGCTTCAACGCCTTGACCTTGCCCGTCGAAACGACGTGTGGCCCAGCGCAGAGATCGGTGAACTCGCCTTGCGTATACATCGAAATCGTAGTGTCTTCCGGCAGATCGTTGATGAGCTCTACCTTGTAGCTCTCACCCTTCGCCTCGAAGAACTTCAGCGCCTCGACTCGGCTGACCTCCTTGCGCTCAAGCTTCAGATTCTCCTTGACAATGCGCTTCATTTCTTTTTCGATGGCGGCAAGATCAGAAGCCCCCAGCTGGCGGTCAATATCGAAATCGTAATAGAATCCATTTTCTATGGCAGGGCCGATAGCCAGCTTGGCATTACTGTCCTTGTAGAGGCGTTTGACGGCCTGTGCGAGGATATGCGAAGCCGTATGGCGGAGCGCCCAGCGCCCATCTGCATCCTCAAACGTCAGAAATTCCACACGGCAATCCTTATCCAGAACCGTCGTGAGATCCTTCGTCTCGCCGTCCACCTTCGCCGCGAGAACGGTTTTCGTCAGACTGTTTTTGACCTGCTTCATAAAATCAAAAATGCGAATGCCAGCCTCAGCTTCGCGCTTCGAGCCATCTTGTAACGTAATTGTGAGCATCGTATACCCTCCTAAAAATAAAAGCCTCGTCCCGCTTAGGGACGAGGCATCGCTCGTGATTCCACCCTGATTGCCGCCGTAAGGCAGCCACTCAGCACTTGATAACGGAGCTTGCTCCGACCTCGCTTATCGAAGGAAAATCGCTTCGTTCAGCAAGGCAGCTTGGAAGTGGTGGCAACGGCGTCCGTATGAATCGCTCACAGCGAAATGCGATCCTCTCTGAAATACGACGTTCCCGCAGTCGTGTCTCCCGCAATGCTTTTGATACGCCTTATTATAAGAGGCGATTTTCTCCGTGTCAAGTTCTGCCGCTGAAAAAATCCTTACTCTACGGCTTGAAGCGCCGCTTTCACCTTTGCCGCAACGCCCTTCATCTTTTCCGCCGAAACCGAGCACGCCGCGATACGGACGCCAAGCGTCAAGGGAACGGCGAAGATCCGATCATCGTGCAATTTCTCGCAAACCGCGCCCGGATCTTTCGCGGGCACGGAGAGGAAGAATCCGCCCTTGTACGGAAGCGCGTTCAACCCGCACGCTTTCGCCTCCTCCATAAAGAGGACGCCGCGGCTCTGGATCATCTCATAGAATGCGCTGCGTTCCTTCTCGAACTGCGCGAGTGCAGCCTTGTCCTGCTGGATGCGCGTAAGCAGCGTCATCGCGCCGCGGTTGATGTTCGACCACGTCGCACGGCTCGTATACTTATTGATTTCCTTAAATTCCTCGATGACTTCCTTGCTCGAGGAAACGGCAATGAGCGCACCGGTGCGCTGTCCATACGCCGTGTAGCCCTTCGACATGGAAAACGAGAACATGACGAGGATATTTTCCGGCAGGTGGCTGAATTTCTTCATGAATGCGCGCGTCTCATTCTTCTCGCCTGCATAGTCAATATAGGCAATATCGACGAGAATGCTAATCTTCTTGCCCTTTGCCGCATAATCCTTCGCAAGCGCGAGGACGTTATCCCAATCCCCCTCCGTCAGGCTGAAGCCCGTCGGATTATGGGCAGGCGTGTTGAGAATCACGAGCAAGCTATTCTGCTTTGCTAGAATCGCATTGACTTTCGCCGTGAAATCTGCGAGATTGAAACGTTGCTCCGCATCGAACAGCTTGAAATTCGTGAGCTGCGAGCCGCACTCATTGCAGATGACATTGTACGTCCCCCAGAACCAGTCGCTCGTCAGGACTTTCTCACCGCGCTCTGCATAGTTTGCAACGGCATGATGGATTGCGCCCGTGCCGCCTGCCGTCGCAATCGCGCCGAAATAGCCTTCTGGCTTCTGCTCGGCAAACGTCAGGTCGATGACGGCATCGAGATATTCTGGAAGACCGGGAATCGGTGCATAGCTGACATAATCCTCGATGGAAAGCGAGCGGAAAATCCGCTCCATCGTCGGAATGCTTGCGAGCTTCCCGTCATCGTCCATCATGACGCCCATCGTCGCATTCGTCACCTTGTCCGCGCCGTACTTCGCCGCCGCTTCCTTGCAAGCTGCGCTCGCACCGAAAATAGCATCTTTCAGTCTCTTATTCGCAGCGTGTGACGCTGCCATGCTCGTTGCCATAAAAGATCCCCCTAAATTTTTTCATTAGTTCAACGTATACTATCATAAATGTTTTTTTTCACATTGTCTACCGTTCCGCCCATGTATACAGTATTTATCCAAGTAAAGCGCACATCAAAAACCGCCTCGTCGTACACAAGGCGGCTTTTCGATACGTATGCAGCTTCCAGCTGTTATGCCTGCTTGGGGAAGAACTCCTCATGGATCGCGTTGACTGCCTCTTTGAGCTGCGATCCCTTGACGAGGCAGGAAATGCTGATTTCCGACGTGCTGATGATGTCGATATTGACCTCTGCCTTTGAGAGTGCACCGAACATACGAGCGGCAATCCCCGGATTGCCGAGCATACCCGCGCCGACAATCGAAACCTTTGCCACATCTTCCTCGATGAGAACGGCAATCGCATTGAGTTTATCTGCCACCTTGTCGACAACCTGCTTCGCCTGTCCGAGATCGTCCGTCGCCACGGTGAACACCATATCCGTCACGTTCTTTTCGATGTTTCGGATGCTCTGCACAATCATATCGACGTCGATGCTCGCATCGGCAAGGGCGGAAAAAATCTCATGCGCGATGCCGGGCGTATTCGGTATGCCGAGAACCGCAATCTTAGCTACCTTTGCATCATGTGCAACACCGCGAATTACAAACCCCTTGTCTTCCATCGTGTAGTCCTCCCTTATGATCGTGCCTGCCTTGTTCGTGAACGTCGAGCGAACGTGAATTGGAATGCTGAAATACTCGCCCATCTCAACGGAGCGCGGCTGCATGACGCCTGCACCGAGGCGCGCCATCTCCAGCATTTCATGGTAGGTGATTTCCTTCATCTTGCGCGCATCCTTGACGATGCGCGGATCTGCCGAGTAAACGCCCTCGACGTCCGTATAAATCTCGCAGCTATCCGCCTTGAGCGCGCCGGCAAGTGCGACGGCTGACGTGTCCGAGCCGCCGCGCCCAAGCGTTACGGGGTCACCATACGCATCCGCGCCCTGGAAGCCCGCGACGACGACAATATTGCCTGCTGCAAGCTCTTTCTTTACACGATCCGGCTCAATATCGAGAATGCGCCCCTTCGTATGCACAGAATTTGTCTCCATGCCTGCCATCGGACCGGTAATCGAGATAGCAGGATGCCCGAGTGTCCGAAATGCCATCGCGAGAAGCGAAATCGAGACCTGCTCGCCCGTCGTGAGCAGCATATCCATCTCACGCGCATACTGGTACGGGTTCTTCGTGATTCCCCCTGCAAGCTCAATCAGATGATCCGTCGTGTCGCCCATCGCCGAGACGACCATGACAATCTGGTCGTCCGGCTGCTTCTCATTCAGAACGCGCTTTGCCACATTCAAGATCTTTTCCGTGGAAGCCACCGAACTGCCGCCAAACTTCTTTACAATAAGTGCCATGATTCTCCCCCTAGAATATAAGATCCGCCTTTTCTTGCGTGCAGGAAAAAATTTACAAAACGATATGCGGCGGTCTTTGTCATAGAATAATACGGATTGACAATTTAGGCTATATTATACAAGAATTTTCTTGCGGTGTCTACCGCTATTGGCGATTTGTGCATATTAGCAAAATAAAGCTGATACCGCGCTTCCTTCACCACGTCACTCACAGCCTCGGACTGCACAAACTCCAACGTCGTGACGAGGTTCGTGATTTTGTTAATCGTAGAAACCATGCCAATAACAGCCGGATGCGTATCGATGTGCCCTTTCGCCACCTTTACGTCAAGAAGTGGCACCAAAAGCTCCTGCGGGGAAGAGCCTCCATGCACGTAATTAAGCCCGCCCGATGCCTTGAAAACATTGTGGCTAAGCGGAAATGACACAATCCTCTTATCTTCGTCGCCGAGTGTCTGCGCCAGCGATAGATGACAAATGCCGATACCTTCCACAGCCTTATCCGACACGATGTAGCGTCGTTTCACGATGCTGTCCTTATCGTTCACGCCGCTGATTTTGTCGCCTTCCTCCACATCGTCGCGCTTATAGATAAAACCGTGGTCTGCCGTGATTATAAAATGCTGTACATTCGCGCTCACGGACAGCTTTGCGACCATATCTGCAATTTCCTTGATCGCCATTTCGCAAGACGTAAATACATCCTCAGGCGAGTTTTCGCCCGCATTATCGATCTGGTCATGGTAGATATAAACGACCTGCTGCCCCATAAAGACCGATTGCAGTTCCATCCGCTTCATCTTCTTCAGGTCGGCAAACTGTACACAGCGGCTATTGGGGACTTCCTTTCGCAATACCTCTTGACGGGAAACCAAATCTGGACAGTAGACACCATCGGCCAATTCTTTGCCGTTTCTAGAAAGCGCTATGCTTGACTGTGGCAGAAGCGCTGCCATGCCCAAACGCGTATACGACGGAAGCACCGCCAGCATTTCATCCGTCTCAACGGTGGTATCGGCTTCGTCTGCCAACCTCTGAGCCAGCTCTCGCCCCACTTCATAGCGCATGGCATCCGAAATAATGACAGCGGTCTTCTCTTTGCAACTCTTTAGCTTCCTATGAAAGAAATTACGCTGCAACGGCAGCTCTATGGTACGCCCCTCTTTAATCAACGCCTGATTCCAAGCTGGCAGCAATTTGGACAGATACTCATTCGTATAAATCTGCTCCACCAGCTCATTATCCGTGTTTTATCAGCGTTTCCCTATAACGATAGAATGAAAACGAGCAGCCTATGCAAATGGCACAAGCTGCTCGCCTTGACTTTGTAAATAAAATTAACTGTGAATCTGTTTTGCTTCGCGTGCGGAAAGTGCCCCGTGTTCTTCTACGAGGAGTTTCTTCGCGAGGTCAAGCTGATAGGCGACTTGGTCATACGACGTGCCGCCGAGGGAGTTGCGATTTCGGACGCACGTCTCGGGGCTGATTGCCTCCTTGATGTCGTCCTCGAAGAGCGGGGAGAGCGCCTTGAAGTCTTCCATGCTCATGTCCTCGAGGTAGATTCCCTTCGCGAGGCAGTCGTGGACGGCTTTTCCTGACACGGCGTGCGCCTTGCGGAAGGGCACCCCCTTCTTGACGAGGTAGTCGGCAAGGTCGGTCGCATTGGAGAAGTCCTCCGTGACCGCCTTTTTCATGACGTCCTTCTTCACCTTCATGCCGCGAATCAGCTGTGCATAGACGGCAAGGCTGAATTTCACCGTGTCAATCGCGTCGAAGATTCCTTCCTTGTCTTCCTGCAAATCCTTGTTGTAGGCGAGCGGAAGTCCCTTGACGGCGAGCAGCATGGCCATGAGGTGGCCGACGACGCGCCCCGTCTTGCCGCGCACGAGTTCCGACACGTCGGGGTTCTTTTTCTGCGGCATCATCGACGAGCCCGTGCAGTGCGCGTCATCAAGCTCGATGAAGGAGAACTCGCGGCTGCACCAGAGGATCGTCTCCTCGGAGAGGCGCGAGAGATGCACCATGAGTATGGATGCCGCTGACAGGAACTCTAGGATATAGTCGCGGTCGCTGACAGCATCGAGGCTGTTCGTGTAGATATGCGAGAAGCCCAGCTCTCGCTGCACAAATTCGCGGTCAATCGGGAACGTCGTCCCCGCGAGCGCGCCCGCGCCGAGCGGCATGATGTCCGCCCGCTCGTAGACGCCCGAAAAGCGCGAGAAGTCGCGTGCGAGCATCTCGTAGTAGGCGAGCAGGTGGTGCGCGAAGAGTATCGGCTGCGCGCGCTGGAGGTGCGTGTAGCCCGGCATGATCGCGTCGCCGTACTTCTCAGCCGTCTCGACGAGCGCCTGCTGGAGATTTGCGATCTCCTTCTGCACCGCAAGCACCTCGCGGCGCACATAGAGGTGCGTGTCGAGCGCGACCTGGTCGTTGCGGCTGCGCGCCGTATGCAGGCGTCCGCCCGCCTCGCCAATCGCATCGGTCAGGCGCTTCTCGATATTCATGTGAATGTCTTCGAGGTCGACGGAGAAATCAAAGTCCCCCGCTTCGATCTGCGCGCGGATCTTCTCAAGCCCGCCGACGATCGCGTCCCTGTCCTCCTCCGAGAGGATGCCGCACTTCGCGAGCATTTTCGCGTGGGCAATCGAGCCTGCTATATCCTCTTGGTACATGCGCTTATCGAACGAGATGGATGCCTGGAACTCGTTCACCATCTCGTCCGTCGTCTTGGAGAAGCGTCCGCCCCAAAGTGCCTCGCTCATTTGCCCGTCTTCTCCTGCATGAGCGCACGAACCTTCAGCGGCAGGCCGAAGAGGTTGATGAAGCCCGTCGCGTCAGCCTGATTGTATACGTCGTCGTGCTCGAACGTGACGAACTCCTGGCTGTAGAGCGAGTACGGGCTCTTGCTGCCGGCGGAGATGATGTTGCCCTTGTAGAGCTTCAGCTTCACCGTGCCCGTGACCGTCTGCTGCGTGCTGTCGACGAACGCGGAAAGCGCTTCGCGCAGCTGGCAGAACCACATGCCATCATAGACGAGCTCGCCGAAGCGGATTGCCGCCTGCTGCTTGTAGTGGTACGTCATGCGGTCAAGGCATAGGTACTCGAGCTCGCGATGCGCGTAGTAGAGGAGCGAGCCGCCCGGATTCTCATAGACGCCGCGCGACTTCATGCCGACGAGGCGGTTCTCGCAGATGTCGACGATGCCGACGCCGTTGCGCGCGCCGATCTCGTTGAGCTCCGTCAGAAGCTCGACTGCGCCCAGTTTCTTGCCATTGACGGCGACCGGCTCGCCCTTCTCAAAGTCGATCGTGACGTATTCCGGCTTGTCCGGCGCGTCCTCCGGCGCCTTCGAAATGAGGAACATATCGTTCTTTGGCTCATTAGCAGGATCTTCGAGATCCGAGCCTTCATGCGAGAGATGCCAGATATTGCGATCCATCGAGTACGTCTTGTTCTCCGTCGCAACGGGAATATCGTGCTTCTTCGCGTATTCGATCTCAGACGTACGCGAGTCAAGATCCCATTCACGCCACGGCGCGATGAGCTTGATGTTCGGCGCGAGCGCCTTGACCGTCAGCTCGAAGCGAACCTGATCGTTGCCCTTGCCCGTTGCGCCGTGCGCGATAGCGTCTGCGCCTTCCTGCTTGGCGATCTCGACGAGCTTCTTCGCGATGATCGGGCGCGCAAACGACGTGCCAAGCAGGTACTTATCCTCGTAGACTGCGCCCGCCTTCAGCGTCGGCCAGACGTACTCCTTCAAGAACTCTTCCGTGAGGTCGCAGATGTAGACCTTCGACGCGCCGGACTTCAGCGCCTTGTCGTGGACGGGAGCAAGCTCCTCGCCCTGCCCGACGTCGGCGCAGCAGGCGATGACCTCGCAGTTGTCATAATGCTCTTTGAGCCACGGAATGATGACGGAGGTATCGAGACCACCAGAGTATGCGAGTACGACTTTTTTGACCTTTGCCATGATAATTACCCCTTTTCATTTAGTCGCCCATCGTGAGCGCCATGATTGCCTTTTGCGTGTGCAGGCGGTTCTCCGCTTCGTCAAAGATGACGGCGGCGTTTGCCTCCAGGACGTCCTCCGTGATTTCCTCGCCACGATACGCTGGCAGGCAGTGCATGACGATAGCGCGCCTATCCGCGCCCGCGAGCAGATCGCGGTTCACCTGATACGGCGCGAAAATCTTCTTGCGCGCATCGTGTTCCGCTTCCTGCCCCATGCTTGCCCATGTGTCCGTGACGACGATGTCAGCGTCCTTTACGGCTTCCTTCGGGTCGGTGACGAGCGTGATGCTCGCGCCCGTTTCCTTCGCGTCCTCGGTGGCCTGCTTCGTGACCTCGGCGTCAGGCCGATAGTCCTCCGGCGTCGCCGCGACGAACGTCATACCGACCTTCGCACAGCCGTACATATAGGAATTGGTCATATTATTCCCGTCGCCGACGTATGCCATCTTGAGCCCCTTCAGATTTGTGCCCTTGTGCTCGCGGATTGTCAAGAGATCCGTCAGCACCTGGCACGGGTGCAGGAGATCGGTCAGCGCATTGATGACGGGAATGTCCGCCCACTCCGCAAGCTCCTCCACGCGCTCATGCCCGTAGGTGCGGATCATAATGCCGTCGAGATAGCGCGAGAGCACGCGCGCCGTGTCCTTGATCGGCTC
>ERZ772960.66-NODE-66-length-100034-cov-5.101571_pt1 | contig 100034 bp, 74 predicted proteins | sample MGYA00580678_ERZ772960 | MGnify/ENA primary metagenome ERZ772960 (study PRJEB29015, sample SAMEA2737930) | human oral metagenome | biome: human oral; feature: human-associated habitat; material: dental | place: China | collected 2059 ...
TAGCGCTGGGTATAGAGCATTCCCCGAAATGGAGCGCTGTAAGTGCGATACATCCCGTTCATCTATATATATGAAAATGAAAGAAAATGGTCTGTCGCACTTACAGCCCTTACCTTTCAACCATCAAGAGCTATGCTTTAAGCCCCTAAAAGCTATCTTTTCACACGCTCAGAGCTATGCTTTGAAAGCGTCAAAGCATAGCTTTTTCAACGCCATGGTATAACTACCTGATTTTCAATGGTGAGAGGAGAGAGGGAAAGGGGATGGAAAGGACGATACGAACGCTCTGCATTTACGTCAATTCGGAATAAGGGTATTTAGACAGTAAGCCTCAAAGAGGCGATAGACCACAAGCAGGAGTGGAGCTCGTAAAAGCGGAACTCCTGTTAGTAAGAACAACAAATATCAACCTCGGAGAGATGACAGAACGGATGAAGTGTTACCCTACGTCGCTCCATTGGTCAAGGGATGCACTCCATTCTGCTCTCCGCCGCCCCCTTGGGGCTTTTCCTTTTTGCACGTATGTAACAGGGGTTACGCTTTTACAAGCTTCACCCCTGCCTATATTCCATCGCCCCCTCTGGGGCTTTAGGTAATCTCTTAAACTGAATTTACGTAGTATTGAAAGATACAGTCCTAATGGAGAAAGAAGAGAAACACAGTTGCGAAAAAAGATGACCCCTATCGGAAGGGAAACAAAAGCACTATTGGGAATAGGACGCGGGCATGGGGCATACGCACGGGAAGACGATACTTGCGACACTGCCGGCGATGCATTGCGCATTGATTCCCGTTACTTCACGATACCGTTGTCATCGTCGCGATGGTTCATCTTCCGTTCCACGCTTTCATAACGACGACCTTTTGCCAGCCTCCACGTCAGGCTGAGTGTCACCATATTACCCATGCCGCGCGTTGTAGTCCGGATGTTTGCGTGGAGATATCTGTTCAGCAATTCCGATTTCATGCTGCTGACGTGGGGTTGAAAACAATGTTGCCAATAGAGCGAGACGGTGTAACGTGAGCGGCGATAGGAGAGAGCAAGGTAGGATGCACCGGTATAATGCCCCTTGTTCTCGCCCTCAAGGAATTTCCACCCATTGTCGGCATAGGCTGAAACGGTGAATCGTCCTACATAGAGGTCGGTCGCGGCAGTGTACATATACGAGGTGGCATGGTGTTTATAGTTGTCGCCGTAGTTCCAGCAACGCAAAATGGAACCGCTCACACGAAAGCTCCAAATGTCGGGGATGAGGTCGTAAGACGTGTTCCCCTGTACAAGCAGCATGTGACAACCTCTCTGGTTGCGACGGGAAAACACGAATCCGGCGGGCGTGCGCTCAATACTCTGCATCACGGCATGGACGTTTCTGCGGTAGAGCATGGAGAGACCACCATTCCATAGGCGGCTTTGTCCCGATAGATTGATGGTCTGCTCAATACGTTTGTCTGTTCGCAGAGCGGGATTTCCCTTGCGGATGTCCATTTCGTTGAGCCTCACTGCCACATCGCTCAGGTACTCGGCACGGGGCGGTTTCTGGGTGACGGCGAAACTGTAGTGCAGTTTCCAGCCTTTGAAAAGCGGATAAGACAGCGTCAGTTTAGGACAGAAGAGGTGATAGTTTTCTATCTCCGTCCCCTGCCGATAGCGTTGCAGGCTGTGTCCGATGCCGACGATATAAGACAGGCGGCCGAGCTGTCCCTGTAACTGCGCAAAGAGATAGAGCAACGAGGTGTGCTCGGTGGTGTGGCTGCGGGTATCGCCGCTGTAGTCGTTAGACAGATATTTATAACGCATGCGGGTGCCTATGGAGAGTTGAAAAGGTGTCATGCGTCGGTCGTAGATTGCCTCGCCAACAACGGATGCCGTGCGTCCTTTCACAGAATAGGCATACGTTTGCTGCTCTATGTTTTGGTAAGCATAGCGCGAACGGATATAAGTGCCCACGAGATTGGAGGTGATGCTGCTGAGACTGTCGGTCTTCACATGGCCGTAGAGGTCGAATACGGGAGAGAGGGAGCTGCTTTCGATGTGCATGAAAGCTATTTGGTGGCGAAGGGGAGTGATGACTTCCCGCTCGTAATCGTTGATGGGAGCACGGTCGATGTCTGTGCTGACCTTGGCTTGGAACACAGCACGCGTAGGGTCGGCAAAGCTGTATTTGGCTTGGAGGGCATGGCTGTTGTCCCGACTTTTGGCGTGTAAGTCGCGGCGTAGGATGTGATACACGCTGTTGTCGGCCAAGGTATAGTCTGCCACCTCTCGTTTCTTTGAAGGCAAATCGCTGTTATAGGCCGGTTCGTAACTCAGGCTCCATTCACTTTTCCCTTTGTTGAAATTGGCAAAGAGGTCGGCATGGCCGCGCAGCAGGGTGAGCGAATGTCTGATGTCGGCTCCTAACATATAGCCGCTGACGGGCTTCTTCACGATGAAATTGATAACAAAGCCCACGTCGTTGCCATAGCGCACACTCGGCCGGTCGATATACTCGATGTGGTCGATGCTGCCCACTTCGAGAGCCGATACATCCTTTGCCGAGGCTTCGATGTCGTTGATGCGCAGCTGTACACTGCCGTAATCGCCCAATGGCACAATGGTCTTGTTCACAGGGTCTATGCGCAGAGACGACAGAGGCTGACGTGCCAACAGGTGGTAGGCCGTGGGCGACGCCGCTTTCTGCACCTGCGAAGGGTAGATGAGCTGTCCGTTGCCCTTGTTGATGATACGTGAACCTTGCACTACTACTTCGTTTAAACGTACTGAATCGGAGACTTCCGGGGTGTCTTGTGCAGTTATCGGCAGCACAAAAGCCCAAGAGGAGAGGAGAAAAAGAAATCTTTTCATGTGCGTAACAGTTTGATAGATGATGCCCGCAAAGGTAAAACGGTTATGCAAGATGTCAAAAAACAAAGGCTGACATTTGTCTGACATTTCGCCGACACGGCTCTATCTTCCTTATTCTCCACAAGTTAGCTCATAACCTTTGCTGCGGTCGGAGACAATGCGGAGGTTGCTGTGTTGTTCCAAAACAGGTTTCATGCGCCGAATTAAGGTGTACAGTGTGTCGTCGGCTTCATCCTTTCCATGCCACAGGACGGTGCAGATTTCTTGCTTGGAAAGTCGGTGAGAGGCATTCATGAAAAACATTTCAAGCAGTCGGTGCTGCATAGGCGTGAGGTGGATGGGGGTGTTTCGGTGGGTATAAAAGCGGTTATCTTGGGCAGAGAAAGTAATATTGCCCACGGAAATACCTGTTGGCAAGCAAATGGTCTTTCTGCGTCTGCTATATAATAAGGTGAAAAGAAGTTGGCCGAAAGCGGCAGCCAAGAGCAGCCAAGACAGGCGCTGGTCGGACAGTCCGTAAACCATGAGAGGCGAACAGGAAGCATAGCCACGCACCCATATCGTGCTGTTGTGTATCCGTCGCACGGCGGTATCACTGCAAAGACACCCGTCTCGTCGGTCGAGAATATGCCTTCCGTCACTCTGTCCGGCCACAGCCAGCGAGAGAAAGGCTTTGCTTTTCAAGGCGCGAATGCCGAGGTTCCGACAGAAAGTGTTATCGGGAACGAGCAGTGAGAGACGGTTTTCGGTGGCCGATTGCAAGGTGCGGTAGGCCGAAATCGTGTCTTGTGAGAGCCATGGAGTGTCTTGCTGTGTCAACGTTTGTGCCAATGCACGGTTTAAATCGGCTACAATAGCAGCCTTTGTGCTATTATAGCTACCTATGCCTGTTGCCATGGAAGAGAGCAACAGCAACATGAAAATGGCGACGGAAAAATGAGATTTCATCATGTTATCAAGGTTTCAAAGTGTGGTAAGGTATGATGGAAAGCCATGGCGGCCGGTCTCGGAATAGACCGTGGTTCCCCTACGGAATATTCCAAGACGGATGATTACCGTTTGTTCAGTTCGGGATAAGAGATGCGGGTGTGGTAAATGGACTTCAATCTCTCGATGAGCACGGTCTTGGCTATCGAAATATCGCGGAACGTAATGGGACATTCCGTGAAGTGGCCTTCATTCACATGGGCATCAATCAGTTTGTTTACAAGGTTCGTTATGCTCTCTTCGGTGTAGTCGGAGAGCGACCTTGAGGCGGCTTCCACTGTGTCGGCCATCATCAATATGGCTTGTTCGCGGGTAAAAGGATTAGGCCCCGGATAGGTGAAGAGCGAGGTGTCCACATCTTCGTCGGGGTGTTTATTCTTGTAGTTGATGTAGAAATACTTGCACATACCGCAGCCGTGGTGGGTGGTGATGAAGTCTTTGATGACGCTCGGGAGATTGTTTTCCTCGGCCATACGCAAGCCTTCGGTCACATGGCTGATGATAATCTGTGCGCTCTCGATATCCGATAGCTTGTCGTGAGGATTGACACCTACTTGATTCTCGGTAAAGAACGCCGGGTTTTTCATCTTCCCTATGTCGTGGTAAAGTGCTCCTGTACGTACCAGAAGGCCGTCGGCTTCTATCTTGTTGGCAATGTCTACGGCTAAATTGCCTACGGTAATGGAGTGTTGAAAAGTGCCCGGGGCAACTTCACTGAGCTTTCTCAGGAGGTCACGGTTGGTGTCTGAGAGTTCAAAAAGCGTGACACTCGACACGAAACCGAACGTCTTCTCAATGAGATACATCAACGGATAAGCCAACAGGAGGAAGATACCGTTTACAATAAAGTGGTAGTTCATAGACCAATCGGCCGAAAAGCTATCTTTGCTCTGCATGAGTTGCATGGCGTAGAACACAGTCATGCTGGCAAGGGTAACGAACAGGGCGGTCTTGAAAAGTTGGGCGCGTTTGGACAATTCGCGAAGAGAGAAGATGGCAACAAGCCCTGCCACAAGTTGAACAATGATGAACTCGTACTGATAGCGCACAGCGGCAGCACAAATAAGGATAATCGTGACATGGGTGATAAAGGCTGTTCGTGAATCGAGAAAGATACGCACGAAGATGGGAGTGATGGCTAACGGCAACACGTAGACACTGAAAATATTGTGCCGCATCATAAGAGATACCAGCAGCGGGAATACCGTGATAAGGAAATAAAGCATGGCAATGCTGCGTGGTTTGGCGTAGTAATCTTTGCGGAAGAGCAATAGATAGATGGTGAAAAGCAGCAACAGAATGGTCACGAAAAGAACTTGTCCGATGGTGGTAGAGAGGATTTCGCCCTTGGAAGCATTGCGGCGTTGCATTTCTTTCTCAAAGGAATCGAGCACCAACACGGTATGAGCATCTACGATTTCTCCCCTATCGATGATTTTCTGACCACTCATTACCATGCCACTCGCCAGCGGTATACCGCTTAAGAGGTCGTTTCGCTCCGTCTCGCTGCGCTCTTTGTCATACAAGAGATTAGGTGTAATGTATTCATTGAGGTTGCATCGCTGCAAAATCGGCCGTTGAGCAGCCAATTTCTCATCGGTAAACAATTTCTCATAGGCACCCATCGTAGAGTAGATACAGCTGATGGGCACACTCGTAGCTTTCTTTCCACTCACAATACGCACCATGGCTGTCGTATCTTTGTATAGCTCGGAATACTCGGGCGTACTGATAATACCGGCATGATAGAGACGGTGGAGGCGGTCGGAGATAATGCGTATATACTCGCGAGGCAAGCCGGGGATGCCGTTTCCGTATTTTGTCAGGAATGCCGAGATGGCCTTTTCCTCTGCATCCGTATTGTAATTGTAATAAGGTTCGAACTGTTTGAGCAACGAATCCTTTTCTTTCTTAATGGCTTCATCAGTCTTGTAGATGGGAAAATCGAACTTAGCGATGAATGAACCGTACATCCATGGCTTGCCCACATCATAACGGAAGTGTTGCCCTTCACTGCGTGGCAGGAACCACACGATGAGCGCGGAAACACAGAGGACAATAAGTAGATGCAATGATATTTGGCGGAAACGCTCTCTATTCGTACTATACAATTTGTGCATGGGATATCTTGTTTAGCCTGTTTACATTGCGAAAATACTAAAAAAATTCGCTCAACTGCTATAAATATAGTAATTTTGCACAAAAATAACACATAGCTTCACGATACGGAAATGGAGGAAAGAAGAGTCAGAGTGCGCTTTGCACCAAGCCCAACGGGGGCACTTCACATCGGTGGTGTCCGTACCGCATTATACAACTACTTGTTTGCACGTCAGCATAAGGGCGACTTCGTGTTCCGAATAGAAGACACGGATAGCAACCGTTTTGTACCCGGCGCGGAAGAATACATCATCGAATCTTTCCGTTGGCTTGGGCTTCAATTCGACGAAGGCGTAAGTTTCGGAGGCGACAAGGGGCCTTATCGTCAGAGCGAACGCCGTGAAATATACAAAAAATACGTAGACCGGTTGCTCGAAGACGGCAAAGCCTATATTGCGTTTGATACGCCGGAAGAGTTGGAAAGCAAACGAAACGAGATACAGAACTTTCAGTACGATGCCCGCACCCGTATGCAAATGCGTAATTCGCTCACACTGACTAAGGAAGAAACGGAGGCTTTAATAGCCGACGGCACACAATACGTAGTGCGTTTTCGCATAGAGCCGGGTATCGAAGTGCATATCGACGACCTCATCCGGGGCGATGTACGTATCATGAGTGACATTGTAGACGACAAGGTATTGTATAAGAGTTCTGACGAATTGCCTACCTATCATCTGGCTAATATCGTAGACGACCACCTGATGGAGATAACCCACGTGATTCGCGGAGAGGAGTGGCTGCCAAGTGCCCCCTTGCATGTGTTGCTCTACAAGGCATTCGGATGGGAAGAGACAATGCCTCGCTTCGCGCACCTTCCTTTGCTTTTGAAACCGGAGGGGAAAGGAAAACTCAGCAAAAGAGACGGCGATCGTCTCGGATTTCCTGTCTTTCCGTTAGAATGGCACGACCCGAAGACGGGAGAAGTGTCAAGCGGCTATCGCGAAAGCGGTTATTTTCCGGAAGCCGTTATCAACTTCTTAGCACTCTTGGGATGGAATCCGGGTACGGAGCAAGAGCTTTTCTCACTCGATGAATTGGTATCACTCTTCGACATTACCAAATGTTCTAAATCGGGTGCTCGTTATGATTTCCAGAAAGGAATCTGGTTTAATCACGAGTATATACTAAGGAAGAGTAGCGAGGAAATAGCCCAATTATTTGCTCCTATCGTAGCCAACAATGGTGTGGAGGAGAGCATGGAGCGTATCACAAAGGTTGTTTCAATGATGAAAGACCGTGTAAACTTCGTGAAAGAACTATGGGACCTTTGCTCGTTCTTTTTTATTGCGCCCACGGAATACGATGAAAAAACCGTTAAGAAACGCTGGAAAGCCGATTCCGCACTTGTGATGAGCGAGTTGGCCACTGTACTCGAAGGCATAGATGACTTTACTGTTGAGGGGCAAGAACCCGTTGTCTTGGCGTGGGTAGAAGAGAAAGGATATAAATTGGGCGATGTGATGAACGCTTTCAGACTGGCTCTTGTGGGCATAGGAAAAGGGCCGGGCATGTTTGATATATCAGCTTTCCTCGGCAAAGAAGAGACCTTGAAACGCATAGAAAGAGCCGTTGAAATACTAAAATAACCAGCAAGCAAACCTTACGCCAACGTGTACAATCTCATTATTTACCTCTATCTGTCGGGCGTAGCCATCACCAGTCTCTTTAAAAAGAAGGTGGAACGAATGTGGAAAGGCGAGTGCGCCGCTTTCGATATCTTGAAAGCGAAGGTTGATTCCTCTGCTCGTTATGTCTGGTTTCATGCTGCTTCGCTCGGAGAATTTGAGCAAGGACGTCCGCTGATTGAAGCTCTGCGTCACTTACACCCAGAATATAAGATACTGCTCACATTCTTTTCACCCTCCGGTTACGAGGTTCGGAAAGATTATCGGGGAGCCGATATCATTTGTTATCTGCCTCTCGATACGCCGAGAAATGCTCGACGGTTTCTTCATCTCATTCATCCCGAGATGGCGTTCTTCATCAAATATGAGTTTTGGTACAACTATTTGCACCAACTAAAAGCCCAAAATATACCGGTATATAGCGTGAGCAGCATTTTCAGACCTGACCAGATATTTTTCCGACGCTATGCCCGCAGCTATGCCAAGGTGCTCCGTTACTTTACGCATTTCTTCGTACAGAACGAAGAAAGCAAGGCTCTTTTGGAACAAATGGGCATTCACGATGTCACTGTAACAGGCGATACGCGCTTCGACAGGGTTCTTCAAATTCGACAGGCAGCCAAATTGCTCCCCATCGTCGAGGCTTTCAAACAAGATAAAAACATTTTTGTGGCGGGCAGCAGTTGGAGCCCCGATGAAGAGATATTTATCCCGTTCTTCAATGAACGCAAAGACTGGAAACTGATTATCGCGCCCCACGTCATTGAGGAAGCCCATCTTAGGCAGATAGAAAGCCGGCTGACACGCAGAACAGTGCGTTATTCTCAATCCACCGAAGCAGAGGCTCGCGAGGCTGAATGCTTGATTATCGACTGTTTCGGCCTGCTCTCCTCTATCTACCGATACGGCGAAATAGCTTATGTAGGCGGAGGTTTCGGTACAGGCATCCACAACGTTCTCGAAGCTGCAGTTTGGCAAATACCCGTTATCTTCGGACCTAACAACAGCCATTTCCAAGAAGCGCAGGGACTGTTGGCTGTCCATGGTGGTTGCGAAATAGCTTCTCCCGACGATTTCTCCCATACGATGAACACTTTCCTGTCTGAGCCCGAAAGCCTTAAAACAGCAGGTATGGCAGCGGGAAAGTATGTCGAGCAACTCGCCGGAGCTACACAAAGCATCTTAAAAGGTGTACACTTAACATCTTGAAGCAGAGCTTTCTTTATCTCAATTTTATCTTCGAGTGAGAGAAAAAGCCTGATTTCCATAAAGAGGAGACCGTCGGCAAAGCATTGAATGTCCACTGATGGTCTCCTTTTATCTTATAGTCCCACTTGGGGAATGTACACAGTTACTTCCTATCTTCTTCGAGATACCACTTAGAATACTCCACATAGTGGGCTGCAAACGACTCCGCTTGGTCGGGAGAAGTTTTCTTTACGCATTTAGCCGGCACACCTGCCCATATCTCATGAGCACCGATTTTCGTGCCTTGCAGCACCAAAGCATGGGCAGCAACGATAGCCCCCTCGCCTACGTCGGCATGGTCAAGCACGGTAGACCCCATGCCAATGAGACATCCTTTGCGTAAAGTGCAGGCATGTACCGTGGCATTGTGACCGATGGTCACATCATCTTCAATCACCGTAGGCCCTGTTTTATTGGTTACATGGATGCAGGAACCGTCTTGAACATTCACCCTATCACCCATTGTAATGGGAGCCACATCGCCACGAACGACGGCATTGAACCATACGGAACATTCGTCTCCCATTGTTACTTCGCCAACAATGGTGGCGTTTTCGCTGAAATAGCAGTCTTTCCCCCACTTGGGTTTCAGACCTTTTATCGATTTTATCAGTGCCATTTTTATATTGTTTAATCACCCGCAAAGATACTCCTTTTTCCTAAAAACGGGGTCGTATCGCTTACATTATCTAAGGCCGTTTTGCGGAAATGTAGACTGACGCCGGCATTACAGCAGACGATTTAATGAAAATGTAAATAGATAACAACGCACGTTAGTTGAGCATCAGGTTCATTTCTGCTTGTTTATCGGCAAAAAGGAAGTCAGCCAACTGACCGATAGTGAGGCGTTTCGCATCGGCAAAAGGTTCGTCTGTCTGCTGTACATGTCCCTCTGAGATGATGTAATAGGCATTATTGAGGGGGATATCTCTATCGTCGGTAACGCGCAGTAGACAAGCTGTGGATGGATGATGGGCGGCATATAGCTCTAAAGCCGCTCGTGCATTGATAACGCGAATCATGCCTTGTATGGGTTGATTGGCTGATGATGACGGTTCGAGATGTAGGCGCAGGTCTTCTTGAATAATGTCATATCCCGTTTCATCGTGCAGCAAGATGCACGTTTTTTGTCGTTGCCAAGCGTCGAACTCGGCAAAGGACATACTCTCGACACCCTCCGGCGGTGGCGTACAAGTGATTCTTTCGGCATATCCGCACTTAGCATACCATCCGTAAAGCCATGGTTCGGCGGGGATAAGGGCAGAAAAAATGACTTCTTTGTGATAAAGGTTGAAGTGCACTTGCTTCATGAGATTGTTGCCGATATCTTGGTTACGCATGTCGGGATGGGTGCTTACACCGCTAATGTATACCGTTTTCACCTCGTTACCATGGTAGAGTAGCGTGTAAGGAAGGGCTTGTAAAGCAGCCACCACGCGACCGTTTATTTGGCAAGTATAGTTGCTTTCACCCGTGTAGACACGGTTAAAGTAGAGTTCTATAAAAGGTTCTGGGTCTTTAAAGACCAGCCTCCATAGGTCTCGAGTTTCGTTCTTTATGCGTTCTTGGTCTTCAAAAGAGGCGAGCGGATGACGTTCCATCACAACGTTCTTTTCGAGTAAGATGTCAGGTTTGTAGGAAAGTTTGGCACGTCGCAGGCCTTCTTCGCCCATATCTTCCTCTCGGTTGATATAGATATACTGTGAAGGAAGGTGTTTCACAAACTCTTGATTAATAATGGTAAATGCTCCTTCATAGCTGACATCAGCCTTTTCCACACACACATCAAAAGTACTTTGGTTGATGGGGCATCCATATGTGAAGGCCACAAGTTTATTTTCCACGAAGATTGTTCCTCCGCTAAGCCCCAACCGCTCCCATCGGTTAAAGGCGCGGGTCATAGAACGCAACTCGCCCGAAAGCTCTTCATCCTGCGCATTGTCGCCTTTTGAGACCTGTCTCCATTCCTGTTCTAATTTCAAACACTCCGGAATTAACTCCGGTGTGAGCGGTTTGTACTCGTAATTGGGGTACAGGCTTTTGAACTTATTAATGTGGTTACGCTTGCTTTGGAGTTTTTTTCCCGATAGATTGATAAGTTTTTCGCGGGTATAAATATAGTCCGCAAAGTCGCGGTCGGGCTTCATGTCGAAAGTATCGGGGAAAGCCTGTTCTATCAAGTCTACCATATAATTACACACGCCCATCATGAGGAAGGGATGCCCCATAGCCGTTGCATCATTGCGAATGGTGCGAATAACGTTTACAGAACACTCGTCGCAGGGCACAACCTTAAGCGTTCCGTCCTCCCTCTCTTTGGGACGTGGGATGGGCATCATATAAGCAAGATGTCGACCGATATAAAACCGGAACACAAGATAATCGTCTACAATGGCAAACTGAGTATTGTAGTTGAATCGCCAGCTGATGATATTGGCAAAGGAAAGGTCGCAATTCTGTCGCTCTCCGTATAATGTAAATTGTTGGATGAGGTCTTTGTCGGCGGTAGTAACATCGCGGAATCTAATCATAAAAGTATCTCTCTATAGTGTTTGTGCCGCAAAATTAAGAAAAAATACCGTATAGACAACCTTTATTCAGATTAATTTGTTACTTTTGCAAAGTAGGAATGACAAACACTTTATTATAATAATAAACGACGAAATGGACTTATTGAATCAGATTGTTGCGCGTGCCAAAAGCAATAAGCAGCGCATCGTACTCCCCGAAGCCACAGAGGAGCGCACATTGAAAGCGGCCGACAGAGTGTTGGCCGATGACGTGGCAGACCTGATACTGATTGGTAACAGCGACGAAATTCACGCTTTGGTAGGGCAGTATGGTCTGAAACATATCGGGAAAGCGACCATCGTAGACCCTGAAAACAACCCGAAGAGCGAAGCATATGCACAATTGTTGGCAGAGCTTCGTAAGAAAAAAGGCATGACAATCGAAGAGGCGAGAAAGCTGGTAAAGAACCCTCTCTACCTCGGATGTATGATTATCAAGACAGAAGATGCAGACGGACAAGTATCAGGTGCCCTCAGTACTACGGGCGATACACTGCGTCCGGCACTTCAAATCATTAAGTGTGCCCCGGGCGTCAGTTGTGTGAGCGGTGGAATGTTGCTCATTACAAAGGCCAAGGAGTATGGAAACGACGGTGTATTGGTAGTGGGCGACGTGGCAGTAACTCCCGTTCCCGATGCCGAACAGTTAGCGCAGATTGCTGTTTGCACGGCACAAACGGCTCGTGCCGTTGCCGGAATCAAGGAACCTCGCGTAGCGATGTTGAGCTTCTCTACCAAAGGCAGTGCTAACCATGAGGTGGTAGACAAGGTTGTAGAGGCAACTCGGTTGGCTCATGAGATGGCTCCCGACCTCAAACTCGACGGCGAGTTGCAGGCCGATGCCGCACTTGTTCCCGCCGTAGGAGCTAAGAAAGCCCCGGGCAGCGACATCGCCGGAAAGGCCAATGTCTTGATTGTACCCAATTTGGAAGTGGGCAACATCTCCTATAAGATGGTAGAACGATTGGGCGGAGCCATAGCTATCGGCCCTGTACTGCAAGGAATTGCCCGACCGGTAAACGACCTCAGTCGCGGCTGTTGCATAGACGATATTTACTATATGGTAGCCATTACGGCATGCCAAGCCATGGATGCAAAGAAGAAAGATTAACCGAACAACTCTATAAAACATGAAGATTTTAGTATTAAACTGCGGCAGTTCGTCCATCAAATACAAGTTGTATGATATGAGCGACCGTTCCGTGATGGCGCAAGGTGGTGCCGAACGTGTAGGAATAGATGGCGCATTTGTGAAATTGAAGCTGCCTAACGGAGAGAAGAAGACTATCATGCACGACATCCCCGAGCACACAGAAGGGGTGAAATTCATCTTTTCGTTGCTCACCGACCCGGAGATTGGCGTTATCAAAGACATGAAAGAGATTGATGCCGTGGGACATCGGTTGGTGTTAGGAGGCGATAAATACAACAAAAGCTCTATCATTGACGAAGACCTGAAGGCTGTAATGGAGGAGATGAAAGACCTTGCTCCGCTGCATAATCCTGCCGGATTGAAAGGTGTTCACGCCATAGAAACGCTCTTACCGCAGGTTCCTCAAGTGGGTGTATTCGACACCGCATTCCATGCTACCATGCCTGATTACGCCTATTTGTACCCCCTTCCCTACGAGTTTTACGAGAAATACCATATCCGTCGCTATGGCTATCACGGCACGAGCCACAGATATGTGTCACAGAGAGTTTGCGAGATGCTGGGCAAAGACATTCATCACACGAAAATCATCACTTGCCATATCGGCAACGGTGCCAGCATATCAGCCGTGAAAAACGGTGTATGTATAGACACTTCGATGGGACTTTCACCGCTCGCAGGCCTGATGATGGGCACCCGTTGCGGAGATATCGACCCCTCCATCGTTACATATCTTGAGAACAAACTGCAGAAGACACCGGCCGAAATGGATGTCATTCTCAACAAGGAAAGTGGTGTGAAGGGCATTACCTGCCTCTCTTCCGATATGCGCGACGTAGAGGAAGCCGCCGAAAAGGGCGACCCTAAAGCCGTGTTAGCACTGCAAATGTATGATTATCGCATTAAGAAATACATCGGCGCGTATGCTGCTGCGATGGGCGGTGTAGACGTCATTGTGTTTACCGCAGGCGTAGGAGAGAATCAAACCAGCACACGCGAAACGGCATGTAGCGGCTTAGAATTCATCGGAGTAAAGATAGATGTAGAGAAAAACAAGAAAATACACGGCGAAGAGGCCATTATCTCTACTCCCGACTCTAAGGTTGCCGTGTGTGTAGTGCCAACCGATGAAGAAATGATGATAGCCAACGACACCATGGAATTAGTGAGGAAATAACACCGTTTCCGCTTATCCATACAAAAGAAAGCCTCATGGGAATCGTTCATTCCTATGGGGCTTTTTCGTTCTCATACGGCAATTGCTGTGTCTCTCTATACGATAGGTAGACTGATACCGTTCATTTTTTGATAAATATCCAGCGCATAGATGTCGGTCATACCGCTGATATAGTCTATTACCGCCATGATGCGAGTATCGAGGCGGTCGGAAGTAATGTCGTATTGGCTGCTCACCCGCCGTATGAGCTGTTCCGAATAATACCGGTGAGGCTCAACAGCAGCAGCCGTCATCTGCCTCATGAGCGTGTCCATAATCATGAAACCGCTCAATTCCACATCAAGTACGGGCTTGCTGTGGTATATCTTTCCGTAGGAGAGAGCTGTGCAGGCTTTATATGCCTTGCGAGGAATTTCGCCGATATGGTCGATGAGGCTGCCTGTAAACGTGCCCGAGAGAATCTCCTCTTCGTGGTCTACGAAGGCTTTCACGCATTCCTTTTCAAGCGTACCGATAACCCTTGCCCGCATATATACCACCTTTTCGTTGTCGTCGGTCAGTCCCTCTTCGGCTATTCTGTCTTTGATGGCAAGGCGTGTAGGCTCGTCGAAAAAGCCGAGCAACGCTTGCTCCGTTTCGGAAAAAGTCAGGATTTTCAGTTTATGAGAGTCTTCTATATCCATGATTTCATAGCAGATATCGTCGGCAGCCTCTACGAGATAGACGAGTGGATGACGGGCATATCGCAACGGCTCGCCCTGCTGAGAGAAGCAGATAATGCCGAGTTCGTCGGCAATACGCTTGTAGGCCGGCGCTTCGGTACTGAAGAAACCGAACTTGCCATGACTGCCGGCCAGCAACGAGGAAAAAGGATATTTCACGATGGAAGCCAGCGTGGTGTATGTCATTACAAAGCCACCTTCACGCCGTCCCTTAAAGCGATGGGTGAGCAAGCGAAAGGCGTTGGCATTTCCCTCAAAGTGGGTGATGTCTTGCCAGAAGTCTTCCGGCAGCCGGTCTTTCAGGTATCGTCCGTCGCCCTCTGTGAAGAATGACTGAATAGCCTTCTCTCCGGAGTGACCGAAGGGCGGATTTCCCATATCGTGGGCTAAGCATGCGGCCGAAACAATGGTGCCGATATCTTCAAAATGCCTGTCTTTCAGTTCGGGATGTCTTTCTCGCAAAATGCGAGACACATCGTAACCCAGCGACATGCCCACGCTGGCCACCTCAAGACTGTGGGTAAGTCTGTTGTGTACAAACACGCTTCCGGGCAACGGAAACACCTGTGTCTTGTTTTGAAGTCTGCGAAATGGTGCCGAGAACACCAAACGGTCGTAGTCGCGTTTGAACTCGGAACGGTCGTCGAAGCGCTCCGCGTGTCGGTGCTCCTGCCCCAACCGCTTGTTTGAAATCAGCCTTTTCCACTCCATCATAGTTGTCTGTCTTTGGTTTTGTCAGTGCAAACTTACACAAAAAAGCGTAATCACAGGGCGTCTTTCCCTATATTTTCTTCTCTCGTTCGGTAAACTCCCATCGGTTATGAGCATGCTATTTACCATTTTATATGGATGACATCGCTCTCTGTACAGACTCGTAATGACCGATTGAAGGTAAACCATAGGCACATAGGGTGTTATCCGTTTTGTTGCGATAGCCGCAGGCTTGTATTGTAAAAGCTATGCTTTGAACCGCTGAAAAGATAGCTTTTACGTGCTCAAAACATAGCTTTCTGGGCGTCAAAGCATAGCTCCTTCACAACGCCAGCTTATTTGTCTGTAAATAAGAAGTTTACAAGCGCCACGCTCTTATTCCCTTTTTCGGTGGCAACTCCAGCTAAATCTCTAACAGGAGATTTATTATCACCCTATCCTCACTTGTTTTTTTTAGTCAAGCAAGGTTAACACTTTTTCCATACAAGACAAGTACCTCCGGCACATAAGATAAGAACCCAAGGCGTTGCCTTGGGTAAACGACCGGAAGAAAAAGGAGCGCTGTAAGTGCGAAAGACCTTTTTATTTCATTTCCATATAGATGTTTGATAAGGATGTGTCGCACCTACAGCGCTCCATTTCGGGGAATGCTCTATGCCCAGCGCTATGCGCTGGGCTGACATGTTACGCACTTACAGCGCTTACTTGGGGAAATGTCATCTACTCGGTGCTGTGCGTTGGACTGATATATTACGCTCTTGCAGCGCTTACCCTGCGTCTCATAACATTATAAGATACGCGAGTTCTGGATAAGGCTATCGGACTGTAAGCCCCGAGGGGGCGGAAGACCTTAGGCAGGGTGTGAAGCTCGTAAGAGCGTAACCCCTGATAAGCATGTGTAGAAAGATGAACCCCGTAGGGGTGACGGAGGATTAATGTTCTGTCGCCCTTTGCTTCCTCTCCGTTTCAGCGAACTTCGTTTCATGGCTTAGACTGCGGGAGTCCACAACACAGGGGCTGCGCTATCGCTTACCATTGTCTAAGGTCTGTCGCCCATTTTGGGCTATGGGATAAGATTCTCTTATCCTAAACTCGCGTATAAGATGATATTGATACACCTCAAAGAATCTCTTTTTTAGAGCTTATTCTTGTCTTATGAAGGGGTAAAATGTAGATTGACGTAATCGCGCCAACACGCCATGAATAGTTGAAAGGTGAACACTGAAGGTGCGTAACATACCAGCCCAAGGCAACGTCTTGGGTAAGAAAATGCCAAAAAGTAGAGTGGTATGAATTTCGGTTACAGACCTTTGCTGATTAAAACCAATATGCCTGACAGGAAAAACGGGATGTCAGTTTTTCGTAAAACCTGCTGCAAGCAACGAAAGACGCGTACCTTCGGCCTTTCGCAGTTCGCGCATGCAGGAAACAATGGTGGCTCCGGTGGTCACAATATCGTCAATAACGAGCACATGAAGCCCTGCAACAAGTTGAGGACGAACAAGGTGGAAAACCTTTTCCACATTATCCTGACGCTGCAGACGGCCGAGTTTCGTCTGACTGCCGGTAAACGAGGTACGTACAAGTGCTTTGTCTATAACGGGTAAGCCGGTAGCACGACTTACACCGAGAGCAATCTCGATGCTCTGATTATATCCGCGCTGATGTCGACGACGCCGTGTGATGGGAACGGGAACAAGCGCATCAATACCCTCAAAGAAGCCGGAGGAAAGCAATTCCTCTGCCATGATACGCCCCAAATATCGAGCGGCTTCGGGATGATTCTTGTATTTCATCATGTAAATCAGACGACTGAAATACGAATGACTCTGATAAAAACACAAAGCCACGGCACGCTCTATCGGTACGCGACCCCAGAAAAGACGTGCCAATTCGTTGTCTTCGGCACGCTCGTCATACCATGTGCGAGGCAGATTTGCATAGCACGGTATGCACAATACCTCCTCGTCTATCGTGAGACGACGACCGCAGATAACGCACACACGTGGTGAAATTGCGTCGAACAGGCTGCGCAAAAATCGGTTAATCGTTGTCTTCATCTATCTCTTCAAGGCATTCGAGTATGGCATCTATACTGAAACCACGCCCCAAAGCGTAGCGAATCAATTTCTGACGAGCCTCATAAGACGACGCGGCTTTTATGCTACGGCTCCGCGAAAGAAGCAGTGGACGCAGCGAGGAATGCCATTCTTCGTCGTCGATGGCATCGAGCAACGGGGCGGAAATACTGTCGGGAATGTGTTTTTCATACAGTGCCTGCCCTACTTTCCGACGCCCCCATTTGTTGTAACGCACCTTATCAAGGATAAATGCGCGGGTAAAACGTGCGTCATCAATATACTTTCCGTCTATCAAACGCGTGATGATACGTTCCTGTGCATCGTCAGTCAGCCCCCATCTTTCCATCTTTTGACGGATGTCGTACGAGCAATGTTCGGCTCGCGAACAAAGATTGGCAAGACGCACGAGTGCTTCTCTCTCTGTTATCTCTTTCATCATCGCATCACTTTTATGAATCGTTGTCGGCCAAAACGGTCGAGTTTTAACTCTGTATCTTTGAATCCCGTCTCACAGAGCAGTGTTTCGAGCGATTGAACATAGAGGGGATTGATTTCAAAAAACAACATGCCGCCGACACGTAGAGCAGAAAACGCGTAGCGGGCAATTGCCCGATAGAAGAGCAAAGGGTCGTCGTCGGGTACGAAGAGAGCCTCTGCAGGTTCATAACAAACGACGTTGTCTTCCATGTCTGCTTTTTCCTTTCGACAGATATAAGGAGGATTACTGACGATAATCTCCCATCGGTCGGAATCGGAAGGCAGGTTCAAAGCATCGACTTCTGCTACATCAACAGAGGCTTTGAGGGCTTTAACGTTTGCACGCGCCACCACTAAAGCCTCGGGGGAAATGTCCCAAGCCGACACATGGGCATGGGGGATATTGAGCGCAAGCGTTGCAGCAATGCAGCCCGAACCGGTACCTATATCCAATAAGCATGGCTCGGGACAAGAGAAAGAAGAGAGAACGGTCTCTATTACCCATGTACAAAGGTCTTCTGTCTCAGGGCGCGGTATCAAAACTCCCTGCGACACAGTGAATGAACGACCGTAAAAACACGCTTTGCCCAGCACATATTGCACCGGTTCGGCTTGCTCTAATCTCGTCATGATTTTTCTAAGTTCCGCTACGGCGTGTGCAGATAATTGTGTAACTTTGCCGGTATAAATGTCTGTTACCGACAAACCGAAGCGTTCTTCAAGTACTATACGCACAATGGCTTTGGCTTCGTTGCTATCGTAAAGAGGTGTCAGGCGATGACAAAGTTCTGTGTAAGTCATTGTGGAAAGTTTTTGCAAATGTAACAAATAAAACAAAATGAGCCAAGCAACTACAGACGAAAAATACATGAGGCGATGCCTTCAATTAGCAGAATGCGGCCGAGAAAATGCCAAACCCAACCCAATGGTAGGGGCCGTTATCGTTGCCGAAAATCGCATCATTGGCGAGGGATATCACGTGCGCTACGGAGAAGCTCATGCCGAAGTGAATGCTTTCGCTTCTATCTGCCCGAAAGATGCTGCTCTACTGCCGTCAGCTACCTTGTATGTGAGCTTAGAACCGTGCGCACACCAAGGCAAAACGCCTCCTTGCACCCGACTGATTATTGAAAAAGGTGTCGGGCGCGTTGTCGTGGGTTGTATCGATCCATTTGCCAAAGTGCAAGGGCGCGGTATCCGAATGCTACAAGAGGCCGGCATTGAGGTGACCTTGGGTGTGCTCGAAGCCGAGTGCCTGGCACTCAACAGAAGGTTTATCGTCTGCCAACATCATTGCAGACCCTATATCATATTGAAATGGGCGCAGACAACCAATGGCTTTCTTGACGATAACAACCATGCCATGCAGCTATCCACTCCCTTTACCCGCATGCTGGTACATCAACTGCGGGCTGACGTTGATGCCATTCTTATAGGAAGACACACCGACGAACGAGAACATCCCGCACTGACAGTAAGAGATTGGAGCGGAAAAAATCCCCGTCGTATTGTCTTAACCCACAAGCTCAATATCCACCAACTGATGAATGAACTCTATACCGAAGGGGTGCAATCGCTTTTAGTCGAGGGAGGTGCCACCACCCATCAGTCATTTCTCAATGCTGGGTTATGGGACGAAATTCGTGTAGAAACAGCTCCGGTTGTCGTTACCAACGGAACAAAAGCAGCTCCTTTGCCGAAGAATATACAGATTGCGAACACAAAAGAATATGATGGCAACCTTATCACCTCTTATATAAAGACGGATGGATTGCAAGCTAAATAACATGGTCTTGATTGCTCGGATGCAAATCCGGAAGCCATTTATCACCCACTCCTTTCTTGTTTCCCGACTTGGAAAGAGCGGTCTTTTCCGATGAAAACAATCATGACATTTGTCGGAACTTTGCTTTGGAGATAAAATCCATTAGCAGAAAAAAGACAAGAAAAGCTCCTGAAAAATGCCGAAAGAATCGAAACTGCCGAAGAATGAAATACGTTGATGTCATACTCCCATTACCCTTGGAAGGCGTCTTTACCTATTCCGTGCCGGAAAAGCTGTCGGAAAAGGTGGGATTCGGTATGCGTGTAGTCGTACCTTTAGGACGTTCAAAAAGCTATACGGGCATCGTGGCAAGGACACATAATGAGAAACCGGCTTTTACGGTGAGACCTATTACAGAGGTGTTAGACAGCAAACCGGTGCTACTCGATAAGCAATACCGTTTATGGAATTGGATATCAGACTATTACATGTCACCTTTGGGCGATGTATATAAGGCTGCACTGCCCTCGGGACTGAAGATGGAAGAGGGGTATAAACCTCGAATGGAAACCTATATTACGTTAGGCGAGAGGTTCAGAACCGAACAAGCATTGCACGTAGCCATAGACATGCTTTCCAGAGCACAGAAACAACAACAGGTGTTTCTTGATTTTCTACGTCTTTCTCGCTGGGATACAATCGATGAAACGGGGAAAAATGAAGGAATTATCGAGATAACCCGAGAGGAACTGATGAATGCTTCTCACTGCTCATCGACCATCATCAAAGCATTGACAGACCGCCATTTGCTGATTACCTACAAGCGTGAGGTGGGGCGGTTAAGTAAGGGTGGAAGCTCACAGCTCGGTGAAATAAAACCGCTGACAAAGATACAGCAGGACGCGTACAACCAGACAGTGTTCCAATTCCTAAAGAAAGACGTGGTATTGCTGCACGGAGTAACATCGAGTGGCAAAACGGAACTGTATATCCATCTAATCAAAAAAACGCTGGAAGAGGGTAAACAGGTGCTCTACCTCTTGCCGGAAATTGCTCTGACAGTACAAATTACAAGTAGACTGCGTCATATCTTCGGCGAAGAATTAGGCATTTACCATTCTAAATACAGCGATGCCGAACGCGTAGAAATTTGGAACAAACAGCTGTCGGCTCATCCGTATGGAGTAATTTTAGGCGCAAGAAGTGCGCTTTTTCTGCCGTTTCATCGGTTGGGACTCGTGATTATAGACGAAGAGCATGAAACGTCTTTCAAGCAACAAGACCCCTCACCACGCTATCACGCCCGCAGCGCAGCCATTGTTTTGGCACAGATGTATGGAGCAAAAGTGCTGCTCGGTACAGCCACACCTTCGATGGAAAGTTATTATAACGCTGTGCAAGGAAAATACGGATTGGTGAAACTCATGACAAGATACAAGGATATAGAGCTTCCGGAAATTGTAGTGGTAGACATCAAAGACCTCCGCCGACGAAAAATCATGCAAGGACTGTTATCACCATCCTTGCTGGCTGCGATACGAGAGGCACTGAATCGTGGCGAACAGGTAATCCTCTTCCAAAACAGAAGAGGCTTTGCACCGGTAGTGGAATGCCGTGTCTGTGGATGGACACCTAAGTGCACTAACTGCGATGTATCGCTGACCTTGCATAAAAACATGAACCAACTGACATGCCACTACTGCGGTTACACCTATCCTGTGCCAAAAGAATGTCCCTGTTGCGGTAGCTCTGAATTACACGGATATGGTTACGGAACGGAAAAAATAGAAGATACGATACGTGAAATCTTCCCCGAAGCACGCGTAGCACGCATGGATTTGGACACAACACGCACCCGGAACGCCTACGAACGACTCATCAATGAGTTCTCGTCGGGCAAGACAAACGTGCTGATAGGTACGCAAATGGTAAGTAAGGGCTTGGACTTTGAACATGTAAATGTAGTGGGAATCCTCGATGCCGACACGATGTTGAACTATCCGGACTTCCGTGCATATGAGCACGCATTCATGATGATGGCTCAAGTAAGCGGACGGGCAGGACGCAAAGGCAAACGAGGAAGGGTGATTTTACAGACAAAAAACCCCGAAATAGCTGTCATCGAACAGGTGGTTAGGAATGATTTCGATGCGTTTTCTACTGATTTGCTCGAAGAAAGACGACAATTCCACTATCCACCTTTCTATCATTTGATTTATGTGTACTTAAGACATAAATACGAAAATGTAGTGGAAACAGCAGCAATAGAAATGGGAGCTCGGCTCAGAGAGTGGTTCGGCGAACGGGTATTAGGCCCCGACAAACCGGCCATCGCTAAGGTAAAAACATTGTATATCCGTAAAATCATGCTGAAATTAGAAAGAGGTATCGACGGGAAACGGGTGCGCCTTTACCTGAGAAAAGCACAGGAAGAAATGCTGAAAGACCCGAAATACGGTGCACTTACTGTGGTTTACGATGTAGACCCTATGTAAATGAAATGAAAAAAGATACAAAGAAAACGTCCATCGGGGAAGTTCCCGATGGACGTTTTCTTAATAAGTTATCGTCAATTAACGAGTATCAGTCGTTGAGTTTTGCAACGATAAACTCGCGATTCAACCGTGCGATATTGGCAATCGTTTCGTTCTTAGGACATTCGGCCTCACAAGCACGCGTATTGGTGCAGTTTCCGAAACCCAACTCTTCCATGCGCATAACCATGCTCTTGGCACGTTTGGCTGCCTCGGGACGACCTTGTGGCAGGAGTGCAAGTTGGCTAACCTTGGAACTAACGAAAAGCATGGCAGAACCATTCTTACATGCTGCTACGCAGGCAGCACAGCCAATGCAGCTTGCACAGTCCATCGCTTCGTCGGCATTCTCCTTCGGTATGAGAATAGCATTTGCATCTTGAGGCTGTCCGGTGCGTACACTGGTATAACCACCAGCTTGTATAATCTTGTCGAAAGCTCCACGATCAACCATGCAATCCTTAATAACGGGGAAAGCAGCAGAACGCCATGGCTCGACGGTAATTACATCTCCATCTTTGAAACGACGCATATAAAGCTGACAGGTGGTAGCACCCGTGGCCGGACCGTGAGGATGTCCATTGATATAAAGCGAACACATGCCGCAGATACCTTCGCGACAATCATGGTCGAAGACAAAAGGCTCCTTGTTATCTTCAATCAATTGCTCGTTGAGAATATCCAACATTTCGAGGAAAGAAGTATCTCCGGGGATGTCTTTCATCTCGAAAGAATCGAAATAACCTTTGGCTTTGGGGCCGTTCTGACGCCAAACTTTCAGCGTGAAACTTATATTTTTATCCATTGTCATTAAGTTTTAATCGTTACATCATGCAGGATTTTCCATGTCAGAGGCTGCGATTTGTCGGTATATCGTATCTCCGATAAAGAGAGAATGCTCAAAATAACAACCATTTGAAAAGAGAAATCCTTTCATCCATGATGATGTGTTATGATTTATAGTTACGTGTCTGTACCTTAATATACTGATAGTCGAGGTTTTCTTTCAGAAGCTCGGGCTTCTCGTCATCAGAGCCGGCATACTTCCAACAGGAAACATACATGTAATGTTCGTCATCGCGTTTGGCCTCGCCCTCTTCTGTCTGGTACTCTTCACGGAAATGTCCGCCACAGCTCTCGTTGCGCTCAATGGCATCGTAAGCCATGAGTTCACCCATGATAATGAAGTCGCGCAAATGGATGGCTTTATCAAGTTCTACATTCAGACCTTCTTTCTCACCCGGAATACGAACACGGGAGAAGAATTCCTTACGCAGCTCCTTCAGCTCAACAAGTGCTTCTTGGAGACCTTGGAGATTACGGGCCATGCCCACTTTATTCCAAAGAATACCGTAAAGACGTTTGTGAAGAGTGTCTACACTGAGGTCTCCCTTAATGTTGTAAAGTTGATCGATTTCAGCCTGAACTTTCTTTTCGGCTTCCACAAACTCTGGTAGATCGGTAGAAAAGCGAGGTACAGAAATCTGATCACTTAAGTAATTCTGCAATGTATAAGGAATGACATAATAACCATCGGCAAGTCCTTGCATGAGCGCAGACGCTCCAAGACGGTTGGCTCCGTGGTCGGAGAAGTTACATTCGCCAAGAGCAAAGAGTCCCTGAATAGAGGTTTGTAACTCATAATCGACCCAAATTCCACCCATGGTATAGTGAATGGCGGGGTAAATCATCATGGGATTTTCATACGGGGAAACATCCGTAATTTCCTCATACATATCGAATAGGTTGCCATAACGTTGGCCGACAACATCTTTGCCCAAACGGTTGATGGCTTCGGAGAAATCAAGGAAGACAGCAAGGCCGGTGTTGTTTACGCCAAATCCCTTGTCGCAACGTTCTTTGGCTGCACGTGAAGCCACGTCGCGAGGTACGAGGTTGCCGAATGCAGGGTAACGACGCTCCAGATAATAGTCGCGGTCTTCTTCGGGAATATCACGGCCTTGAAGCGTTCCGGCCTGAAGTTTCTTGGCGTCCTCCAACTTCTTTGGCACCCAAATACGTCCGTCATTACGCAGAGACTCGGACATCAACGTCAGCTTAGATTGCTTGTCGCCATGCACGGGAATACAAGTAGGATGTATTTGAACGTAAGCGGGATTTGCAAAATATGCCCCCTTACGATAGCATGCTATGGCAGCAGTACAGTTGCAACCCATGGCATTCGTAGAAAGGAAATAAGCATTTCCATAACCTCCGGTGGCAATACATACGGCATGAGCGGCAAAGCGTTCGAGCTTACCGGTTACCAAATTCTTGGCAATAATACCACGGGCACGACCATCGATGATAACGAGGTCTTCCATCTCATAACGTGTATAGAGCTTTACTGTACCTTCTTCTACCTGACGGCTGAGTGCCGAATAAGCACCGAGAAGAAGTTGCTGACCGGTTTGACCCTTAGCGTAAAACGTGCGACTTACCTGTGCTCCACCAAAAGAACGGTTGGCTAACATGCCTCCGTACTCACGTGCAAAAGGAACGCCTTGTGCTACACATTGGTCGATAATCGCGGCACTGACTTCTGCAAGACGATAAACATTGGCCTCACGGGCGCGGTAGTCACCTCCTTTAATCGTATCATAAAAGAGTCGATAAACAGAGTCGCCATCGTTCTGGTAATTCTTAGCGGCATTGATACCTCCCTGAGCGGCAATAGAGTGAGCACGTCGGGGCGAATCCTGAATGCAGAAATTCAATACACGGAAACCCATTTCGCCCAATGAGGCAGCAGCACTTGCACCGGCAAGACCCGTTCCTACGACGATAATATCCAGCTTACGCTTGTTTGCAGGGTTTACAAGTTTCTGATGAGCTTTATAATTAGTCCACTTCTCAGCTAATGCGCCTTCGGGAATCTTAGAATCTATTTGTACCATATTATTATTTGTTTAAGGTATTAAAGTGAAGTGAGGATTAAACATAACAACAAAGGCTGGGTGCACATTTGCAAGCAAACGCCAATATAACGATGAGGAATCCTAACATGAGGAATGTGGTATAAACGATTCCTATCATCTTCCAGCGGTTGAACCAAACCTTTCCGCTTACGCCCAAAGTTTGCATAGAACTCCAGAATCCGTGAGAGAGGTGGAACCAAAGGGCTACAATCCAAATCACATAAAGAACGACATAAACAGGATTAGCGAAAGTGTCTTTGATGTAAGCAAAACCATCTGCGGGATGGAACTTTGCTTCAAAGCCTACAATTTCAGCAAACATCATGTTATACCAGAAATTGAATAAATGGAGCAAAAGACCCAAACAGATAATCAAACCCAGAACAAGCATGTTCTTAGATGCCCATTCTACTTTCGGGTCAGATGCCGTAATGGCATACCGTTCATTACCTCTCGCCTTACGATTTTGTGCCGTCAAGATGAAAGCATAAACGATATGAATGACCGTAAGTGCAGCCAATGCCAACGTAGCAACAACTGCATACCAATTAGCACCCAGGAATTCACAAACCATATTATAGGCTTCTCCCGAAAAAAGTGCCACGATGTTCATTGACATGTGGAACGTCAAGAACAGGATAAGCGCAATACCGGTAACAGACATCACGACTTTCCTACCAATAGATGAATTGATTAACCACATAAATGATTAAGATTTAAATATTTAAATGTTAGAAATTATTTTTATTTTCTATTGTCATCAAGGTTTCATCATGCGATTGTCAAAGGTGCGGAATACCTATTGTTAGGTATAGAGGTACTACGCAGACGCTGCAAAAATACTATATTTTAATGATAAATCAAAGCATTTCTAATAAAAATTCGATTTAATTTGTTACTTTTGCGGAGAAATATTTTGGTGTGAATGAAATTCTATTACGATGTCCTTGTTATAGGAGGCGGACATGCCGGCTGTGAAGCTGCAACTGCATCTGCCAACATGGGTGCAACCACATGTCTGATTACTATGGATATGAACAAAATTGCACAGATGAGTTGCAACCCTGCTATAGGGGGAATTGCAAAGGGACAAATCGTACGGGAAATAGATGCCTTAGGTGGACAGATGGGCTTGGTAACCGATGCTACTGCCATCCAATTCCGCATGCTCAACCGTTCTAAAGGTCCGGCGATGTGGAGTCCGCGTGCCCAATGTGACCGCGAAAGGTTTATTTGGGAATGGAGAAGCATCTTGGATCACACCCCGAACCTCGATATTTGGCAAGATCAAGCCGAAGAACTTATTGTAAAAAATCATACAGCTGTAGGCATCCGTACGATGTGGGGTGCCGAGATGTTTGCCAAAAGTATCGTTATTACCGCAGGAACGTTTCTCAACGGTGTGATGCACATCGGTAAAACGCAGGTTCAAGGCGGACGTCTCGCAGAACCGGCAGTACTGAAATTCAGCGAAAGTATTACGCAACACGGCATTCGAAAAGGGCGAATGAAAACAGGAACACCCGTCCGTCTCGATAAGCGCTCCATACATTTTGAAGATACAGAAATACAAAAAGGAGAATCAGACTTCCATCAATTCAGCTTTATTGGCAAGCCCCGAAAATTGAATCAGCTGCCTTGCTGGACATTCTATACCACCCCTCAATCCCACGAAGTGCTCCGCTTGGGGTTAAAAGATTCACCATTATATAATGGACAAATACAAAGTATCGGCCCAAGGTACTGCCCTTCCATTGAGACAAAGCTCATCACATTTCCTGATAAACAACAACATCCGCTTTTCTTAGAACCCGAAGGCGAGACAACCAATGAGATGTATCTCAACGGCTTCTCATCTAGTATGCCCATGGAAGTACAGATTGAGGCATTGCACCAAATTCCCGCACTTCGCGAAGCAAAGATATATCGCCCGGGTTACGCAATAGAATACGATTATTTCGACCCTATTCAACTCACACACTCCTTGGAATCAAAGGTAATCAGGGGTCTTTTCTTCGCCGGACAGGTAAATGGAACAACCGGTTATGAAGAGGCGGGAGGACAAGGGCTTGTTGCCGGTATCAATGCAGCTATTCATTGCAACAATGGTACACCTTTTATTATGCATCGCGATGAATCTTATATTGGAGTGCTTATCGACGATTTAGTAACAAAAGGCGTAGATGAACCTTATAGAATGTTTACTTCGCGCGCCGAATATCGTATCCTTTTGCGACAGGACGACGCAGATGCAAGGCTCACGGAACGTGCTTATCATTTAGGAATAGCAAAGAGAGAGCGATACGATTACTGGCAAGAAAAGAGAGAGAACATTCAAAAGATTCTCAATTTCTGCGAAAAGACGTCCTTAAAAGCAAAAGATATTAACTCTGCCTTAGAAAGAATTGGTACAACACCCATTCAGAGAAGTGCTAAGATAATAGACTTAATCGCCCGACCTCAAGTAAGTTTGAATGCAATAGGAAGCATCGTCCCGGAACTCAACGATATACTGAATGCACCGAAAAACAGAAAAGAAGAAATCATTGAGGCTACAGAAATTCAAATCAAATACAGAGGCTATGTAGAACGAGAGCGAATCATTGCCGAAAAGATGCATCGGCTTGAAAACATCAAGATCAAAGACAGATTCAATTATATGGAAATGAATCAACTCGCGACAGAAGCCCGACAAAAGTTACAGAGCGTAAATCCCGAAACGTTGGCACAGGCAAGTCGCATCCCGGGAGTTTCCCCCAGCGACATCAACGTACTGCTTGTGTTGCTTGGAAGATAAAAAGTACTATCACAAAAACACGGTTTCACGTGAAACAAAACCATCATAATCAAAAGTATAAAACATTGAAAATGAATAACAAAACATTATTAAAGAACTTGAGATGTATTCCCGACTTCCCTATCAAAGGTGTCAACTTTAGAGACGTGACCACACTTTTCAAGAGTGCGGAATGCCTTCGTATCATGAACGAAGAGCTTTACGAACTCTACAAAGACAAAGGGATTACAAAAATTGTAGGAATAGAAAGCCGCGGATTCGTCATGTCTTCCGCACTCGCTCTTAAGCTCGGTGCAGGCATTGTCTTGTGTCGCAAGCCCGGAAAGTTACCTTGCGAAACCATACAAGAGACCTACACGAAAGAATATGGTACCGACACGATAGAGATTCACAAAGATGCTATTAACGAAAACGACACCATCTTGCTTCACGACGACCTGCTTGCTACAGGCGGAACAATGAAAGCGGCCTATGATTTAGTAAAGAAATTCAACCCAAAGAAAATCTATGTCAATTTTATCATTGAATTGGTAAACGAAGATTTGAATGGTCGCGCTGCTTTTGATGCCGGCACTCAAATAGACACTCTTATTCAAATATAAGACAAAAGAAGCATCACACATGCTTACACACTCCTCCTCCACACCCTTTCCTCAGCACCTTTCTTATATAAAGAGAATGGAACATGGAAAGTGTTGTGAAGGGAAGTACATAATGGAATATATATAACGCCCCTACACGTTTCACGTGAAACAAGCAAATAGCTAACACATTTACAGAAAGGGATTTAGCCGCAATGCCTCAAAAGGAAAAAGAGAATCGGCTGGAACGTCTGAGGGAAATCGTTCAGAGCTTACCCAACATGCCCGGGAGCTATCAGTTTTACGATAGCTCTCATACCATTATATATATAGGGAAAGCAAAAGATCTGAAGAAACGGGTGGCCTCTTATTTCCGCAAAGAGGTGGATCGGTACAAGACAAAGGTACTTGTGAGCAAGATTCAGGACATTAGTTATACGGTTGTCAACACCGAAGAAGATGCCCTCCTCTTAGAAAACAATCTCATCAAGAAGTACAATCCCCGTTATAATGTTCTGCTGAAAGACGGAAAGACCTATCCGTCCATCTGTATTACCAATGAGTTTTTTCCCCGAATCTTTAAGACTCGTACTATCAACAAGAAGCTCGGCACGTATTATGGCCCGTATAGTCACGTCGGTTCCATGCATGCCGCCCTTGAATTGATTAACAAACTCTATAAACCTCGTACCTGTCGATTCCCTATTACGCAAGAAGGCATCCTCAAAAAGAAATACAAGCCCTGTTTAAAATACCACATTCAAAACTGCGATGCCCCATGTATTGCTAAGCAAACCCATGAAGAATATCTCGCCAACATTGCCCAAGCGCGAGAAATTCTCAAAGGCAACACACGTGAAGTAAGCAAATATCTCTACAACGAAATGCAGCAGAAGGCTTCCGAACTCAAATTTGAAGAAGCCGAAGAGCTAAAGAAGAAATATCTGCTTATCAACAATTTCTGTGAAAAAAGCGAAGTCGTGAGTCATACTATCACCGACATCGATGTCTTTTCCATTGCCAATGATACCAATAAAAAGAACGCTTACATCAACTACATACACGTAAAAAACGGTGTTATCAATCAAAGTTTCACCTTCGAATACAAACGAAAATTAGACGAAAGCGATGCCCATTTACTGCTGATGGCCATTCCCGAAATACGCCAACGCTTCCACAGCACAGCACGAGAAATCCTCGTTCCGCTCGAGATTGATTGGAAAATAAAAGATGCTCTCTTCGTTATTCCAAAGTCAGGAGACAAGAAACGGTTGCTCGACCTATCCGAAATGAACTGCAAGCAATATCAGTTCGACCGGCTTAAACAGGCAGAGAAGCTCAATCCCGAGCAGAAATTGGTACGATTAATGAAAGAGTTGCAAGAGAAGCTCAAGCTCCCCAACATTCCCTACCACATCGAATGTTTCGACAACTCCAACATTTCAGGAACCAATGCTGTGGCCGGATGCGTCGTTTTCAAAGGCTTTAAACCCTCGAAGAAAGACTATCGCCGCTACAACATCAAGACCGTAGAAGGTCCCAACGACTATGCTTCCATGCAAGAGGTGGTCTATCGGCGTTATTCCCGTATGCTCGAAGAGGGAAGTACACTACCCCATCTTATTATTACCGATGGAGGAAAGGGACAGATGGAGGTCGTCAGAACGGTCATTGAAGACCAATTAGGCCTTTCCATTCCTATTGCAGGATTGGCAAAAGACAACCGCCACCGCACCAATGAACTCCTTTGCGGCTTTCCCCCGCAAACCGTTGCCCTGAAAGTAAACAGCGAACTCTTCCACAAACTTACACAGATACAAGACGAGGTTCACCGTTATGCCATTACCTTTCATAGAGAAAAGCGCAGTAAAAACGCTTTACACTCCGAACTTGACCAAATCAAAGGTATTGGCAGCAAAACCCGTGATACCCTATTGGGGAGTTTGAGAAGCGTGGAAAGCATAAAAGAAGCAAATATTCAAACACTTACAAAGATTATAGGACAAGCAAAAGCCCACCTTATCTACCAATATTTTCACGAAGAAACGGCAGAAACTCAATAAATTAAGCTATCTTTGTAAAATCATTATCACTTGTTGCATGCTCAATCACATAAAGATAGAAGGTTATAAATCCATTCGAAAAATGGAATTGGAGCTAAACCCCATCAATCTGCTTATTGGCTCTAATGGGGTTGGTAAAACAAACTTTATCTCCTTTTTCAAGCTGGTCAATGCCATTTATCAGCAGAGACTACAACGCTATACCTTGCAAAACAATGCAGAAAACCTATTGTACTATGGTCTAAAACATACCAAAGAAATAACAGGCTATCTCCAGTTCGGCGACAACAGTTATGGCTTTACGCTCCAACCGAAACAAGATACCGGCCAACTCTTCCTTGCCGACGAAAGCAGCTACTATAAAGAAAGTAGGTTTCACACGGAAAATATCATAGAGAGTCAAATCAAGGATTCCACCACTTATCGTGACAAATGGCTGAGAGAATACTTGGAAAGCTACATCATATATCACTTCCATGACACCGCCACGGGTTCGCCTCTACGCACTGATGCCTTTATAAAAGACACCAAATGCCTTAGACCTAATGGCGACAATCTTGCGGCGTTTCTATATATGTTACAATCAAAATCCCCCAAGACCCTCAAACGCATAGAGGCAGTTATACAGTCTGTCATGCCTTATTTTGAGCGTTTTGATCTAAATCCGCTACCCGATAATGAAAAAATCGCTTTGGTATGGATAGATGCGAACGCACCGGATAAGTATTTCTCTGCCAATGACCTATCCGATGGAAGCATTCGATTCATCGCTCTTACCACACTCCTCATGCAACCGCAATTACCCAAAGTCATCATCATAGATGAGCCGGAATTGGGCTTACACCCCGTAGCCATTACACAATTGGCGGCATTAATCAAATCAGCAGCAGAGCGTAATTGTCAACTCATCATATCTACCCAATCCGTCAATTTAATCAATCTCTTTCATGCAGAAGATGTGATTACCGTTGATCGGGAAGATCGACAATCAGTCTTTAATAGATTGGATGCCAAGTTATTAGAAAGATGGATAAATGATTACTCATTAGGTGATCTATGGGTAAAAAGTGTTATAAAAGGCCAACCATAGTGAGTATGAAAAGATTGATTTTCATTGTTGAAGGCGAAACAGAAGAAATGTTTGTCAATAGCATGCTTAAACCCTATTTCCTAAAAAGTGGTTTTAATAACACCCTACAATGTTTTAAAATCAAACGCTCAAATGGGGGAATGCAAAAATATTCATATGTGAAGCAAGATATATTGAGAGTTATCTACGAACAAGAAGCTATTGTTACCACTATGTTCGATTTTTATGCCCTCCCCTCTACCTTTCCTGGACAAACGGATATTAAAGACATAAATAACCATTTAGAGAAAGTCCTCTATTTGGAAAAGAAGATGAAAGAAGATTTGGAGGTCTCGCAGCGTACTTCCTTTGGCAATTATGTTCCGTATATTCAGTTACATGAATTTGAAGCATTGGTCTTCACTTCCGAAAAAGGCTTTGAACAATTATTTGAACACAGTGAAATGAATTATAAAGGCATTTCAGAACTGATAAAACAGTATCCCAACCCCGAAGAAATAAACGATTCCCCACAAACAGCACCTTCTAAACGCATAAAGAAACTCATACCCGGCTACCAAAAAGTTCTATTTGGAAATCGGTTGGTTGCTTATAATGGCATGTCCATTCTCTTGTCAAAATGTCCACATTTCCGCAGCTGGATAGAAACACTGAAGGCACAATTAATAGAACAAAATAAAACAACTGAGCATGAATAAAACGTACTTTTGCTTACACTGTGATAGCTTATTCCACAACATTCCCCACAAATCACCCCACCCGTCGCACCGTTGTAACCCATAGCAACTGCCCATCATGAGAATTGTCATTCAGCGCGTATCCCACGCTTCCGTAACTATCAACAGTCAAGAGCAAAGTGCCATTGGTCAAGGGTTGCTCATCCTACTCGGTATCGGCAATGAAGATACCATAGAAGATGCCGACTGGCTTGTGAAGAAAGTGGCAACGCTGCGTATTTTCAACGATGCAAACAACGTGATGAACCTGTCGGTAAAAGACATCTGCGGCGAGGTTCTCGTGGTCAGTCAGTTCACACTCATGGCCTCCTATAAGAAAGGCAATCGCCCGAGTTACATCCATGCAGCCCCTCATGAGCTGTCTATCCCGCTCTACGAGCACTTCTGTCGGCAACTCTCGGCAGTCCTCGGAAAAGATGTTGCCACAGGTATTTTCGGTGCCGATATGAAAGTAGAACTCCTCAACGATGGCCCCGTAACCATCTGTATGGACACAAAAAACAAAGCATAAGCAACCTTTCATCATCGCGCAACATGCCCACCAAAACCCAAATAAGAGGCAATGACGACATCACGAGTTATCCATCAAAAGAAAAGACAATACACACAAGTATGCAACCAGATAGACATCCATCCATAGAAACAATGCTTTCGGCAGAAGAAATCCAAGAAAACCGCTCGCTCACCATAGCTGATGCCCAACGAGAGGTAGACCATTGGGTGAAAACCTATGGCGTAAGATACTTCAGCGAACTGACAAACATGGCTTGCTTAACCGAAGAAGTGGGCGAATTAGCTCGCATTATCGCCCGCCGATACGGAGACCAGAGCTTTAAAAAAGGCGAGACCGACAACATAGGTGAAGAGCTGGCAGACGTGCTCTGGGTACTTATCTGCCTGGCCAACCAAACCGGTACCGACCTCACAGCCGAACTCAGAAAGAGCATTAGCAAAAAGACCGCAAGAGACAAAGACAGACATATCAATAACCCTAAACTCAAATAATTATGGCAATAACAAAAAACATTGAACCCGAACACCACCATCACCACCATCACGCCCCAGAGAAGAGCAAGTACCAAGAGGCACTCTCGCTCTACAACACCGAGCTTTCCGATGACGACGTACAGCAAGCGGTAAGAAAAATCATTGCCGAGAAAGTGCACCAAAATGACACTCCCGAGGTCAAACGGTTTCTTTTCGGCAGCATCGAACTCACTTCTCTCAGCACCACAGACAGCGATGAAAGCATCCTTGCTTTCGTTGAAAAAGTGAACCGCTTTGATGAAGTCTACCCCGACCTGCCCCATGTGGCCACCATCTGCACTTACCCGTGTTTCGCTTCCACTGTAAGCGAGAGTTGCGAGATAGAGGGTGTAGAAACAACCTGTGTCTCCGGTGCCTTCCCTTCCTCACAAGCTGTTATTGAGGTAAAGGTGGCCGAGACGGCATTGGCTATCAAAGACGGTGCCACAGAGATAGACATTGTGATGCCGGTGGGTAAGTTTCTCAGTGGCGACTACGAGGGCGTGTGCGATGATATCAGCGAGTTAAAGCAGGTTTGTGGCAGTGTTCCCTTGAAAGTCATCCTCGAAACAGGCGACATTAAGACTGCTTCCAACATCAAAAAGGCATCGCTGCTGGCTATGTATGCCGGAGCCGACTACATAAAAACATCCACAGGAAAGGAGAAAATCTCTGCTACGCCGGAAGCGGCATACGTCATGTGTCAAGCCATCAAAGAGTATTACGATCGCACCGGCATACAGATTGGCTTCAAACCGGCAGGCGGCATCAATACCGTTATGGACGCTATCACCTATTACACCCTTGTAAAAGAGGTGTTAGGCGACAAATGGCTCACCAACAAATGGTTCCGTTTGGGCACAAGTCGCTTGGCTAACTTACTGCTGAGCGAGCTTGTGGGGCAGGAAACCAAGTTCTTCTAACGCGGTTACTTGCCGTATATCTTATAGCAAAGGGGATGGAAAATACGGTTCCATCCCCTTTTTCCGTACTGTCCAGACACAGCGTAAACGTCAGAATCGGATGTGGAAAACACTATCAACCCATAAGGGGACAAACATCTATGTTTACCCCCTCCCATGCAAAAGCATAGCTTTTACCACGCCATCTCATAGCTTTCACGTCGTTCGAGCATAGCTTTCAGGCGTTCAAAGCTATGCTTTCTCAACCTCTTCCTTATCTCATTGTTTTTCAACAACTTGCTGTGGATTTTCCAAACGCTTTTCTTTCCGTTGTCAATACGTGAGCCGGCTCAGTGCGCTTCCAGCCAATTTGTGCCCCAGCCACTGTCGGCCACGAGCGGCACACGTAAGGGATAAGCCTGCTGCATCTCCTCCATCACGATACGCTCCACCCGTTCTTTCTCTTCAGGAAATACGCTGAAATTCAATTCATCATGAACTTGTAGTATCATTTTCGACCGTATTCCCTCCTTCATAAACCGACGATAAATGCGTATCATAGCCACTTTTATGATGTCGGCAGCACTCCCCTGTATCGGCGCATTAATGGCATTGCGTTCTGCAAAGCCACGAACGGTGGCATTATGACTGTTGATGTCGGGTAGATAACGTCGCCGATGGAAGATGGTTTCCACGTAACCATGCGTCCGAGCCACCTCTTTTGAATGCTCCATATAGTCCTTTACCTGCGGAAACATCATGAAATAACCGTCTATCAACTGCTTTGCCTCATTGCGGTCGATGTCCAATCGCTCCGCCAAACCAAAGACTGTGATACCGTAAATGATGCCGAAATTGGCACGTTTAGCCTTCGTTCGCTCATCGCGGGTCACGTCTTCTACCGCCCGTCCATAGATTTTGGCAGCTGTAGCGGCATGAATATCGTAGCCCTCTCTAAACGCCTCTATCATATGAGCATCGCCGCTGAGGTGTGCCATCACACGTAGCTCTATCTGACTGTAATCGGCCGAGAAAAACAAACATCCCTCTTCGGGTATGAAAGCCTTCCGTATCTCTTTGCCATCCTCCCCTCTCACAGGTATGTTTTGCAAGTTCGGCTCACTCGACGACAAACGTCCTGTAGCCGTAACGGTCTGATTAAAAGATGTATGAATACGTCCTGTACGGGTATTTATCAGTTTGGGAAGAGCATCAACATAGGTTCCGAGGAGTTTTTTCAAGCCTCTGTAATCCAATATATCACCCACTATCTCATGTTTGCCTCTCAACTGCTGCAACACCTCTTCACTGGTAACATACTGCCCTGTCTTGGTTTTCTTGGGTTTGTCTATGATTTTCATTCTTCCGAAAAGCATGTCGCCCACCTGTTTGGGCGAAGCTATATTGAACTCACCGCCGGCCAATTCATAGATACGGGCTTCCAAATCGTGCATGCGTCGGGTAAGAATATCCGACGTCTCTTTCAGCGATTGCGTGTCTATACGCACGCCGTTCATCTCCATTTCAGCAAGAACGGGCACTAAAGGCATCTCTATCTGATAGAACAACTCTTCCGCGTCCACTTCCTGTAGCTTAGGTTCAAGCACGTTTTTCAGCTGTAATGTAATGTCTGCATCTTCTGCAGCATACTCATACACTTGAGCCGGCGATAGTTCGCGCATGCTCTTTTGATGCTTCCCCTTTGCCCCGATGAGCGTATCAATGTGAATGGTTTGATAGTTCAAGTACACCTCGGCCATATAATCCATGTTGTGGCGAAGCTCCGGTTGAATAAGATAATGGGCAATCATGGTATCGAATAAAGCACCGCGAAGACAGACTCCGTAGTTTCTGAGCACCTCTAAATCGTACTTCATGTTCTGCCCTACTTTCATAATGGCTTCGCTTTCGTACAATGGTTTGAAAATATTCACGATTTTCTCAGCCTCTTTCCGGTCAGCGGGAACAGGTACATAAAATGCCTGTCGCTCTTCAACGGCAAAGCTCAAACCCACCAATTCAGCGTCCATAGCATAGAGAGAAGTGGTTTCTGTGTCTATACTTACAGTTTGTTTTGTAAGAAATAAATCACAAACTCTTTGCATTTCTTCCTCATTTTCAATGAGTTTATAGTCATGTTGCACGGTTTCAATCGTGTCATAATTCGTTTTTTCAGTCACGTCCGCATGCTTGGTCGTATTTACAGCAAAGAGATCGAGTTGTTGGTTGGTGTTTATTGGTTTCTTTTCACTTTTGTTTAATATTCTGTCGGCAAAGCTTTTAAATTCTAATTCGGTAAAAATTTCAGTCAAACGGGTATGGTCGGGTTCCACCAACTTTAACTCATCGAGTTGCAAGTCGATGGGAACATCCGTCCGGATGGTAGCAAGAAACTTCGACATCTTAATGTCATCGAGGTGTGTTTCGACTTTTGTTTTCAACGCACCTTTCAGTTCCGATGTCTTCGCCATTAAGTCTTCCACGGTTCCAAACTCGTTTATCAACTTCACGGCGGTCTTCTCTCCCACGCCCGGACAGCCTGGGAAATTGTCGGAAGCATCGCCCATGAGTGCTAAAAGGTCGATAACAAGTTTCGGAGAGCTAATCCCATATTTCTCCATTACTTCTTTTTCGCCCATTGTTTCGTAACCTCCACCATGTCGCGGACGAAAGATAAACACATTGTCGCTTACCAATTGCCCGTAATCCTTATCGGGAGTAAGCATAAAAGTCTCAACTCCCGCGTTTTGTGCCTGAGTGGCAAGAGTGCCAATCACATCATCCGCTTCGAATCCATCTACCTGAAGAATCGGAATATGGTAAGCCTTCAGAATGTCTTTGATAAGAGGAACCGACTTCCTAATATCCTCCGGAGTCTCCTCCCGTTGTGCTTTATACTGCGGAAAAGCCTCGTTGCGAAAGGTCAGACCATGGTCGAAAGCCACGCCGATATAAGCGGGTTTCTCTTTGGTAAGCACCTCATTCAACGTATTACAGAAGCCCATAATGGCCGATGTGTTCAGTCCCTTGGAATTGATTCTCGGGTTTTTAATAAAGGCATAGTAAGAACGGTATATCAATGCATAAGCATCTAAAAGAAATAATTTCTCCATTTCAAAGCTGTATTTACACGTAAAATTACTAAAAAAATATCACTAATCCCGATAAAATCACTAATTTTGTATCACATTCTCATGCGTATGGACCTTTTATCGCTCATCCAACAGCCCATTCAAACAGACCTTGCCACATTTATTTCAAGGTTTAATGCATCGCTCGAACATAGCTACGGACTGCTTTCCATGGCTTTGGAACATATCAAGCAGCGAGGTGGGAAACGCATGAGACCCATCTTAATCCTTTTACTTGCTAAGAATTACGGCACCATTACCGATGCTGCACACCATGCAGCAGTAGGTTTAGAACTCCTGCATACTGCGAGTTTGGTTCACGATGACGTAGTAGACGAGAGCAGCGAGCGCAGAGGTCAGTCGTCTGTCAATGCCACTTACAACAATAAAGTGGCAGTGCTTGTGGGCGACTATATACTTTCTACCGCCCTGTTGCACGTGGCTTATACCCAATCCGACTACATTATCAACAGCTTGGCGCAATTAGGAAGAACCTTATCAAACGGAGAAATCCTGCAATTAACCAACATCCAAAACGAAGAAATCTCAGAGGAAGTCTATTATCAGGTTATCGAACAAAAGACAGCCGCTCTCTTTGAAACATGTGCTGCCGTAGCTGCCAAGGCTGCCGGTGCCAGCAACGAGAGTATAGAAGCCGCCCGAAAATTCGGTCGCGACTTAGGTACCATCTTCCAAATACGCGACGATATCTTCGATTATTACGACTCTCGAGAGATTGGAAAGCCAACGGGCAACGACATGGCAGAGGGAAAACTCACCCTTCCTGTTATCCATGCGCTCCATGTTACGGCAGACCCCGAGATGCTGAAGTTAGGCAAAAAAGTGAAAAAAGGCAACATTTCACCCGACGAAATTGCTACTCTCGTGGCTTTTACAAAGGCGAACGGGGGCATAGAATATGCCGAACAACGCATGAACGAATACCGTATCTCGGCTTTACAATTTATAGACAACGAGGTGAAAGACCCCGACATACGCGCCGCACTCATAGCCTATATAGATTTTGTGATAAAAAGAAAGAGCTGAAATATGCACCCATTGCCGAAACACACCCCATCTATACGCCCCGAAACAGCATGTGCTTCGAGGCCTATTTATTCTGTTTTGCCATAAGAATAAAAAAGTTTACAATGATTGTTCCTTTCCTATCAATTCATTACTTTTATATCTCTTCCATATTTTACCTATAAAAAAGCAACACAATGAAAAAGACATTTATTATTCTCTGCCTGTCATTCGCCGTATTAACGGCCAAAAGTCAGGGAGTTATCGGTACATGGACAGGAAAACTGACGGTACAAAACATGCAACTGACCCTTACTTTCCATGTAAACAAAGATGCCGACGGAAAACATGTTTGCACAATGGACAGCCCCGACCAATCGGTGAAAGGCGTGCCCACCACTGTGAATCTGCTCACCGACGACTCGCTGAACGTCTCCATTCCTTCCATCGCCGGCACCTACGCCGGTAAGCTCGAAGGAAACATACTGAAAGGTACGTTCACGCAGTTCGGTCGCCCTTTTAAAATCGAAATGCAGCGCGGAGAGCAACGCCTCTCACGTCCGCAAGAGCCGAAACAACCTTTTCCTTATCTCACGGAAGAGGTGAAGTTTACCAACGAGAAAGCCTCTGCCACATTCGCCGGCACCCTTTGCTATCCCGTAGGTTACAATGCCAAGAGCAAAAAGAAAGTTCCCGTGGTGTTAATGGTTACCGGTAGCGGACAGGAAAACAGAAATGAAGAGATATTCGACCACAAACCATTTCTCGTTCTCGCCGATTTCTTAGCAAGAAACGGTATCGCCAGCCTGCGTTACGACGACCGGGGAACGGCCGAAAGCACAGGAGATGCTACCCACTCTACCATGTTCGACAACGCCGCCGATGCCCTTTCAGGATTCAAATATCTGCAATCGCTCCGCCGCTTCAGCACTATCGGCATTCTCGGCCACAGCGAAGGTGGCTGCATTGCTTTCATTCTTGCCGCTCAAGGCCATCCCGATTTCATCGTAAGTTTAGCCGGTGTTGGCACCAGAGGCGACAGTCTGCTGCTCAAACAGCTTTATCTTGCCCTCTCGACACAGTCTCCCAACGCTGTGATAGACGACTATTGCAAAGCCATGAAAGATGTTTATGCCTATAAAGAAGCCCATCCTCACGTGGAAAATGCCGAGCAAGCATTGACCGATATCTTACAGAACGCCGGTGTAACGATGAGCCAACTGCAACGCACATCACTCCTCGAAACGCTTAAAAACGAAAATGCATGGTGGTTGAACTTCATCTCTACCGACATGGGAGAATACGTAGCAAAAACACGGTGCCCCGTGATGGCCATCAACGGCGCGAAAGACTTACAAGTGACCGCTAAGGACAATCTGGGTGCTATCCGGCGTTTGCTCCCCTCCAACAAGGCAAATCTCATCAAGGAATATCCCGATTTAAACCATCTTTTCCAGCATTGTACCACCGGCCAGATGCTGGAATACCGGCAGATAGAAGAAACTTTCTCGCCCGAAGTCATGCAAGACATCGTGCAATGGATAAAAAACCTACCTGTAGGCCATAAGTAGTTCCTCCTGAAAGATCCCGTTTAAACGGATTAACAACACATCGGGGACATATATCCATACATGCGGAAAAGGCTTCAATCCAAAGGGTTGGCTACATAAGCAGCAAGACATGTAAAAACCATGGCTTACCTCTCTGTTTCTCAAAGCTATCCTTTTACATCCTCAGAGCTATCCTTTTACACGCTCAAAGCTATGCTTTTATCCACTTAAAGCATAGCTTTTTCTTTTTTCTATCTATCCTATTGAATACCAATTATTTATGATTGATATTCAGAAAAGCCAAACATTGAAAAATAAAAGTCATCGAATAAGAGGGAAAAAGTTTACCGAAAAACGCATGGTAAGCGAATTGGCACATGGTAAAAAAACAGGAAAAAGAGGTCTGTTTACAAAAGTTTGGCGTAACTTTGCAACTTAAACTACATTCAAAAAATGAGGCTGACAAGCATTGTAAGCAAATTTTTTCTGCAAAGACAGAAAGAGTTGGAACAGCACAACCATGCCTCCGAGGCATTACAAAGCGAGGTACTGACCCATCTTCTTTCGCGTGCTAAAGACACAGAGTATGGACGCAACCATCTCTTCGGCATGACAAAAAGTTACGAAGACTTTGCCCAAAATGTACCCGTAAACAGCTACGAGTCGCTGAAAGACGACATCGACCGCATGAGACACGGTGCATCAGACGTGCTATGGCCTGGTATCGTGCAATGGTTTGCCAAGTCTTCGGGTACTACCAGCGAGAAAAGTAAGTTTATTCCCGTATCTCACGAGGGACTGCAGCATATCCACTATGCCGGCGGAAAAGACGTTGTAGCCCTTTATCTTCAAAATAACCCGCAGAGCAGGCTATTCGATGGCAAGTCGCTCATTCTGGGAGGAAGCCATTCCCCCAACTATAACATGCAGAATAGTCTTGTAGGTGATTTGAGCGCCATTCTCATAGAAAACATCCATCCCTTAGCAAATTGGGTAAGAGTGCCTAAGAAAGAGACGGCATTACTTTCCGATTTCGAGGTGAAACGCGAGCGCATAGCCCGTGAAACGCTTTCAAAAAACGTGACAAACATCTCTGGCGTACCCTCATGGATGCTCTCTGTGCTATTGAAAGTTCTCGAATTAAGTGGCAAAAAGCATATAGAAGAAGTGTGGCCGCATATCGAAGTGTTCTTTCATGGTGGCATTGCATTCACTCCTTACCGTAAACAATACGAACAAATCATTGCTTCGCCCTCTATGAAGTATATGGAGACGTACAATGCAAGTGAGGGTTTCTTCGGCATTCAGAGTGATCCGAAAGATTCATCAATGCTCCTCATGCTCGATTACGACGTGTTCTACGAGTTTATTCCTATGGAAGATTTCGGCCAACCCCATGCTACGGCAGTACCATTGTGGGGCGTTGAGCTTCATAAAAACTACGCCATGCTTATTTCCACCTCGTGTGGACTGTGGCGATACCTTATCGGCGATACCGTGATGTTTACCTCCCGAGACCCTTACAAGTTTGTCATTACGGGCAGAACGAAGCATTTCATCAATGCTTTCGGTGAGGAACTTATCATAGACAACGCAGAGAAAGGCCTCGCCTATGCCTGCCTTCAGACGCAAGCAGAAGTCTCTGAATACACAGCAGCTCCCGTTTATATGGACGATAAGGCAAAATGCAGACATCAATGGCTGATAGAGTTTGCCCGCGAACCTGAAGACTTAAACGCATTTGCTAAGATATTAGACGACAAACTGCAAGCCCTCAACAGCGATTATGAGGCCAAACGCTTTAAAAACATCACGCTTCAACCACTCGAAATCATCAAGGCACGGCGCGGTTTGTTCAATGATTGGCTGAAAAGCAAAGGCAAATTAGGCGGACAAAACAAAGTGCCAAGGCTGAGCAACAGCCGCGATACACTCGAACAACTACTGAAACTGAACGCTTGCCAACCTATTCAAAAACTGTAAAAGAATGCATCTCATCACTCATATGCAAAGCTGTCACCGCTTTCTTTGCGGCAAAATACATACTTCGAGGTTGCTTTTCATAGCCTTGGGGGTTGTCTTGTTGCTTGTTGTCTCTTGTGCAAAGATGGGTAATCCCGATGGGGGATGGTTTGATGAGCAGCCCCCTAAAATCATCGGAACTTTGCCACAAGATGGTTCTGTGAATGCTCATTCACGTAAAATAAGAATCCGTTTCAACGAATATATTAAGATAGAAAATGCTACGGAGAAAGTGGTTATCTCCCCACCGCAGCTTGAAATGCCCGAGATAAAAGGGCAAGGAAAAGACATCAGCATAGAGTTGAAGGATTCATTGAAACCCAACACCACTTATACCATTGACTTTTCAGACGCCATTACTGACAACAATGAGGGTAATCCCTTAGGAAACTACACGTATTCGTTTGCCACCGGCAGCGTAATAGATACGTTGGAAGTGTCGGGATACGTGCTCGAAGCCGAGAATATGGAACCTGTGAAGGGTATATTGGTAGGCCTTTACGACGACAAAGCAGACTCCGCTTTCCTTCAAAAGCCCATGTTGCGCGTTTCAAGGACAGATAGTAGGGGACGGTTTGTCATCAAAGGCATCGCTGCAGGTAAGTATCGTATCTTTGCCTTACAAGATGCCGATGGTAACTACCTATTCAATCAGAAGAGCGAAAAGTTAGCTTTCAATCACGACACCATTGCTCCCTCTATACAATCGGACATCCGTCAAGATACCATTTGGGTGGATTCGTTGCATATTAAGGATATTCACAGAGTGGGATATACGCGCTTTCTGCCCGATGATATAGTGCTTCGTGCCTTTACAGAGGTACAGACAGACCGTTATCTGCTGAAGACAGATCGACCGGAAGCCGACCGTTTCACCCTTTATTTCAGCTATGGAAATGAGCAGTTGCCCATCATCCAAGGTCTGAACTTCCGCGAAAAAGACGCTTTTCTCTTAGAGTCATCACCTAAAAAAGACACGCTTACTTACTGGTTGCGTGACACTTTGCTCGTTAAACAAGACACGTTAAGGTTTGAAATGCAGTACCTTTCAACCGATACTACAGGTCTTTTAACCCATAAAACCGATACTTTGGAACTATTGGCAAAAACTCCTTACGCCAAAAGAGTGAAGCAACAAGCCGATGAATACGAGAAATGGAAGAAAGAAAAGGAAAAGGCAACGAAACGGGGGGAGAAATATAATACCGTGATGAAGGGTGAAATGTTGGAACCAAAGTATGATATTTCTTCACAAACAGACCCCGATAAGCCCCTTTATATAGAGTTTCCAAGACCTCTGCGCTTAGCCGACAGCACCAAAATACACCTCTATTCAAAGATAGACACTTTGTGGTATCGTGCTCCTTTTGTTTTCCGGCAAGAAAAAGATGCAGGTATCAGGTACTACAAGCTGATGGGCGAATGGCGACCCGGAGTGGAATACAGTCTTGAAATAGATTCTGCCGCCTTTTCAGACATATACGGAAAAACAAACGGAGCTTTCAAACAAGGTTTTAAAGTGAAAGACCTGAAAGAATATGCCACGCTCTTTGTGCATATAAAAGGTACGCAAGACAGCAGTATCATAGCAGAGTTATTAGATACATCAGACAAAGTGGTAATGCGCGTTGCTGCCCAAAATGGAACGGCAAAGTTATTTTTCGTCAATCCGGGTACTTATTATCTACGGGCGTTTGCCGACCGAAATGGCAACGGAAGCTGGGATACAGGCAATTATGCAACCAACCTTCAACCCGAACCCGTTTACTATTTCCACGATAAATTGGAATGTAAAGCCAACCGAGACATGACCAAAGAATGGAACTTTACAGCCCTTCCGCTCTACCGACAGAAACCTTCGGCCATTACAAAGCAAAAGCCTGATACTGAAAAGAAAATAAAACAACAGAATAAAAAACGAGCACAAGAATTAGGAATCACCTATATTCCACAATCCTAACATAACCTATCAAACCATTATGATGAAATTTTTAAAAAAGTATATTACCACTTTCGCACTTCTGTTCCTGCCTTTCGTTGCAAACGCACAGTGCAATTTTCACAATGAAGCCTTTCAATCCGGCGAGTTTCTCTCCTATAATCTCTATTATAATTGGCAGTTTGTATGGGTGAAAGCGGGAACAGCTTCGATGTCTACCGTCACCTCTACATACAAAGGACAGAAGGCTTATCGCGCTAGTCTCATTACGCGCGGCAGTCAGAAGGTAGACAATCTCTTTGTTCTTCGCGACACCTTGCTGTGTTATTCCACGCTTGATTTAGCACCGTTGTATTTCCGCAAAGGAGCAAGAGAAGGCAAGCGATACACTGTAGACGAGGTTTTCTACACTTATTCAAACGGTAAATGCTTCATTACTCAGCACCGTCAACATAACAACGGCTCGCATTCTTGGGAAAAACATACGCTGAATGACTGTGTCTATGATATGCTCAATATCTTTCTCAGGGCACGTAATTTCAACCCAAAGAATTGGAAAAGCGGTTATGTGGTTAACTTCCCGATTGCCGATGGCAATGGAACGACCCCAGCCATGCTAAAGTATCGCGGTAAAACCATTATCAAAGCCGATAACAACAAGAAGTATCGCTGCCTTGAACTCTCATATATGGAGAAAGAAGACGGCGACTACAAGGAAATAGTACGTTTCTTTGTAACAGACGATGATAACCATATTCCCATCAGATTGGATATGTTTCTGAAGTTTGGAAGTGCCAAAGCATTTCTTGTAACGATGAAGGGAGCACGCAACCCGCTCACTTCTATCACAAAGTAAGAAAAGCTGCTGTTTCTTAACAGCTTTCTTTTTTATTTTTCAGAGCATAGCTTTTACACGGTAAGAGCTATCTTTTTACACGCTCAAAGCTATGCTTTCATCGTCTTAAAACATAGCTTTTACATTTTTATCTCTATTCTATTGGTTTTCAAATATTTATAATTGATCCTACTACAAGACAAATATGATTTTTCAAAACGAGTGGAATCATTATAAAAAAGATGCCTTTTACACTTTGAGCACTTGGCTTTGACGGTGTAAAAGGCATTTTCTGTATGTCTCTTTCGCCAATAGGCGAAAGGAGCATGCATTGCTTTATTTCAAATAATACTTCTTAACGAAGTTCAAATCGTCGTCGAATTCATAGACGAGCGGTGTGCCCGTAGGTATTTCAACGCTTACGATGTCGGCGTCGGAGATATTCTCAAAATGCTTGATAAGCGAGCGCAGAGAGTTGCCATGAGCAGCTATCATGACGCGTTTACCAGCCTGTATGAGCGGTTTAATGTCGCTTTCATAGTAGGGAACGGTACGTGCGATGGTATCTTTCAAACTCTCGCAAAGGGGTACTTCTTGTGTAGGAACATCCCGATAGGCAGGATTTTTGCGCGAATTGTAAGGGTTTGAATCTTCCATCATAGGCGGACGGACATCAAAACTGCGTCTCCACAGGTGCACTTGTTCGTCGCCGTATTTCTCTGCCGTTTCTTTTTTATTGAGTCCGGAAAGTGCTCCGTAATGGCGTTCGTTCAGCTTATACGATTTGATAACGGGCAGCCATTCACGGTCCATCTCTTTAAGTATGATTTGCTGTGTATTGATAGCACGTCTGAGATAAGAGGTAAAACACACATCAAAGTCTATTCCTGCTTCTCTCAAAAGCACTCCGGCATGCTTTGCCTCAGCCCTTCCTTTGTCTGAGAGTTCTACATCGACCCATCCTGTAAATAGGTTTTTCTGGTTCCACTCACTCTCTCCATGGCGGATAATCACTAATTTTTTCATCTTACTATATTTCTTTTAGTTTTCAAGTGTAAAGGTACGGCTTTTTTTTCACTTACACAATAACCGGAAGAAACTATTTTAATACATTGTATTTGTTGTCATAGGAAAGCAGCATCCATCAAATAGAAAGAGGTAAAAGTTCTTCGTTTTCAGTTTCATATCATTTATATATTCCTCTTTTTTCTTTTATAAAATAAGAATAGTATGATGATGATAGACTGTGGATTGGTTGATAAGTTTTGATGAAAAAGTTTGTTTATTTGTTTATCAACATTTTGTAAAGAGTTATCCACATTTCTTTCTTATTTTTATTGTTTGATTATCAAGCTGTAGAAGGAGTTATCCACTATTTTAAAAAGTGGTGGATAACCGGATTGTGGATAATTTTTTAAGGATAGAAAGTGTGGAAAAAGCGTGGAAAAAGTTTTCATAACTTGGGCTTTTTCCCTGTTTTTATGAGATGGGTTCTTTGTATGTGGATAATTAGATGACTTATTCACAGAGTTATCCACACTGTTTTCCACACTTTTGTGGATAACTTTTTTTACCTTGTTTGCTATGAAAAGGAAGTTTAACAAAACTCTTTTCAAATAGAACTGTTTGTGCATTGTAACTTTATATATTTGCATTGAAATGACATAATAAATAGCTGTTATTTCCAGGATAACAACCTTGCCTATGTGTGGCAAAAAGGAATTGTCGTGCAGTAGGCAAGGATTTTTAGTAACCTTATTAAAGAAATATGTATGATGAAAAGCAATGTAATGGAAAATGAAGTAAGAGATGAGGCTATGGAACGAATCTTTGTAGAGAAAGAAATGGAACGGGAAGTAAAATGGTTGCTGAGCCTTCATGCTGACGAGGGATGGTATTGGACAGGTACAAAGACGGCTTTGGCGGGTCTTCTTTATCATGTTTTCAGTCGTGGAACGCTGTATGATTCGAGTGGCCGTTTGCTTGCTTTCAGGTCGATAGTGAGGCAGGTGTTTGAAAATCTTCATCTTTCTGTGCCTAAAAATCCTACTTCGTTTGCATTGAGGGCTTATATATGTAAAGGTATCAAACAGCTTCCGCCGTTGGAAAGTTATCGATATGCCATGTTTGAGAAGAATTGTAAGAATCCGTTAGCAGTATTTCTCAGACAGGAAAAGTGAGCTAATAAGCAGAAAACGATAAAGGGATTTGGATAGAAAGGAAAGGGATTTTCCTATTGTTATTTAGGAAAAACACTTTTGAAAGGTGTTTTCCTCACGCTATCTTTGCATCGTAGACATCGGAAAAGATAATTTTCTGTATGTCAATTCAATGAAGTTTAACCCTTTTAAAACCGTAGAATGATGAAAAGAATTTTAATGATAACAATATTGGGAATTGCCGTTCATGCATCGGTAAGTGCCATGAGTTACAGAGAAGCACGGCGGGAAGCGTTGTATCTCACAGATAAAATGGCCTATGAGTTGGGACTTTCGGATGAGGAATATGATGAAGTGTATCGGATTAATTTGAATTATCTGCGTCGAATCAATACTTATGATGATGCTTATACATCGTGTTGGGATTATCGGAACTCGGCTTTAAGGGCGATATTCACTGTCAATCAGTGGGGTATATATGTGAATGCAGATGCTTTTTACAGACCCGTTTCTTGGCGAAATGGCGGTTTCTATCATCGAATTTACAGTCGTTATCCGGATAGAAGCAGCATGTTTTACCATCGGTTGCCTGACATGATGGAGAGAAGACCTCCTGTAATCATACGTGAATCACGACCTATGATACCTCGCGAGCGCAGAGGTGACCATCATTTCGGTGGTTTTCGTTACAACGGATATCAAGATATGGACAGAAGAGAACGTAGAGATTTCGACAGAATGCCTGATATGCGCTATAGCGACAGACAACCTTACAGGTCTTTTGAAAATGAAAGCAGGGGTTTTAACCGTGAACGCGAAGAGAGACCGATGAGAGGTTTTGGTCGATAGTGGACAAACGGCAGAGTTCAAAATAAAGGTCAATGTGTCGTATTCATGCTCCATTCACCGGCTTTGCTCTGCATGTTTACCATGTCGCGGTATAAGCCGTCTTCACGCAGAAGGTCGTTGGGATGCCCTTGTTGGCATACGCTTCCATCTTTCAGTACCACGATTTTGTCGGCACCAGCCACAGTTCTCATGCGGTGAGCGATAACGAGTACGGTTTTGTTGCGTATGAGGTGGGAGAGTGATTCCTGAATCATCGTCTCGTTTTCCACATCGAGTGAAGCTGTTGCCTCATCGAGAAGAATAATCGGAGCGTCTTTTAATAAGGCACGGGCGATGGATATTCGTTGTCTTTCTCCTCCCGAAAGTTCGGAACCGTTCTCACCTATCAGGGTATTCCAGCCTTGTGGCAGGCGTTCGGCAAAGACATCGCAATGCGCCATACGTGCCGCTTCGAGCACTTCTTCGTCAGTGGCATCCTTACGACCGATGCGTATATTCTCCATCACAGTATTGTTGAAGAGCGTTACATCCTGAAAGACGATGGCATAGAGCGACATCAACGTCTCGGGATCGACTGTGGAAATGTCTGTTCCACCCACAGTGATGGTACCTTCGGAAATGTCCCAGAAGCGTGCTGCAAGTCTGGAAACAGTGGTTTTTCCACCACCTGACGGGCCGATAAGGGCTGTTACTTCTCCCTGTCGGGCTATGAAAGAGACGTCTCGAAGCACGGTTTCCGAGGTATCATAGGCAAAGCTCACGTGGTTGAAAGCAATGTCGCAGCCATTGTGAGAGAAAGCGTCGGAGCCTTGTTGGATGGGATGTTCGAGAATGGTGTTCATCCTATCTGTCTGCACATTGAGCATGATGATGGCCGTAAGGTTCTGTAAAGCCGTCATCATAGGGTCGTAAATACGGGATGCTACGAGTAGAAACATAAAGAAACCGATGAGACTTAACGTGCCGTTTATCAAGAAAATGCTGCCGGCAAGAGCTACTGTGGCAATGCCGAATTTGAGCACTAACTGAGCAGAACCTACGAAAACGGCCGTTCCAGCCTCACTGACAATGGCCTGTCGTTCTACCTTTTGTATTTTCTCCTGCAAGCCTTTCATATATGATTGTTCGGCATTACAGGCACGCAAGTCGTGTAAGGTCTCCAAGCACTCTTGTATGCCGTCGGCACAAGCCATCTTAGCTGCCATCTGTTTGCGTCCCAAAAGGTTTTGAATCTTTGTCGAAAACAGAATAATCAGGAAGCTGACGGGTAATACCCACAGAGCAGCTAAGGCCATGCGCCAGTCGAAGAACAACAACCCGAGGCCTACAATGGCTGCTGAGAGTATGCCTCCTATGAGTTCGGGAATCCAATGAGACGAGGCTGTCTCTAATGTGGCGCAGTCTGCCATGATGGTGCTGGTAAGGTCGGAAAGGTCTTTTTTGCCGAAGAACGACAGTGGTAAACGTCTCAGTCGCTCTGCCAACGATACTCTGCGTACACCGCTTTCCACATAGGTCGTTAAGTAAGTGGCATTGTATTGCAGATAGTAAGTGAATACGATGAGCAACAGACATGCCACAGTAGCTATGCCATACAGGATTCGGTGCTGGGTGCTTACGTTACCCGTATCCAGCAGTTCACCCACTAAATAATAGAGCAAACCCACAGGAAACATGAGTATAAAGTTGAAAAGCATACAGGCTATGCAGCCTTTTATCAGGTCGCGTGCACCTTTCTCAGAGAGTGCATATCTGTGTTGCAGTGTTTTGATGAGTGTCATGCCGTGCCTCCTATGTTCCATTTAACCGATTTGTTATATTCATTCCACATCTTTGCATATACGCCTTGCGGTTTATCTTTCAGTTCAAGATGCGTGCCTGTTTCGCATATCTTGCCGTCGCGGAGCACGAAAATGCGGTCGGCGCCTACCACCGTTGAGAGCCTGTGTGCTATCATGATAACGGTTTTTCCCTCACCCATGGCCGAGAATGCCGCCTGCACACGCCGTTCGTTGTCGGGATCGGCAAAGGCTGTAGCCTCGTCGAGTATCAGTACAGGGGTATTTTGCAGCATCACGCGTGCGATAGCGATGCGCTGACGTTCTCCCCCTGAAAGGTATATACCGCCGGTGCCGAGTGTTGTGAGTATGCCATTGGGCATCTTCTCAATGATATCGTCGCATTGTGCTTTCGACAACACAGCCCTCACTTCATCGGGGGTAGCTTCCGGACGTCCCATACGTACGTTGTCGAGGATGGTACCTTTGATAAGTTTGCTGTCTTGAAAGACGAACGACACGTGGCGCATGAGTTCCTCTTTAGTGATGTCTCGCACATTGACTCCTCCTATCTCTACCGTGCCCTTGTCGGCATCCCAGAAGCGTGCGATGATACTTGCCAGCGTGGTCTTTCCTCCACCCGAGGGTCCGACGAATGCCACGTGTTCTCCTGCGGCGATATGCAGACTGATGTCTTGCAGGGCATCGCAGTGTGCCCCTTTGTACCTGAACGATACGTCGGTGAGGCGTATGCTGTTGTCTTGTGGCCGTTTTCCTTGGTTAGGTTCGGGGAGAGGTTGCATGTTTAGTATACCATTGATGCGTTCCAATGCCTCGGCTACAATCATTTTGCTCTGGCTCAGCAGCATGATTTTTGTGAGTATGACGGTGATGATAGGGGTAATGATGATATAATAGATGAGATTAAGCAGGAAAGTGCGGGTGATACTCTCTGCCGTCATAAGAAGTACTGTAGCAATGAGTAAGGCGAAGACACCGTTGATGCAAAGGGTATAGGCTATCATCGGTTTACGCAGCTTCAGCGTATAGGCGATAACCCATTGACCGTAGCTATCGATAGCTTCCTTGAATCGTTTAAAGGAAAAGACGCTCTGTCCGAACGTCTTTACCACCGGAATACCGCGTACATACTCCACCGCCTCGTTAGACATGCGGTCTAATGCCTGCTGGTATTCGGCCATCTGTCGCTTTAAGTCTTTGCCAATCATGAAGACATACAGGATAACGAAAGCCAGCACAGCGGGCACGAGTGACAGAAGTCCGAGGCGCCAATCGAAATAAAGCAGGAGTGCAAGTAGGCCTGCGGGCATGGCTAAACTGCCGGCTTTGTCGGGCAGATTGTGGGCGAGATACGTTTCTGTGGCTGCACTCGACTCGTTCACTATCTTACGCAACTTACCACTGCCTATGGGCGTGATAAAGCCCAACGGCAAAGTAACGATGTGCTGCATCAGACGAATGCGTATGTTGGCCGCGATGCGAAAGGCCGCAAGGTGTGAACAAATCAGTCCTGCGATGTAAACGACAATGCTCAGCAGCGCATATGCCAACGCCATCCATCCGTAGTGTGCCATGTTTACTGCCTCGTTGAAACGAGGTGCCACGGCCAGCGCCTCGTCTATGATGCGCCAAATATAGACGAATGGTACCAATGCCAGCAGCGCACTGCCGGCCGACAACAGCCACGAGGCTATGGAAAGATACTTGTAAGCTCCGGCATATTGAAAGAGTTCGTGAAGCTCTGATGGATGTTTGTTTTCCTTCATATCATAGTATGATTAACTGATGAGGACAAAGATATGCCCTTTCTCACAACCAAACAATACCTAAAAATTATTATTTTAAATAGGTGTTCCTATCTATATGTTTCCTTGTGAACATCTATTTAATTCCCTTTCATTCTTTGTTTATTTCGGAAGAAAAGACTATTTTTGCGCCCAATATGAATGCAAGAATTGTCCTCGTATGGATGACCGCCCTCCTCTTTTTTACCGAGGGACGTGCACAGACCGACCACCCAGACAACACCCGCCCCGAAGAGGTGGAGGTGGATATGGACAACCCCACCTTTGTGCCGATGGTAAAGGTGGGCAAAGTGCTCAATGCCGGCGACAGCATTCCTTATATGGAACTGAACAACGTGTATGTCTACCCCACACCCGTGTTTAGCAGTGTTAAGCAGCAAATGGCCTACAATCGCTTGGTGTACAACGTGAAAAAGGTATTGCCCATAGCCAAGGAGGTGAACAAAATCATTGTCGAAACCTATGAATACCTCGAAACACTGCCCAACAAGAAAGCCAAAGACGAGCATCTTAAGCTGGTGGAAAAGAGTATCAAGCGCGAATATACGCCGAGAATGAAGAAACTCACCTTCGCCCAAGGCAAGCTCTTAATCAAACTCGTTTACCGCGAGTGTCACTCTTCATCCTATGAACTCATACAGGCTATCCTCGGCCCTGTGCGTGCTGGCTTCTATCAAGCCTTTGCTTGGTGCTTTGGAGCCAGCCTTAAGAAAGACTACCAACCCGAAGGCGTAGACCGCCTTACCGAGAGAATAGTGCTGCAAGTAGAGGCCGGACAGCTCTGATATCTCGCAGACAAGGTGCTCTGCATAGCCTTCAAACACCTCATCAACCACCCTTTCCCTCATCTATACGCGGGTTCGGAATAAGGATATTGCGGACTTTAAGCTCAGTAAGCGTATGATTGTGGAGTGTAGGACACCATAATTATGATGGCATGAGGTGGAACACAAGCCCCCAAAGTAGCATTGCAGGGCACATAGATGCCATAAAATGATGGTGTGATGTACGGAATACGTGCTGTAAGTGCGCCATATGTTAGCCCAGCGCATCGCGCTGTATAGGACGTTCCCCTAAATGGAGCGCTGTAAGTGCGACAGAATCCCACAAACGATACGACTTGCCGCGAGAAAGGTTGCCGACCTTTCTATGTACAAACGTCATCTGTACATAGGACAAACGCCACCTGTGCAGGGTACAGATGCCGACTTATGAATCGTAACTTTATGACCCTGAAAGATTACAATCTCGAACTTTTGAGCATTGAATACTAAGAAAGCATCACAAAAACAGAGTGAAAAGTTATGGATTGAAAGCATCTTTTACGACTTTGTGGGTTACTTCTACCCCAGCAGTATATAATTTTCAGTCTGCGGCTGGCAGATTGAGTTTTTTACAGTACCTTTGCATGGATGGAACAAACCATAAACAGCTTTGAAATCATGGCACCCGTAGGCTCGCGCGAAAGCCTTGCCGCCGCCATTCAGGCCGGAGCCGATTCGGTATATTTCGGCATCGGGAAGCTCAACATGCGTGCCCATTCGGCCAATGCTTTCACCATAGACGACTTGAAAGACATCGCTGAAACATGCCGCCAATACGGTGTAAAGAGCTATCTCACGGTCAACACGGTTATCTATGATGAGGAACTGGAACTGATGCATGCCATCGTAGACGCAGCAAAGGCCTCAGGTATTTCGGCCGTGATTGCGGGAGACGTGGCGGTCATGACCTATTGCCGCTACATTGGGCAGGAGGTGCATCTCTCTACGCAGCTCAACATTACGAATATCGAAGCCCTGCGATTCTATGCCCGCTTTGCCGATGTCGTCGTGCTGGCTCGCGAACTGAACATGCAACAGGTGGCGCATATACATCATGAGATTGCCGAACAACACATCTGCGGACCGTCTGGCGAGCTTATCCGAATAGAGATGTTCTGCCATGGAGCCTTATGTATGGCCGTAAGCGGTAAGTGTTATCTCAGCCTCGACAATACGGGGCGAAGTGCCAACCGTGGTGCCTGTACGCAAATCTGTCGCAGAGGCTACACCGTGACAGACAAGGAGACGGGCATGCAACTCGACATCGACAACCAATACATCATGAGCCCCAAAGACCTGAAAACCGTGCGCTTCATAGATGCAATGATGCAAGCGGGCGTCAAGGTATTCAAAATAGAAGGCCGCGCAAGGGGACCGGAATACGTCTATACCGTGGTGTCGTGCTACAAAGAAGCCATACAAAGCGTGCTCGAAGATACTTTCACGGAAGAGAAGAAAGACGAATGGGACAGTCGCCTCGCTACAGTTTTCAACCGCGGATTCTGGGATGGTTACTACCGAGGACGCACCCTTGGCGAGTGGACACGCCGTTACGGCAGCAGTGCTACCGAGAAGAAAGAGTATGTAGCCAAGGGTGTGAAGTACTTCTCTCGGTTAGGTGTGGCCGAATTTGTGGTAGAAGCGGGCGAGTTTTCCGTAGGCGATAAGTTGCTCATCACAGGTCCTACCACCGGTGTGGTGTACGTTCAACCCGAAGAGATACGCTTCGATTTGAAGCCCGTTGCCACAGCACGTAAGGGACAGCACGTATCTATAGCTGTGCCACAGAAGATACGCCCCAGCGATAAACTCTATAAATTGGTACCGACAAACGAGAAAGAAGGAAGATATGACGATTAAAGAAGCACAAGACGAAGTAATCGAAGAGTTCGACGGCTTCGCAGATTGGATGGACAGGTATCAGATGATAATCGATTTAGGTAACGACCTGCCCCCGCTCGACGAGAAATACAAGGTGGAAAGCAACCTTATCAACGGTTGTCAGAGTCGCGTCTGGCTGCAATGCGACTACAAAGACGGGTGCCTGCAGTTCTCGGCAGACAGCGATGCACTCATCGTAAAGGGTATTATCGCCCTCGTTATACGCGTGCTGAGCGGGCATACCCCGACCGAGATACTCGACACCCCGCTCTATTTCATCGACCGTATAGGCCTGAAAGACAACCTAAGCCCGACGCGTTCCAATGGGCTCCTCGCTATGATTAAACAGATACAGATGTATGCCTTGGCCTATAAAACCAAGGAAAAACAATCCTAATGATGCGAAAACTACGTACCACCGAGATGCATCGCCTGACGGTGGAGGAGTTCAAAGAAGCCGAAAAACTGCCCCTCGTGGTGGTGCTAGACGACGTGCGTTCCCTCTACAATGTGGGTAGCGTATTCCGTTCGTGCGACGCTTTCCGCATTTCCGCCATCTATCTCTGCGGCATTACGGCATGCCCTCCTCATGCAGAGATACACAAAACAGCCTTAGGGGCAGAAGAGAGTATTGCATGGCGTTACTTTGCCACTGCCGAAGAGGCCGTGCGCAACCTGCAGACCAAAGGCTTCTTTGTCTACAGTATAGAGCAGGCCGAAGGCAGTACGAAGCTCCACCATCTTACCCTCGAGCGGAGACAAAAATACGCCGTAGTGTTGGGCAATGAGGTAAAGGGAGTGCACCAGTCGGTGGTAGACCAGAGCGACGGTTGCCTTGAAATACCGCAATGGGGCACTAAGCATTCGCTCAATGTGTCGGTAGCAGCAGGCATGGTGGTATGGGAATTTGCCAAACAACTGCTACTGCCCTTGCAGCCATAGTGAGGCGAAGAGTGCGGAATCGGAGATTATTCCACCACTACTTTCTTACCATGATGGATGAAAATGCCGTGTGCGGGTGTCGTGGTGGGTCTTCCTTGCAAATCGTAATACAGACGGTCTGTCGATTCGTCTGCCTTGTCGGTGGCTATACGGTCTATTCCCGTGGTGCCGCTTACCATACTTTCGGGCAGTTCTATCTCTATCTTGCCATAGACGGTAGCCCACGATAGACGACCGTCTGTGAATGCTTCTACGACACCGATGACGTCTGTTGCCGGTGCGGTGCATTTATAAATGTGGTTCGGTGCATCGTGCGTCATCGTGAACCTGATACCTTGATGCCCTTCCATCATAGGCGGCGTTTCACCGGATCGCGTACCCGTTTTCATGAGAAAGTTCTCCTTTACGGAATAGTTGCTCACATATTGGTCGTTCGGAATGAGAAGCGACGGCGTGCCGTTGTCGATGGTAAGGACAGCATGTGTCCATATGTTGCTGAAGATTCCGTCGATGCCTTTCAGATAGATGTCGTTGCCGATGGCTACGCACGATAGATGGCGGTCTACGGGGTCGGAACCATCGGAGTAATCCATGGCGGTGTAGTGTACAGTAGTGGTAAGGGCATCGACGGTTGTTTTGTTTATGAAGGAGGCACGGCGTGCCAGCCAATAGGGATGGGTCTGCCCCTCGTCGTCGTAGAAAAGGCCGTAGTTGATATCTTTTTCTGCAGAGATCACCCGTTTTCCTCCCACTGTTTTGACCTGCAATACGAGGTTGTCGGTTTTCGGAAGCCCCGTTGCCGGGTCAGTGACGGCGAAATACATCATCTGCATTTTGCTACCTACGCCAAACTGCACCCGCTCGACGTTCTGTTTGTTGGGAAAAGAGATAGTGCCCGCCGCCGCATCATACGTACCTTTGAGGTAGGCTCCGTAGTCCACCCAATCGCGCATGTACACCACGCCATCGGCATTGAAATAAAATTGAATCTCGCGCATGTTGCGCGTCATGTAGCCAAAGGGGGTTGCGCGAAGTTCATCATTCAGGTAATAATAGTCGGTGGGGTCGCCCGTCGGTTGCTCACCGATTTGCGGCTCTCCTGTCTGTGCTATGCCCTTGCACGGCAAGAGCAACAGCAGCCATAAGCATGCGAATTGTTTCATATGGGTCATTATAAGGGTTTTTGTTTACTCTTTGATACGTATCGCTGCGTTGGCGATGATGGCCGTTAGTCCACCTGTGGTGATGCCGGATGCGAAGATATTGCGCACCGCTTCGGGACATTGGCACAGTATTTCCGGTACCATCTCCACGCTTAAGCCTAACGAGAAGCTCACCGCCAGCACGAGTGTGGCCTTACGGTCTATCTTCTGTGAGGCGATGATACGGATACCGGCCGAGGCCACTGTGCCAAACATGAGCAACGTGGCGCCACCGAGCACGGGGTCAGGCATGATGGAGAACACCAGCCCTACGGCGGGAAACAGGCCTAAAACTACGAGCATGGCAGCTATATAGTAGCCTATATGACGGCTCGCTACGCCTGTGAGCTGAATCATGCCGTTATTCTGTGCAAAGATGGAGTTAGGGAAAGAGTTGAACACTCCCGCGAGGAGTGAGTTGAAACCGTCGGCAAGGATACCACCAGATGCACGTTTCGTAAACATGTCTCCCTCAACGGGTTCTCCTGAAATCATGGAGTTGGCCGTAATGTCGCCATAGGCTTCTATGGCCGTTATCATATAGATAATGCCCAGAGCGACGATGGAGGAGATGGGGAAGCTCACTCCGTATTTGAATGGTATGGGGAGGTTGAAGCCACCGAAGGTATCTACGGCATCGAAATGTACGATTCCCATGAAGTAGGCTACCACATAGCCTAAGACAAGACCTATCACGATAGAGCTCATACGCAGGTATCGGTTGCTGCTGCGATTGAAAATGATGATGGATATGAGCACGAGTGCGGCCAATCCGATGTTGCTTGCGCTACCGAAAGTTCCGTCGGCCATGGCCTTTGCTCCGCCACCGCAGGCATTGATACCTACCTTGATGAGGCTCATACCTATGAGTGTGACCACGATGCCCGATACCAGCGGCGTGATGATGCGTCGGGTGTATTTCAGCATTCTACTGATAACCATCTCTACTACCGACCCCACCATGCAGGCACCGAATACCGCCGGCAGACCGCCCGCCATACCTGCGGCGATAATGGGGCCTATGAACGAGAAGCTAGTGCCTTGGATGCAGAGCAGTCCTGCTCCTACACAGCCGATACGCCGGCATTGGATAAAGGTGGATAACCCCGATGCAAAAAGTGCCATAGAAACGAGGAAGCCTGTTGTAGGAACATCCAGTCTCATGGCACTTGCTATGATAAGTGGCGGGGTGACAATGGCCACGAAAATGGCTAAAAGGTGTTGTAAGGCGGCAAAAAACGCCTCACGAACGGGTGGTTTGTCGTGTAGGCCGTAGATTAATTCACGGGGTTGCGGTGTTTCCATTATCGAAGTTTTATTTCGCAATTGTCTAATGATTCCACAATGGCTAAGCTCTGCACGTTGATTCCTAAGTCACGCAGATAATCTCCGCCTGCCTGAAAGGCTTTTTCTATGATAAATCCCATGCCCTCTATCGTGGCACCGGCCTGCCGGCAAAGCTCAATAATGCCCTTGGCGGCATTGCCATAAGCAAGGAAGTCATCTATAAAGACCACGTGGTCGTCGGGTCTTAAAAACTCTTTGCTGATACAAATATCGTAGGAACGTTGCTTGGTAAACGAGAAGACAATGGCAGAGAGCATGTCGTTCATGGTAGACGGTTTCTTTTTCTTAGCGAATACGACCGGCAAATCGAGTAGGAAGCCCATCATAATGGCCGGCGCAATGCCTGATGCCTCTACCGTAAGAATCTTGTTTATCCGCGAGAGGTCGAAGCGTTTGGATAGCTCCGCGGCAATAGATTTCATCAGATTGGGGTCCATCTGGTGGTTGATAAAGCCGTCTACTTTCAGGATGCCTCCCGGGAAGCAACGCCCGTCGCTCAATATTCGGTCTCTTAATGTTTTCATTGCATTATAGGAGATAATGCATGCAAATATAGTAAAAAGATGGATAACTTGTATAAAACAGAGTTGCTTTTCTGCTGAGTAACCCTATTTATGGGTAAAGGTATGAGGCATTGTACGCCATGGGTGCTGGTGTCGGATGGTGTTTCGCACCTGTAATGCTTGCCTTGGTTACATTGGCAAATACTGTTTGTCACAAGAAAGGTTGCCGACCTTTCCCTGTACAAACGGCATCTGTGCATAGTACGAATGCCGACTTATCAATCGTCACTTTACGACCTTGAAAAGTTACAATCCCGAACTTTTGAGCATCAAATACTTAGGGATTAAAAGAAAAAGGGGCAGAAAAGTTTCGATTTATCACCTACTTTTTACGGATAAAGGTCATTTTAAGGCAGGTTTGCCTGTGTGCCATCGTGATAGGAGTGCGTTAAATCGAGGTAATGGAAGTTGTGTTGCCGGCGTTTCGGTGTAGAGGGCAACGTCATGAAATTACCATATTTCATGGACAGATAAGCCTGCGCCTGTGCGATGCCCTGTACGGGTTTGCCCTCAAAAAGATAGGTGGTGGGGGTATCGAGCCATGTTTTGGGGAAGCAAAAGTGCATGCCGTCGTCGTAGTCTGCCGCTTCTTTGCCGGTGCTGAGGGGGTAGCGTGTCAGGATGTTGCGTATTTTCTGTTGTACAGCTTGCAAAGTATAGAGGCGACGGCAGAGGAGCGGTACCCAACTGCTGGGGCCTCGGCCGTGTTTGTAAGGGTCGCGGAAGAGCAAGTAGAGCACACGTTTATAGTATTCGTATCGGGCAAATTGCCAGCGCTTAACCATCTTATTTTGCGGAACACCGTCAATGGGGAACACGTCGATATACACACCACCGAGGTAGCGGAGGTGGAGCCGTTCGATAAGCGTGGTATCGGCATCTTGTATCTTTCCGAAAGGCAGGGGATAGGCGGGGTCAGTTTCGGCACAGACAAACTCGTAGGGTGCGGGCAGCCATTCGGCAGCATGGGCTGCGAGGAGGTCGTAGTCGGGGCGCGGCATGGCAATGTCTACGTCGTCGTCCCACGGGATGAATCCGCCGTGGCGTACGGCTCCGAGCATGGTACCTGCCCATATAGAGTAGTGCAGGTGGTGCTCTTTGCACATCGCGTCGATGGTAAGCAGTATCTTCAGGATGCGTGCATGGAGGGCGCGGATGTCGTAAGTTGCCATATTTCAGTAGAGGTGTGGGGGAATGAGTTGGCCGGCGTGGTTGAAGTCTTCCACCGTGTCGAGTTCTACGGAGAAGTACCGTGTGGTGTCTACCACCCGAAAGGAATGGCCTTTGGGTATCAATCGCTCGAAGGCTTTTTCATAGAAAACGTTTTCGAGATGCTCCTCGGTCATCATTTTGTTTAGTTCTCGAAACAGTGCCGTGGAATAAGTGGCATCGATGTATTCGATGCCTACTGATTCGCCGATAGCTTGCTGCGGGTCGCAGGTCTTGGTGAGTTGGGTTATCTCTCCGCGTGGGTTCACTACTACTTTCATCTCTTCGTCGCCCAAGGCATGGCGATTGACGGCCAGCGAAGAGCCTTTGCCAGAGGTGAGAGCAGCGAGGAGTTGCGGGTCGAACAGGATGTCGCTGTCGAGCAATAGGAATGGGTTGCCGTCTGCAACGGGTTTGGCCAGCCACAGAGAATAAATGTTGTTGGTGGTTTGATAGGCTTCGTTGTGGATGAAGTGGAGCGACAACGTGGGATAACGTTCGAGAAGGAACGTGCGGATTTGTGCTTCGCGATAACCCGTGACTACGACAAGACGGGTAACGCCCGCCGATACCAACGCATCGACAGTACGTTCCAAGAGGGTGCGTTCGCCTATCTTGAGCAGACATTTGGGCACGGTGTCCGTGAGCGGTCGCAGACGTGTGGCCATACCGGCGGCCAAAACAACGGCTATCATTTCTGTGCTACACGTAGAATGGTGTTGCAGACGAGACGGTTTTGTTCGGCACGTCCCAAGGTAATGCGCATGTGTGAGTTGATGTCAGGTTCGTTCATAAACTTCACCTTATAGTCTTGCTCGGCAAACGCTTTCTGCAACGATTCTTTCAGAGATAGGGGATATTTGATTAAGATAAAGTTAGCTACCGACCGGTAAACCTTGAAGCCGGGCAGTATGCCTATCTCCTTTGTGTACATCTGTCGTGCTTCGTCCATTACGCGGGCTACTTCCCGATAGTGTGCGTCTGACTTCAGGGCGGCGATGCCTAACTCTTCGGACAGGCGGTCGTAGCCGAGATACATGTTGGCATAGCGCAGAAAGGCATCCATTTCTCCGCCTTTTCCTACGAAACCGTAGCCGAGGCGCAAACCGGGCAAGCCGTAGAATTTCGACATCGTGCGGCATATCACCACGTTGTCGTGCTTCTCTACGATGCGCTTGATATAGGTTGCATCTTTGGAGACAAACGATGCGTAAGCCTCGTCTACCACAACGATGGTTTCGCGGGGTACTGATGCGATGATGTCTTCCATCTCATTGCTGGTTAGTCCGTTGCCGGTGGGGTTGTTGGGAGATGCCAACAGCAGCAGGCGCGGACGCTTTTGCTGGACCAAATCCTTGAGCTCTTCGAGGCGGTAGGCAAAGGTATCGGCCTCTTCATACATGGGATATTGCTCGGTAATGCCCTCTACTTCGTCGGCAATAGATTTGTAATACCACCATGAAAATTTAGGGATGAGCATGGTTTTGTTGTCACCTTTGGTAAGGAAATAGTGTACTGTTTTCTTCAACAAATCCTCTGCGCCGTAGCCTACCATTATCTGGTGTTCGTCGATGTCATACAATTCGGAGAGGTATACAGAGAAGATGCTCTTCTTTCCTTCGTCGTAGATGCGGGTATAGAACGCGAATTTACCGATGTCGAAATGGCGGAAAGCAGCTGCCACTTCTTGTGACGGCTGGAAGTTAAACTCGTTGCGATCGAGATAATTCATATGATGTTGTGGTTTTAATATTTAGTTTACTTTGCCTGCAAAGGTAGTGAAAATAACACATAGTGCAAAACATTTATCCCTGCAAGTGGTGCGGAGTGCGTCTCGATTGCCGGCTGCGTGCTCTGCGTGATGCCGGTTGCACGTTTAAAACAGGTAGCCGAATCCTATATTGAGATAGATGGGATACATATTGAAAGTGATGGTTTTGAAGTCGTGTTTAAAGATGTCGTTGAATGCCCACGTAAAGTCGGCATTCATGGAAAAGCGTTTGAAGGCCCGCCATGAGCCGCCTATCTGTGCGCCCCATTGCCATCGGCGGAGGTTGTCGGTGAAATCGTAGGTGGCCGTTTTGCCATCAGTGAAAGCAATCTTCTGGCCTATGGGACTGTTTTCACGCAGGTAGCCGTCGGTAACATAGCCGGAGAAGTCGCCGTCGAGGCGGAGGGAAGCGTAAAGGCCTGCGCGTATCTTCCATGAAGAGTTGAATCTGTAATCGGCTGTGAGTGGCAGGGTGAGGAAGGTGCTGTTGTATTTTGTCTGCACATATCCTGTCCAGTAACCGGCCACGCGATTGCCTTCGTTGATAATTTCCATACCGTAGTTTTTCACCGTGGCGCCGGTTTTCATGCCTTTCTCTTCTACACGCAGACCGGCAGAAATACCCCACCGAGCCTCCTGCCCGAGCCATTTGGTGACCACGCCTTCGAGTACGCCGTTGAACTTGGGGTTATAGTTTTCGATGCTGCGTATCTCTTCGGGCAGGGGCAGAGGAGAGGCACCGCCGAGGTTGATGCCGGCCTTTACTTCGTATTCCCAGCCGTTGCGCTCGGAGTTGTATAGGGTGGCTGTACGGTCTTTCTGTGCCGATGCGGTGAGCAGGGCGAGAATGAAGAGGGTGAGCGAGAGTGATGTTCTGCGTATCATAGGGCTTTGGGGATTATTCATAATACAGGTTCATTTCGTCTACATAGAGTGTGCTGCCCACAGCGCCGTTGAATTTTCCGCCATCGATGCTGGACGAGAGGACAATGGCTAAGCTATATCGGCCGGCTTTCAGCTTATCGGCATCCACTTCTTTGCCCTCCATTTTATGGAATGGCAGGACGAAAGGTTTCCATTCGGTGGTCTCTTTGGCATCTGAGATGCGTGCCATCATGACGATGTTTGGGCTGGTGAGCGAGTTCGTGCCGTCGAGATAAGGCACTTCGGTAGTGGTTTCAAATAGCACGGCATAGATATCGGGACGGTCTTTGCGGGCGAGTTCGTGTCCACTCTTATCGGTGAATTTGCTGCCGGCAGTGTATTTATAGTATCCAACCAATGTTTGGGGAATCTTGCGGAAAGGCAGACCGAAGTGCGTAGATTTCAGCATGTTGCCTAAATTGACCTCGAAGACACCTGTAAAGAGGTTGCCGGCGGCGATGGGAGCACCGAACATCGCACCCAACGCTCCTGTACTGAGCGTGGTCAGCTTTACGCATTTGCCCTTGTAACCGTTGTCGGCCTGCGAGGTAGGATAGTCTGTGGCGGGGGAGGAGGTATGGGTAATCATGTAGCCGGCGTTGCCGCTGGCCCATGTCATCTCCTCGCCTTCGATGGAGGTATCATAGAAGATGTGGAAGTATTTCTTGCCCTCGTGTTCGTGGTATCTGACGTTTTCAAAGTGATACTCTGTGGCTAAGTCGCCCAGCAGGAACGATACGGTATAGGTTTTCTTCCATTTGCCGTCTTGCGAGGTAACAGTATATTTCTGCGGTTGGGTGAAGTCGCGCACGGTGCCGCTGGCGGGTTCTATGGTGGCACCTCCGGTAAGGGTGAACTGCGGTGCCAGATGCGAGATGTCGCTCCATCGGTCTGCGTTTACATAGAGTTTCACCTCGTCGTTGGTAATCACGGGTGTGCGGATGAGCAGGCTTTTGTCTACGATGCAGGAAAGTATGTCGGCTTCGGCATTGGGAGCCTCGTCTTTGATGCAGGAAGTCAGCGATAGCATAGCGAACAGAAGGGCTATCGAAACGGAATAAAAATGTTTTATCATCATATCGTTTTTATGGGTTATGCTCTGCAAAGATACGAAATAAATGGAAGATACGGCAATTGGTAGGCGACAAGGAAGGCACTTGAAGTGTTAAAAAACGGAGTAAAAAGTGCTCAAAAATCCGACTTTGTAACTTGCTGATTATCAAACGTTCGCAAAGGTGATAAATTTCCTGCGCATCTCGTTCAAACTTTCTGCGCACCAAGTTTAAACTTTCTGCGCAGAAAGTTTGGCCGACAACCGCATCTTTTTCGGTCGGGATTTAACAAATTTGTTAGAAAACATTAAAATCGTTCCTGTTGATGTGGGGTAGAGATAAGCATTCAAAAGGGTAGGCTTGGGATAAAAGCAACGAAAGCAAATAAAAAAGAGAGGCAAACCGATGGTCTGCCTCTCTTTAACCCAAATCATTCATTAGACCACTCATCTATCATTTCAATATTGCTTCTATGGTTTCCTGTCATCTTTCATTCGCTTGTCGGCATCTTGTCTGCCGCCCTCTCTCAATGTAGTCCACTACGCTTTCGAGAAGACGGCAAACAATCTGAACGACAATCAAACAAAATCTGTACAGGATCTAATGGTCGATTTGGGTTTAAGGGATTGGATGGCTTCGGGTGAGCTATTGTTTCTTCATCATCAGCTGAACGGCTCGTTCGAGCTGTCGGTCGTTACCGTTGAGGAAGTCTTCGGGTGTGTTGTACACTTCGATGTCGGGGTTGAGTTGGGTATTTTCTCCATAGCGTCCGCGCATATCGCGGCATCCCACTTGCGGAATACCGAAGACCATACTATTGTCGATGAGCGTTTCCCACCATACGGCAGTCATCGTGCCGGCTATGGGAGCACCGACGAGTTTGCCGATTCCCAGCTCTTTGTAGACGAAGGGGAAGCCGTGTCCGTTGCTGTAATCGTCTTCGCAAATGAGCACGCACGAGGGTTTCACCCATTTGTTGAAGGGGTCGCGGCCAATGAATTTGCCTCGCGGAACGAACTCTTGGTACTGTTTGCCGCCGAGCAGGGTGCAGAGGTCATCATGCAACCAACCTCCTCCGTTGTGACGTTCGTCAACAATAACGGCATCTTTGTTGCGGTTCTCGTCGGAGAGGAGCTCGCGATAAACGGTGCGGAAGCTCTCGCTGTTCATCGCTTTCACGTGTACATAGGCTATGTGTCCGCCGGAGAGACTGTCTACCATCTCGCGGTTGCGGTCTACCCATCGCTTGTAGAGAAGTTCTTGCTGGGCATATTTGGAGATGGGTTTAATGGTCACGTCGAAGCGTTTCTTGGTTGAAGGATTGTAGATGCTGATACGCACGGGCTTGTTTATTTTGCCATCGAGGAGGAAGTTGTAGTCCATCCCCTTTCCGATTTTCTCTCCGTCTATCTTCTCGATGATGCAGCCGGCGGTCACATTTGTCTTGCGCACGGCAAAGGGACCCCGTTTCAGCACCTCTTCTATCTTGAGTCCGTCGCCATCGTATGCATTGTCGAAGAAGAGTCCCAAGCAGGCAGTTTGCAAGGTTGCGCCCGAAGCAAAGTAACGTGCGCCGGTATGCGAGGCATTGAGTTCGCCGAGCATCTCGCTGAGCATGTCGCGGAAATCATAGTTGTTGTTGATGTAGGGGAGGAAGCGTTCGTAGGTTTTGCGATAGCCTTCCCAATCTACGCCGTGAAGGTCGGTCACGTAGAACTTGTCTTTCACTTGCTGCCACACATGGTTGAAGATATACTGACGCTCGGCATACGGCTTGTAATTGAAGCGTGCTTCGAAATCAATGTTTGTGGTGGAAGACTTCGCGATGTCTACTTTCTTGATGCCGTTGCGTGTGTTCAGGAATAAGTTCTTGAAGTCTTTGTCGGCATCGAGTCGTCCTGCGCCGATTCCTTTGAGCACCAATTCTGTCTTTCCCTCTTTGAAGTCGTGTTTCCAGAGGTCGAAGTCGCCCTCGAACGCAGCTTGGTAATAGAGTGTGTCTCCACCCGGGCTAAGGATGGCATCGCCCATGTTGGACGAATTGGAGGTGAGCCGTATGATGCGGTCGCGGCAGTTATCGAGGTCGAAAGTCAATGCTTTCGGCTCTTCTTTCTTTGTCGGCTTCTTGGCGGTCTTCTTGTCTTTGTCGTCGCCTTTCTTCTTGTCGTCGGTCTGTTCTTTGGCTAATTCTTTTTCTTCCTTTGTCATGCGGAAGCGTTCGTAGGCATCGATATCGAAAAACATGATATACTCGTCTTCCTCGGCTCCCCAGCTTCCGTGGCTTCGGTAGCCAGCTCTGTCGCTTTGGAAAATCATCGCCTTGCCGCCCAAAGCCCAGCGGGCGTTGCCGTCGTTGTAACCGCTTTGCGTGAGGTTGTGCAGCTCTCCGCTTCCAGAAGCGTTTACCAATGCCACGTCTTGGCTGTTCCAACCGCCGGTGCCCATGTATTCTGTCAATAACCATTTACTGTCGGGGCTCCACTCAAACCAGATATCTCCGTCTGAATACGAGTAGAGATATTTGCCGTCCATGACCGTTCTCACCGCTTTCGTCTTGATATCGACCACACACAGCGCAGCTCGGTCTTCAAAGAAAGCGATGCTTTTGCCGTCGGGGCTGAACTTCGGCAGCAAAGAAGTTTTGCTTGATTTCACCAATTGCTCTTCTTCTATGTCTGAAGCGTAAGCAAACGCTTTTTCGGAGCTGTTCTTCAATCGTGCGACATATATCTGCCACAGCCCGTTGCGTTCGGCTGCATACGTGAGACTTTTGCCGTCGGGCGAGAAGTTTACGTTGCGTTCTTGCTCGGGTGTGTCGGTAATCTGCTTGGTGGTCTTATAGTCTATGGACGTAACATAGATGTCTCCGTGGAGCACAAAGGCGATTTCCTTACCATTAGGCGACAGGGCTATCTCTGTGGCTCCCCGCGTTTTGATTTGTCGTTCCAAGTCTATGTCGTTGCGGTCGGTCACCACCGTGATGTTTACTTTCTGGGGTTGTCCTCCTTCCTGCATGGTGTATATCTCGCCGTCGTAGCCATAGCAGAGTGTCCCATCCAAGGAAACGGTGAGCGAGCGCACAGGGTTACCCTTGTGGTGGGTGAGTTGTGTTTTGTTACTGCCGTCGAGATGGCGTTTATAGACGTTGAAAGTGCCATCTTCCTCGCTCAGGTAGTAGTAGGCGTTGCCGTCTTTTGTCCACACCGGTGTGCGGTCTTCTCCGTTGAAAGAGGTCAGCTTGGTATATTGGTTGTCTTTGCAGAGCCATATATCACGGGTAATGGGTGAGCGATGATGTTTGCGAAATACGTCTTCATACCCTTTCTGGTCGTGGTAGAGGATATCGCCGCGGGCGTTGATATTCACGTCGCACATGGGTGTAGCGGAGAAGAGGCGAGGCCGTCCGCCCTCAGTACTTATTTCGTAAACCTGCGGGAACATACGGCTTGAAAAGTAGATAGATTTCACCGTAGGCATGTCCGATGCCTGATAGAGGATATGCCCGTTGTCGCGGAAAGTCATGGGCACTTCGTCTCCGCTGTCTGTTGTCAGACGTTTGGGGCTGCCCCCTTCTTTGCTCATGACATAGATATCGAGACTTCCCTCGCGTGCAGAAGCGAAAGCCAAGGTCTGTCCGTCGGGGCTCCACACGGGGTAGGCATCGTAAGAAGCGTTTGTTGTCAGTTGCTTGGCGTTGCCCCCTTGGGTGGGAACTGTGAAGATGTCGCCCTTGTAAGAGAAAGCTATTGTGCGTCCGTCGGGCGAGATAGCACTGAAGCGCAGCCAGAGAGGTGAGGTTTGTGCGGCAGCTGTCAGTGAAAGAGAGAGTGCCGCAAGTGTGAGAATTTTTTTCATTGTATTGTGTTAGATTTTTGATAATGCAAATATAATGATTATTTTCCGTTCTTTCATGTGGCAGCACATGAATCTACAAGGTTTATTTGCCGCCCACTATTTTCTTAATGTCGTTCAGTTTGTTGAGTGCTTCCACGGGTGTAAGACGGTTGATATCCAGGCCGAGTATCTCGTCGCGTATCTGACAGAGCACAGGGTCTTCGAGTTGGAAAAAGCTGAGTTGCATGCCTTCTCTACTGCTGTTGATACGTTCGGCACTTGGTTTTTCAACCGTGCCCACATTGCTGTTGTCCGATTCGAGTTGCTTCAATATCACGTTCGCTCTCTTTACGATGCTCTTCGGCATACCTGCTATTTGCGCTACATGAATACCGAACGAGTGTTCGGAGCCGCCCTTTGCCAAGGTACGAAGAAAGATGACTTTGTCGTCGAGCTCCTTTACGCTCACGTTATAGTTCTTGATTCGTGCAAAGTTCTTTTCCATTTCATTCAGCTCATGATAGTGAGTAGCAAACAAAGTGCGAGCCTTTGCACGTTCGTTTTCATGCAGATATTCCACGATAGCCCACGCAATACTGATACCGTCGTAGGTAGAAGTGCCTCGCCCCAACTCATCGAAGAGTACAAGCGAACGGGGCGACACATTATTTAATATGTTGGCAGCCTCTGTCATCTCTACCATAAAGGTTGATTCACCTAACGAGAGATTGTCGCTTGCTCCCACACGAGTGAATATCTTGTCAACCAATCCAATGCGGGCGCTTTCCGCCGGCACGAAGCAACCTATTTGAGCCAGCAATACTATTAAAGCCGTTTGTCTGAGCAAGGCCGACTTTCCCGCCATGTTCGGGCCGGTTATAATCATAATCTGCTGACGTTCGGAATCCAAAAAGATATCGTTCGGCACGTATTTCTCGCCCAACGGGAGTTGTGTCTCTATCACCGGATGCCGTCCTTGTCGAATGTCTATTACATCCGAGTCATCTACCGCCGGCATGATATAGCGGTTTTCTTCCGACACTTTAGCAAAGGCGAGCAGGCAATCGAGGTGTGCTATGAGATTGGCATCTATCTGAATCTGCGGGATAAACTCCTGCATGGCCGTCACCAAGTCGGCAAACAAGCGGTCTTCTAATGAGAGAATCTTTTGTTCGGCACCGAGTATTTTCTCTTCGTATTCCTTCAATTCTTGCGTGATATAACGCTCTGCATTGGCCAATGTCTGCTTTCTCACCCAGTCGGTAGGCACATTTTCCTTATAGGTATTTCTCACTTCAAGATAATAACCGAATACATTATTGTATCCGATTTTAAGACTTGCAATGCCCGTTGATTCCGCTTCACGCCGTTGTATCTCAAGCAGATAATCTTTACCGCTATAGGCGATGCGGCGCAATTTATCGAGTTCGCTGTTCACCCCATCGGCAATCACGCCCCCCTTGCTTACCAATTGGGGCGGGTCTGTACATATCTCGCGCTCTATTCGTTCACGGATACTCTCGCAAAGATTCATCCGTTCGCCTATGCGGCGCAGGTTTTCATTCTCTGCATATAAGCAGGCCGTCTTTACGGGTGCAAGTGCTTGGAGCGCATTCTTAAGCTGTACTACTTCGCGGGGCGACACCCGACCTACGGCTGCTTTGGAAACAATACGTTCGAGGTCGCCCATACGATGGAACTGCTCATCCAAGCATTGTCTGAAATCGGGTTTCTTAAAATAGTATTCCACAATTCCTAACCGCTCGTTGATGGGCTTTTCGTCTTTCAGTGGGAACACTACCCACCGCTTCAGCATGCGTCCGCCCATCGGGGTCACGGTTTTGTCGATGATGTCGATGAGCGATGCCCCCTCATCATTCATGGGTGCCACCAATTCTAAGCTACGTATGGTAAACTTGTCGAGCCTCACGTAGCGGTCTTCTTCTATACGGGCGAGCGACGTGATGTGAGCAATATGTGTGTGTTGTGTCTGTTCTAAATACTGAAGAATGGCTCCCGATGCAATGATACCGCTGTTCAGATGTTCCACGCCGAACCCTTTCAAGTTCTTCGTGCCGAAGTGTTTCAGCAGTTTTTGCCGTGAATTTTGGTCTGTAAACACCCATTCGTCCATTTCAAAGGTGCAGTATCGTGTGCCGGAAAAACGTGCGAAATCGCTTTTCCGTTCTTTGTTGTAGAGTATTTCCTTTGGTGCGAAGTTACCCAACAGCTTCTCTACGTAATCGATGGTTCCCTCGCCGGTAAGAAATTCGCCTGTAGATATATCAAGGAAAGCCACCCCGCAAGCTGTTTTTCCGAAGTGAATGGCCGCAAGGAAGTTGTTTTCCTTGTAATTCAACACGTTGTCTCCCATGGCCACACCGGGCGTAACGAGTTCTGTAATGCCGCGTTTAACGAGCGTTTTTGTGAGCTTCGGGTCTTCCAGCTGGTCGCAGATGGCCACCCTTCTGCCGGCTCTTATCAGTTTAGGCAGGTAAGTATCGAGTGCATGATGCGGGAAACCAGCCATTTCTGTGTCTTCTCTGTTCCCCCCGTTGTTGCGTTTTGTCAGCGTAATACCTAATATTTTTGCTGCTGCCACTGCGTCTTCGGCATATGTTTCGTAAAAGTCGCCGCACCGGAAGAGCATCAACGCGTCGGGATGTTTTGCTTTCAGGTCGAAGAATTGCTTCATCATGGGGGTCAGCCCCTTATCTTTGGTTGCCATTTCTCGTTAGGAATTTTGTCTACAAAGATAATGATTTCCTTGTGATTTCTCCCCAAAGAAAGCGTTTTTCCAATGATTGCGGCTTCTCAAAACAGTAAAAAATATCCTGCAATAGGGTTGCTTTAAAAAAGATTTCCTATATTTGCAGCATTCGTTTTGGTAAAGTTTTGCAGGAGAAGCGTCATCCGCAGGCTTTGCCGGGACTTCACACTAAACAACACCATTCATATGAAAAAAACGTTACTTACCTGTTTCGTGGCGACTGCAACCTTAGCGATGCAGGCGCAGAGTTTGAAGTATCTCACGTTCAAAACCCGTTCCGGCACAGAGAAATCCATGTCTGTGAAAGGACTGAAGATGGTCTTCACGGGTGGAAACCTTGTGGCTACGAACAAAGAGACCTCGTTAACCTTACCCTTAACCGACATGAGTGACATGACATTCACTGCCGTACCTACTGCAATTGAGGCTGTGGGTGCCGCTACCGGCCTTGTAAAGGTCAATGGCAACAGCCTGTGTGTGACGGCACGTAAAGGAACGGCGGTGCATATCTACACAGCCGATGGCCGCTTGATAACCGGCTTTACAGCCAACGGGAATCCCGAAGAAATGTCCCTGCAAAGCGGTGTCTATCTCGTCAGCATCAATGGTAAAACCTTTAAAATCGTAGTGAAATGAAAAAGATATTCCTCCTTCTGACTATCTGTGCCATGGCTTTTTCCGTACAAGCGCAGAATATCTTGGTGTATAAAGATTTGAGTATCAAATCCGTTCCGGCAACCATGGCCGGTACAATCGGTTTTTCTGCCGGCAAGATGTCACTGGTCGGTACCGACTACGACACGTCTCTTATCGACAGCGTGGTAGTGCGCGAAAGCAACGCACCTTTCATTCTTGGCCTTAGTAACGTAACGTTTACCTCTGTAGACGTAGACCTGAAACCTCAGAATGCGAACGACCTATATTTCATTGCTACCATTTCACGACGTCTCCTGCGCCGGTATCACAGCAATTCGGTAAAGAAATATATGGAAAACCTGCTGGCCGACGACATGTGGAAAGGCAAGACAATGGCTCAAATCATAGGAAATATTGCCGATAAGGGCGACTATTCCAACACGGTAGAAGAGTTGCTGCCGGGAGAAGAGTATGTGGCTTTCGCTATGGGAATCAATACGCAAGGGCAATTCACCACCGATACGCTCGTCGTACCTTTCCGCATGCGCACCGCTGTCTCTGAGAACACCTTCAGCGCGCAGTTCTCTAACATCTCGTACAATGGTGCTGACGTGAAGATTACTGCCACCAACAACGATACTTACTACTATACGTTCCGCTCCAAGGCATGGACATCACAATATGCTAACGACAAGGATTTGCTCGATGCCGTAGCAACGGAAGATGCCATGGTGATTCCTGCCTACGTGAAAAGTGGTAATATCGACGTTCCCAACGATGAAACGCTCTATACCGACCGCGACTATGAGCTGCTGATATTCGGTTATGATATGACTCATTACGTGCCTTCCACCCGTATCTATCGCTTCGCTTTCCGCACGGCTGCTGCCGGAATAGACCCTGCCACGGTTACTTATACGAGCAAGGTCGATAAGATTGGTCCCCGCAGTGCATCCGTTTCGGTTACGCCCAGCAATGAGAAAGTGATGTATTACTGGGACTTGATTCCCGATACCGATTATCAGAAACTCCACGGCGACATGACTTCCTATGCCAATCAGGTGCTCGACCATATAGGCCGTGCCAAGCTCGCAGACCAAGCTCTCTATCGTGGCGAAAGCGAATTCGATTACAACTACGTGCTTGACCCTGCTACGACTTACCATATCTGGGTAGCTGCCATCTCTGAAAAGGGCACGATTGTAGGCACGGTGAAGAGCGCCGGCACGCTGACCACTGCACAGGGAAAAGTGAGCAAGACAAGTGCGTCGCTGCATTTTGATAAGTTTTACGATGGAACGGCTGTCTACGATGCCCTTCACGATTCGGCACCATGGAAATATACCGAAGATTTGAAAGGACGGGCATACGTCCCCGTGACCATGGTTAAGAGCCAATCGCCTAAACCTATGCGAACGAGAGCCATCGCGGCAACGGGTGATTTCACCGATGAAAACGACATCACCGATGAACAAATCATTAAGGTGCTGCAAACCGAGGGCTATAATTGGGAGGGAACCATGGGTATCTCTGTGCCTTACGACGAAGATGTGACATTTATGGCCGTGGCCATGGACTCTGATGGAAACTACTCGAAAGTGTTCCGTAAGAAAGCTCGCTTCAATCCCATAAAGGCTTCTCCCATCAGTGACCTTACGGGTTCGCAAGCTCCGCCGGCAAAGGTGAAACTGTTGAAAACCATCTCTGCACCCAAGGCTTATAAACTGTTGAAAGTCAATGAATAAGCAGTGATATTCTGAAAGCATAGCTTTTGCATGGTCATCGCTTAGCTTTCATCCCCTCGAAGCATAGCTTTTACATCGTGAAAGCTATGCTTCATCATTTCCATAGATAATAGCCCAAGACAACACCTTGGGTAGAAAGGGGCAAAAAAGATGAGCGCTGCAAGTGCGACAGACCCTTTTATTTCATTTTCAAATAGATGTTTGATAAGGATGTGTCGCACTTACAGCGCTCCACTTGGGAAAATGCGCTATACCCAGCGCTATGCGCTGGGCTGACATCTTACGCGCTTACAGCGCTGACATTACACCTCATCGCCTTATAATATACGCGAGTTCGGGATAAGGCTATCAGACTGTAAGCCCCGAGGGGGCGTAAGACCTTAGGCAGGGTGTGAAGCTCGTAAGAGCGTAACCCCTGATAAGCATGTGCAGAAAGATGAACCCCGTAGGGGTGGCGGAGGGGGGAGGGTTAGTGTTCTGTCGCCCCTTCAGGGCTTAGACTGCGGGAATCTACAACACAGGGGCTGCGCTATTGCTTACCCCTGTCTAAGGTCTGTCGCCCCCTCGGGGCTATTGGATAAGATTTTCTTATCCCGAACTCGCGTAAAGTATCCTTGCTGACTTGTCCCGATTGCTGACAGCCGATGATGTCTTATAGGTTCTCGACAAAAGATAACAGGGAGAGAACAGGAACGATACTGCATCTGTTACCCCTTCTATACTATGATAATCGAATTATCAACTTAGTGATAAATATTTATCAACCTGATGAAAAATATTTATCAACCCGATGAAAAATATTTATCAACCCGATGATAATTTAAATACCTACGTATCTCATGGGGCACAAGTCCTATATCTAAGAGGTATAACTCCCATAGCTAATGGGTATGACTCCCCTATATAAGAACAAGGATTTCTACGTCGAAGAGCGATGACTTCCTTATATAGAGGCAACAACTTCTATACTTGAGAGGGGTTAAAGGCGAGTGCCTCGGTGTAGCCATACTCGCGAAAGAGGTCTCACATCTGCTCTTGCTGTGCGGGTGTGTAAGGGTGAGTTCGCCTTTCCTATAGCGGTAATAGGCAGTTTTCCACGAAGAAAAGTCTTTGTTGTTGTCGTGTTTCGTTATCGATACACCATGTTGCGTTTGGCATCGATGCGCAGGAAGATGAAGAGGAGTATGGTGAAGCCCCAGAGGCTGGAGCCGCCATAGCTGAAGAAGGGTAGGGGGATGCCGATGACGGGTGTGAGACCGAGCACCATGCCTACGTTGATGAAGACGTGGAAGAGGAAGATGCTGACCACGCTGTAGCCGTAGATACGGCCGAAACGGAAGGGTTGTCGCTCGGCTATGTGGATGAGGCGGAGTATCAATATGAGAAACAGCAGCAGCACGCCTGCGGAGCCGAGGAATCCTTCTTCTTCGCCTACGGTGCAGAAGATGAAGTCGGTGTCTTGCTCGGGCACGAACTTGAGCTTTGTCTGCGTGCCATTGAGGAATCCCTTGCCTTGCAGGCCGCCCGAACCTATGGCTATCTCGCTTTGGTGCACGTTGTATCCGGCACCGGCGAGGTCTTCGTCTAAGCCGAGCAACACGTTGATACGTACGCGTTGGTGAGGCTCCATGACATGGTTGAGCATATAGTCGGCAGAATAGAAGAATGCTACTGAACTGATAGCAAATAAGCCGATGAAGAGGTAGGTGTTGACGCGGGTACGCAATGATTGATACACAAAGTAGATGAGCATCGCCGCAGTGATGCCGAGCTGTATGGGCAGGATGTCGAACGCTATGATAAATCGGGAGACGAGAAGGGTGAGCATACTGATGCCGACTGCGTAGGCCACGACGAGCAGCGCTGTTTTCCAATGCTTGCAATAAACCCATACCATGCCGGCAGAAAACAGTTGCACCACCAGCAACACCACGAAACGACCGGTGGAGGTGGGCGTATTCCAGAGCGGTGTTGCCTCAAACCGTATGCCCACAACGAAGTAAATGGTCATGGCAATGCCGGTGAACAATATGCTGCCGGGCATTCCCTCGCGATAGAACATGAGAAAAAAGGCAAGATAAACCAAGGCGGAGCCCGTTTCGCGTTGCCCGATGATGAAGAGCATGGGTAAGACCACGAGCCCCACGGCTGCCATCATGTGGCGGAAGTTGCCGGCGTTGAACCCGTAGCTTGACATGAGCTTCGCGACGGCAAGTGCAGTGGCAAACTTGGCAAACTCTGCGGGTTGAAGACGCAAGGGGCCGAGCACGAGCCACGAGCGCGAGCCTTTAATCTCGTGGGGATTGAAGATGGTGGCGAAGAGCAGCAGCAACAGGGCAGCGTAGATGATGTATGCAAACGTGTCGTAGAAGCGGTCGTCGAGCATGAGGATGACAAAGCCTATACAGACCGACGTGCCTATCCACACGATTTGCATGCCCGAGCGGCTGTCGAGGCTTAGAATGTCTGTATCGCCATACGTGTAGCTGGCGCCGCAGACGCTTATCCATCCGAAAGCGAGCAGGGCGAGGTAGATGCCGATTGTCCACCAGTCCAACGACTGTAACACGCCGCGTTGTCTATCTGTTTGCCGTTCCATACGCAATACGTCTTCTTTGAAAGTCTCTTGCTCTGGCCTCACTTGCGGGCGAGAGTTTACCTTTAATATATTGTTCCATCATGAGCGAGCCGATGGGCACGCCGTAGTCTGCACCGAATCCGCCATTTTCCACATATACGGCGATGGCAATCTTGGGCTTGTTCATCGGTGCGAAACCCATGAAGACCGAGTGGTCTTGCCCTCTGTTCTGTGCCGTTCCCGTCTTTCCACATACCAAATAGTCGGCTCTGTTAGCCGCACGACACGTGCCGCCTACCACCGACGAGCGCATGCCGGCTACGACATATTCGTAGGCACTTCGGCTTGCTTTAGTATAATGGCGCGAGGTGAAAGTCGTGTCGAGCGGTTCGCCCTGCACCTTTCGCACCACGTGGGGTGTATAGAAGTAGCCTCTGTTGGCAATCGTTGCGCCTAAATTGGCGATTTGGAGCGGAGTAAGATTCACCTCTCCTTGCCCGATGGATATACTGATAATGGTCAGTCCGTTCCATGCACCCTTGTAGGCTTTGTCGTAGAAACCGGAGTTGGGTATCAGTCCGCGTTTCTCTCCGGGCAGGTCGATTCCTAACTTATAGCCGAATCCCATACTCACCATATAGTCGCGCCACGTGTCGAGTGCTGTCTGCGGGCGGCCATACTTGCGGCGGTTGCCTATCATGTGGTACAGTCCCCAGCAAAAATATGCGTTGCACGACGTGCTCAACGCTCCCACCACGGCAATGGGTGAGGCGTGCCCGTGGCATCCCACGTGGAGTCCTTTATAATAAAAGCCGTGATAACAGGGGTACATCGTGTGGGGCGTGACGATGCCTTCGGTGAGGTAGGTGAGTGCCTGCGAGGTTTTAAAGGTAGACCCGGGCGGGTATTGTCCCATAATGGAGCGGTTGAGCAAAGGTTTCCAAATGTTGCGCGAAAGGAGTTGATGGTTTCTTCCGCGCTTCTTTCCTACCATCATGCGCGGGTCGTAGGTGGGCGATGAAACCATGCAGAGCACTTCTCCCGTAGAGGGTTCTATGGCCACGATGCTCCCTATCTTCCCCTCGAGAAGTCGTTCGCCGAGTGCCTGCAGGTCGAGGTCAATGCTCAGTGTGATATCTTTCCCCGGACGAGGTTTTCTGTCGTAGTCTCCGTTTTGATATTTTCCCTGTATGCGCCCGTGGGCATCGCGCAATAGTATCTGTACGCCTTTTTCGCCGCGCAACTGTTTCTCGTAGTATCGTTCGACGCCTAACTTTCCTATGTAGTCGCCCGGTTGGTAGTAATCGTCTTCCTCAATGTTGGCGGGCGACACTTCTCCCACATCTCCCAAAATATGGGCAGCATAGGGATAGGAATATTGCCGGATGCTTCTGCGCTGTATATAGAATCCGGGGAAGCGGAACATCTTTTCCTGAAATACGCTGAACTCTTTGTCGGAGAGTTGATTCATGAACAGTTGTTGGGTGAAGCGGGAATAGCCGGGGTTTTTCGTTTTGTCCTTGATGTCGTCCATTCGGCGGATAAAGAACTCTTTCGTGATGCCCAGTGCCTTGCAAAATTCTAATGTGTCGAGATGCCCACTCTCTTCGTTCATCACCACCATGATGTCGTAGGCCGGTTGGTTGTATACCATCAGCTTTCCCGTCCTGTCTGTGATAATACCTCTCGATGGATATTCTATTTTCTTCAGGAAAGCATTACTGTCGGCACTTTTCCGATAGTCGTCGCTCATAATCTGAAGCACGAAGAGCCGCACAATATAGATAACCACTATCGCAATGGCTACCCCGCTAATGACAAATCTTCTCTTATCTAATTCGTAGTCTTTCATCTGTGATTACGCGCTTGGGAGCTATTACCGCCTGACATTCTCTATCACCAAAATAAGTAATACGGTGAGAGCCGTACTGCCGACGATGCTTTCTATCCATTGCAGCCAGTTGAAAAAGTTGAAGGCTTCTATGCTGAAAAGCAAGATACAATATACGAATACTATCAGCACGGTGAAATAAGAGAAGCGTGCCATACCCATTGAGGTCATTGCGGGTTTTAGCTCTGCAGGAGTTTCCCGTTGAAGGAATGGAGTAAGTAAGTAGGGTTGTAGAAAGGCTGTTGTGGTCATTGCTGTGGCTGCAACACCGGGCGTATTTGAAAATATGTCGATAGATAGGCCTAAAAGAAAGCTCCACAACAACATTCCCCAACGGGGATAGTTGCGTGGAAACAGCACCACCATATATATATATAGCAACGGCGTGGCGCAGCCGAAGAGGTGGATATGGTTCAATACCAATGTCTGCGCGAGGCAGAGACCGATAAACATGGCTAATCGGCGTAATAAATCCAAGCCCATCGTCTTTTTCTTTATAAGTTATCTTTGGGTTTCATCAAATCTTGTGCATTACGCATTAATTCTATCCGTTCTTTCATCATGCTGTCATCAATGATGCAAACATCGCGCAGATTGGAAAAGTCTGTAGATAGTTCTACCATCAAGCTGTATGAAATGCCATCTTTGGAGTTGTAGACATGGAGAATTTTCCCTATCATGATTCCGGGCGGAAAGATGGATGAGTAGCCGCTCGTTACCACTCTGTCATAGAGACGGAAGCGCGCATGACGCGGTATTTCCTCTACATAGGCTATACGGGAAGAACCGCCATCCCATCGGAGCTGTCCGAAATATCCTCGCTTCTCTATGCTGCAACTGATATTCGACTGTGAATTAAGTATGGGTAGCACAATAGAATAGTGGGTAGACACTTGATAGATGATGCCAACAACCCCCGTTCCGCATACCACGCCCATATCTTTCTTCACACCGTCTGTCTCCCCTTTATTAAGGGTCATCAGGTTGTCTTTCAGATGTATGGAATTGCTGATTACTTTTGCAGGGATAAACCGAAAGCGTTCCGGCAACTGTTTCTGTGCTGTGTAGAGCTGTTCCGTTGCATCTGTGCGGTCGCGTAAAGTCTCCTCCAATCTCGCAGCCTTGTGTTCTAAGTAGATGTTCCGTCGTGTTAGTGTTTCGTTCATCTTCACCATACCGAAGAATTGTTCCACCTTTGCGCTCCATTCAAAGAATACGCCTGTCACAGTATTGGCAGAACTGAACCACACGCTTCCCTGATAACTGTTATAGTGAAACAAGAGCGTGAAGCCCAATGCTTCCAGTATAATAAAGACGAGCCAATGGTTGAATTTAGCGAGGAACTCTACTAAGTTGTGCATTTTTCTATCTCATCAAGAATGAGAAACGGTCTACGTTCTTCAATGCAATGCCTGCACCTTTTGCTACACTGTGCAACGGGTCTTCGGCTATATGGAAAGTGATGTTTATTTTGTCTTTCAAACGTTTATCAAGACCGCGCAACAGCGCACCGCCGCCGGTCAGATAGATACCGTTCTGTACGATATCTGCATACAATTCGGGCGGAGTGTTCTCAAGGGCTGATAGCACAGCGTTCTCTATTTTGGCAATGGTTTTGTCCAGACAGTGTGCCACTTCTTGATAGCATACCGGTACTTCCATGGGTAATGCTGTTATTCTATTCGGTCCATGCACTACGTAGTCTTCGGGAGCATCTTCCCCCAATTCGGTTAAAGCCGACCCTACGTTTATCTTGATACGTTCTGCCATGCGCTCGCTCACTTTTACATTGTGCTGTCTGCTCATGTAGTCTTGTATCTCTGCTGTCAGGTCATCACCGGCTGTGCGTATGGAGTTGTTGGATACGATACCGCCAAGTGAGATAACCGCAATCTCGGTACTTCCGCCACCGATGTCTACTATCATGTTACCTTTAGGTGCCTCTACGTCGATACCTATACCGATGGCTGCGGCCATAGGTTCGAAGATGAGATACACGTCGCGCCCGTCGGCATGCTCTGCAGAGTCGCGCACAGCACGCAGTTCTACTTCGGTAGAACCCGATGGCACGCCGATGACCATACGTAGCGATGGAGAAAACAAGCGACTGCCTGTGTGCACCATCTTGATGAGGCCACGCATCATCTGCTCGCAGGCTGTGAAGTCGGCAATCACGCCATCGCGCAGTGGGCGGATAGTGCGTATATTGTCGTGCGCCTTTTCGTACATTAGTTTTGCTTTTTCACCGACGGCTATCATTTTGTCGGTACGTCTGTCAAGGGCAACGACCGATGGTTCGTCCACTACAATCTTATCATCGCTGATAATAATGGTGTTGGCAGTGCCTAAGTCCATTGCAATTTCTTGGATAAAAGAAAAAAATCCCATATTTATGTTGTTCGTTTTTAAGGGCAGCGGACGAAAACGGGAGATGAAGCGTGAATATCTCGCTTTGTATTCCGGTTCTTTGTGGCTGCCGTTGATATTAAAATTTCGATAATATGTGGTGTGCTGTGATTATCTTGTAAACCATGCGTGGATGGCCGTATCATAACGGCTGCTCACAGCGAAAGCCTGCTCCGCCAATCTTCTGCGTTCTTCAATGTCAGTCTGCGCCCCCTTCTCATTGAGGATATTTAGTAGTATGCTGTATTCAGCCTTGCTTGGTATGACAACTACATCTTTGAAGTTCTTGGCACCGGCGCGAATAAGAGAGATACCTCCGATATCTATTTTCTCTATAACCTCGGCTTCAGAAGCACCTTCGGCGACTGTCTGAGCGAAGGGGTAGAGGTCTACAATAACAAGGTCGATAGCTGGGATTTCATATGTAGCCATCTGTGTTTTGTCGCCTTCATTGTCGCGACGTGCCAATATACCGCCAAAAACTTTCGGGTGTAATGTCTTCACTCTGCCACCTAAGATAGATGGATAGCTTGTGATGCTCTCTACTGTGCTGCACTTGTAACCCTGCGATTCTATAAACTTCTGTGTGCCTCCTGTGGAGAAGAACTTCACGCCCTCGGCATCTAACATGGCCAACAACTGGTCTAATCCGTCTTTATGGTAAACGGAAATGAGTGCTGTCTTAATTCTTTTTGTATCAGCCATAGCTTGCGTACTTTACGTTTTGAATGTTGCAAAGGTACGAAAAAGTATGGATAATGTGGAAAGAATCATTCTTTTTTTATCCCCAATCAATCATTAACTCCTGTACAGATTTTGTTGAATGGCCGGTCAGATGATTTGTTATCTTGCCGAAGGCGTAGTAGAGTACGTTGAGAGAGGGTGGCAGACAAGATGCCGACAAGTGAATAAAAGATGACAGGAAGCTATGTTATTCCTATAAAAATGGTAAGTAAGCATTCTCGTGACCGATTAAGGTTAAAAATCAGACAGTGTCAAATTTGTAATTTGACACTGTGAAAATGGCAAACTGAGGCTGTTAAATTTTCAATATCGCCATGAATCTTTTCATACTATCTTTTTCGGGATGTCGCGAAAAGGATTATTACCCCTCTATCATACGTGTGAAAAAGCACCGATTTTTGTTGTGAATTTTTCATCGTCTGCATGCAACTGATGAAAATCCGCTTGTATCTCAATAAAAAATACTACATTTGTAGCAATAAAACAACAACAAAAAATAGAGATGAAAACGATTCTTACAAGGAAAACTATACGTAAGTATACCGACAAACCCATATCGGAAGACTTGCTCAATCGGTTGCTCTCAGAGGCTGAAAGGACACAAACCATGGGCAACCTGCAACTCTACAGTGTTATCGTTACCCGCAGTGACGAGATGAAAGCCCGTCTTGCACCGGTACACTTCAATCAACCCATGGTTACGCAAGCACCGGTGGTGCTCACCATCTGCGCTGATTTCCGGCGTACTACAGCATGGGCAAGTTTCAGAAAAGGTCATCCGGGCTACGACAATTTCCTCTCGTTTATCAATGCTGCCACAGATGCCCTGCTATATACGCAGACCTTATGCAATCTTGCCGACGAAGAAGGACTTGGCTATTGCTACCTCGGCACAACGGTTTATATGCCGCAGCAAATCATCGACATTTTAGAGTTACCTCAATTAGTGATGCCCGTAGCCACCATTACGCTGGGTTGGCCTGATGAAGATCCACCCATGACAGACCGACTGCCTCTAGGTGCCATCGTCCATGAAGAAACCTACAGTGACTACACCTCTGCGCGTATCGATGATTGCTATACAGAGAAAGAAAACTTAGACGCTAATAGGCATTTCGTGGAAATCAATGGGAAGGAAACGCTTGCTCAAGTATTTACCGACATTCGATACACACGGAAAGACAATGAGGCGTTGTCGAAAACCTTTCTTGATGCCCTACGCCGTCAAGGTTTTTTGTAGAATAACTCATACGAGCTTCCATTCCTTTCTTTTCTTTCCCTTCTTGCCCCATGTTTACAGTTAAATATGCAAGTTCTCCTTTGCTGTCTTCATAGTATCAGAAGATACCGATGGAGGTTTTATACCATTGGAACAATCGGGCGACTCCCTCGTCGAGTTCCACGCTGTGATGCCACCCGAGAGAATGGAGCTTAGAGACGTCAGTGAGTTTGCGTAGCGTGCCATCGGGTTTAGATGTATCGAAATTAATTGTTCCTTGAAAATCAATCGTACGGGCGATGAGCTGGGCGAGGTCAGCTATAGAGATTTCGGAACCCGTGCCGATATTGATATGGCAGTTACGGATGTCTCCAAGCTGTGGCAAGGCACCCCCGCGAGCCGTGTCGGCGTTGCGGTCTATGCGTGCGTTAGCCTTTTCTCCAAGCATAACCGATGAATAATTCTCAATGCCGATAATGTCTTTAAAGGAAATGTTGAGCAGGAGATGTACGCAAGCATCAGCCATGTCTTCGCTCCAAAGGAACTCGCGCAACGGATGCCCTGTCCCCCACAACACAACGCGATGGTTGTAAATGCCGTAGTGTGCGAGTGTGCGTTCGATATCGGCCTGTGCGGCCGACCCGTCAATACCATGCACAGGCCGGCTGTCGAGGTCGCGTTTTATTATGTCCCATCTGCCTTTGTGAATGAGCTGTGCAAAGTATATTTTGCGCATCATGGCAGGCATGACGTGACTGTTGTCGAGATGGAAGTTGTCGTTAGGCCCGTATAGATTGGTAGGCATCACGGCGATGTAGTCTGTTCCGTATTGCAAATTATAGCTTTCACACATCTTAAGACCTGCAATCTTAGCAATGGCGTATGGCTCGTTGGTATATTCGAGGGGCGAAGTGAGCAGCGCTGTTTCCTCCATCGGTTGAGGAGCATCTTTAGGATAGATGCAGGTAGAGCCGAGAAAGAGAAGCTTCCGCACATCATGAGCGTAGGATTCGCTGATAACGTTGCATTGCATCTGCATGTTTTGCATGATGAAATCTGCCCGATAGAGTGAATTCGCCATGATACCGCCCACATAGGCGGCTGCTAAAACAACAACTTCGGGACGTTCTCGGTCAAAGAAACGACGTACGGCGGCTTGGTCAGTAAGGTCGAGTTCGGCATGTGTACGTCCAACCAGATGGTGGTAACCGCGGGCTTCGAGGTTGTTCCAAATGGCCGACCCCACTAAGCCGCGATGGCCTGCCACATAGATTTTTGTGTCTTTATTCAGTGTCATAATAAGCAGATAAGACTGTCGATACACGCAGATGGAGCATGTATCGACAGTTCGTTTATTGGGAAAGTTGGTCTTTCAAATGAAGTTTGCGAACAAACTTCATGTCGTGTTCTACCATCAGCCGTACAAGTTCGCGGAAAGAAGTCTTGGTGGGATTCCATCCCAAACAGTTCTTTGCCTTGGCGGGATTACCCAATAGTTGTTCTACTTCGCAGGGGCGGAAGTATTTGGCATCTACCTCTACAAGCGTGCGTCCCGTCTTTTCATCGATACCTTTCTCGTCGATGCCGCTGCCTTCCCAATGCAATGAAATTCCCGCCTCTCGGAAAGCCAACGTGCAAAACTCGCGTACAGTGTGCATCTCGCCCGTTGCTATCACGAAGTCTTCAGGCTGTTGTTGCTGCAACATGAGCCACATGCACTCCACATAGTCGCGTGCATATCCCCAATCCCGTCGTGCATCGAGGTTTCCGAGGTAGAGTTTGTCCTGATAGCCCTGCACGATACGGGCAGCAGCCAGCGTTATCTTGCGTGTAACGAAAGTTTCTCCGCGCCGTTCACTCTCGTGGTTGAAGAGGATGCCGTTGCAGCAATACATGCCATAACTCTCACGGTAATTCTTCACAATCCAAAAGCCGTAGAGTTTAGCTACAGCATAAGGCGAACGCGGATAGAAAGGTGTCGTCTCGGTCTGTGGTATTTCCTGCACCTTTCCATAGAGTTCCGATGTACTTGCCTGATACACTCTGCAAGTTTTCTCAAGCCCACATATCCTCACGGCCTCTAAGAGGCGCAGTACACCTACGGCATCTACATCGGCGGTATATTCGGGCACTTCAAAGCTCACTTTTACGTGACTTTGTGCAGCAAGGTTATAGATTTCTGCCGGTTTGATTTCCCCGATGATGCGGATAAGTGAGGATGAGTCTGTCATATCTGCCCAGTGCAGATTTACGAGCCGGTCTTTCTTCATGTCGCGCACCCATTCATCGAGGTATAGGTGTTCGATGCGTGCGGTATTAAAGGAGGACGAGCGTCGCAAGAGGCCATGCACTTCATAACCTTTTTCTATGAGCAATTCGGCCAGGTAGGAGCCGTCTTGGCCTGTGATACCTGTGATAAGGGCTGTCTTTTTCTTCATGTTGCAAATGTATTTTTTCGATAAGCGGGGTATCGGGACCTATCATCGTGGTAACGTTTTGTTGGTGTAGGGTCAGTCCTCTTCTGCGAAGCTACGTATTTTCTGTTCTTCTGCGAGTTTGCAGATGAGCAATGTGTCGTCTTTTTCAGCCACGATATAGCCGTCAAGTCCTTGTACGACGACTTTTTTCTCTTCTGTGGTATGAATGATGCAGTTTTGCGTGTCGTAGACAGAGACATTGTTTCCGATGATACTGTTGCCGTAAAGGTCGTGCTTGGTTTGCATGAGCAGTGCGCCCCAAGTTCCCAAATCGCTCCATCCGAAGTCTGCGGGACAGACGAAAATCTCTTCTGCTTTCTCCATAATAGCATAGTCTACAGAGATATTTTCGCACTCGGGATACATGCGGTTGATGGCTTCTTGCTCGCGTTCGGTGCCGTAAATGTCGGTCATACTTTCAAAAAGACGGTTCATAGCGGGCTGATATATGCGGAAAGCATTGATGATGGTCTTCACGCTCCATATGAAGATGCCGGCGTTCCAAAAATAGTTCTTCCGTTCAATGTATTGCAACGCGGTCTGTAAATCGGGCTTTTCTCGGAACGAATCCACACGGAATATCTCTTTGTTGCGTGGGCTGCTCGACGTGAGATCTGCTTGAATATAGCCGTATCCGGTTTCCGGTCGGGTGGGTTTCATGCCCAATGTAAGCATGGCATCTGTCTCTCCGGTGAATTGTAGTGCTGCATTGATGACGCGTTTGAACTCTGCGACATTGGTCACAATATGGTCGCTGGGTGTCACAACGATGTTGGCATTGGCATCACGGGTCTTGATTCTCCAGCTCACATAGGCGATGCAGGGTGCGGTATTACGCCGACAAGGTTCGCTGAGGATATTGGTACGGGGTACATCGGGCAGTTGTTCATGCACGATGTCTACGTATTTCTCGTTGGTTACGACCCATACGTTTTCGGGGGATGCAATGTTTGCGAAGCGTTCCATTGTGAGTTGGAGCAGTGATTTGCCAACTCCGAGTACGTCGATGAACTGCTTTGGGCATTCGGCAGTACTCATTGGCCAAAATCGGCTGCCCACTCCTCCGGCCATGATAACGAGATGATGATTCTTGGGAGTCATAGGATAAGGGTTTTATGATAAGGTATGCAAGGCCTCTGTTTATAGTTTCACGGCTGTGATGTCTACCAGATTATTGACGATGGCGTAGATGGTGAGACCTGCGGGGCTGTGTATTTGCAGTTTTCGGGCGATGTTGCGACGGTGGGTGATGACAGTGTTGATGGAGATGCAGAGGTGGTCGGCTATCTCCTTATTTGTCATTCCTTGTACCAAACTCACGATGACGTCTTTCTCGCGGTCGCTCAAACTCTCATTGGAAGTTTGGTTTTGGTTAATCATGTTGGAAATTTTCACCGACACGTCGTTCTGCTTCGACTTCTGTTCCAAGTGCCGGATAGCCGGCACAAAGATATGGTCTTCCACTTCGGCGTGCATCGCCAACCAGTTTTCATTGTTGTAAATGTCGTACAAAGTGGCGTAAAGCTGGTTGTTATGCAGGCCGTCGTTCGGCAGGTATTTAATAATAATATTCTTCAACTCTTTCAGTTTCAGGTCTATCTGTCCATGATGTTTGGAGTAAGTCTCTATGTCGTAATTGCTGCTGGGTGTGTTGTTGAGTAGTGAATCCACATAAGGAAACACCGTCTTGTCTTCGTATTGCATGTGCATACGCACCGAATGAGCATATTCGTCGTAGAGTTTGAGAATCAAACGCGCCAGATTGTCTTTCTCGTCAAGTGCCGATTGCAGCTTTTTTCGTATGTAAGGCAGTTGAAAATCAATAAAATATGCATGGCTGGCTTTCAGGTATTGCAGCAAAGTAGGTATGGAGAGTTTCTCTACATCCTCAAAGTTATGAAATTCATTTACACTGAAATTCACGATACAAAGAAAGGTGTACGTGTCTACCTCTTGCTCTTCGCAGACTTCTTTCACCGTTTTGTCTCCGAAACCCAAATTGATTCCGAAGCCACTGAGTGTCTGCAACAAGCTATAATCATCTCTGATGATGGTTATCATTTTATCATCAGGTTCATACATTTTCTGATTTCTCATGACGTTACCTATTTGTTGTTAGGATTTTCCGAAAGGATATGCAAAATAAGTGTTTTTTTTTGAATTACGCAATAATTATTTATGGGTATATTGTTTCTATCATATAATAAGGTATGCTTCTGTCTCTTGACATACCTATAAGTGAGTATTTCATCAAATTACCGATTTTTAAGTATTGCAACATTGCAGTTATCGGCGTAATTTTGCAACGTCACATCATGATAAACGGATACAAAAGAAGAAGTGCAGGGATGCTTAGCTTAACATCACTCGAGATGGCTCAGTGGAACATGCCAATTCAGTTGAACTATACGGGCTTGAAGATGGGAAGATAAACAGAAAGCTGCACTTCTTTTCTTTTTCGGCTTTCGCACAGATAAAAACGCCACCTCTTCGTCTTATTTGTAACCGATTGAAAACCAGAAGTATAAGGACGTTTTTCTAAAAGCATGCCTCTTACGTGCTCAAAGCTATGCTTTGCTGGTCTCAGAGCTATGCTTTCAGCGCATTGGAGCTATGCTTTTACAAACTACTAAAAGTTAAATACTCGTCTCTTTTTACGTATGAATATTAATAATCGTAAACTCTATAGGTTTGGAATTCTAATTTCCATTCTATTTGCTTATATTTGTATCAAGACTTTAATCGTCTCTTTTTAATCCAAATAAATGTCAACCCAAAATTAATTAGCTTATGACACACACAATTACATCAAGCAATTGTTTATGGTGCAATTAAATATGGTAACAGATGGATTGGTGCGCGCATAACAAAAGACGAATAAGATGAAAGGCATCGTATTAGCAATTATTGCTGTTATTCTATGGGGATGTCCCTGTGAGACGCAAGCACAGAGTGTGGATGTCCGGCCTTTTGAAGGCGGAGTGTTCTTTGGAACAAGCACTCCATTGTTTGGCTATCATGGCGGAAAAAGCAAATTCGGAGGTATGTTGGGCTTAGAATTTCGTTGCAATATTGAAGATAGCCCTGTGGATATCGGGGTATTGCTTGATATTACTTCGGCCGAGCGAGAATACTCGTTAGGACGTTATGGGGATAAAGTCACAACGGTACCATACCGACAGAATAATCGGACGGCTACGGCTGCCGTGGTCTGCGACTATAATTTTTATCAGGGAAAATTAGTTAATCCCTTTATTGGAATAGGCTATGGCGCTTGTTTATACGAGGCAATTAATCAGGTGATTTATGATAGTAACGGTAAATGTATGGTATTTATCCCCCGTGTAGGTGTGGAGTTATTCCGGCATCTCCGTATCACTTGTGCCTCACACTTGTCGCGCAAGGGTTATCATAATGTATCAATGAGTATAGGCTTCGTACTTGGCGGCAATCCACGGAAGCAGAAAGAGTAGATGTATAAGTAGAAGAAAGGACATTAGCAAAGAGATAAATTAGTTAGCGAGATGGCTTACAAGCATGCTATAGATGTGATGACCGCCTGTTAAAAGTTTGATTATAGACAAGATAAAGGCTGAACTCCTGTTTGGAGCTTCAGCCTTTAATGCTTCATAGAGGACAATAACCGAAATACAATCCTCCTTACTTTCATCTCGTTTTCCTATAAGGATAGTCGAATTATGAGAAAAAAAGTATTAACTTTGCACCCGTTTCCGAAGATTATCGGGATAACAAAAAACAAATAATCAGGATAATAGAAATGGAATACCGCATAAAAGAAATGAAGCAGAATACAGAAACAATGGAAAGAAAAGGTTATCGACACCATGCCGTAGCCGTATTATCGGTTATCGCAGGTATGCTCGTTGCCGTCTCACTGACGGCTCATGGCAAAGACATTAATCCGCAAAAAGCGGCTCAGATTGCAAAAAGATACGTTACGCTGTCTCACAACAATAGCGCAAAAGCACAGACGAGAGGTATCAATAGAACAACAGAAGCCCCTTATTATATATTCAACGACGCACGGGGGCACGGCTTTGTTATCGTCTCTGGCGACGACGAGATGGGTGAAGTGCTGGCCTATAGCACCGAGAGAACACTCGATACGCTGAACGCCAATCCATGCGTAAAGTTGCTCCTGGAAGGCTATCGGCAAACGTTTGAAGTACTGAAAGAAGGAAAGGTGATTGTTCAAGGCAGTACCCGTGCCGGTCAGTTCTCACAAACCGTGTCTCCGTTGCTGAAAAGCAAATGGGGACAGTCGCACCCATTCAATGCGAAAACCGGCTATCCCTATAGCGGATGCGTGGCCACGGCGGTGGCGCAGATGATGTATTACTATCAATGGCCTGCCCAAGGACGCGGTAAGAACGAATATAACGTAACCTACTATAACACCAAGAAAAGTGCTGATTTCAGTCAGTCGCACTACGATTGGGCAAACATGTTGCCCGATTATCGCTATCCTGTGCGTGCAACGACTGCACAAGAAGATGCCGTCGCCTTGTTGATGAGCGATGTCGGCATAGCTTCCTTTATGCAGTATACACCCAATGCCAGCGGTACACAGGGATTGTTCGCGTATCAAGCCCTGCAAAAGAATTTTGATTATACGGCAGCTTACATTACGAGGGCGGTGGAAGGACCTAGTCGTTTTGCTGAGATACTGCGACAGGAGCTTCTCAACGGATGTCCTGTTTATCTGGAAGGTCGTCCCACAGGTTCTGCCTCGGGACATGCGTGGGTGGCAGACGGGTTCGACAAAAACGGTCTCTTTCACATGAACTTCGGTTGGGAAGGACAAAGCGATGCCTACTATTCGCTCACAGCTCTCAACCTATCGCAAACCGGAAACGAGTTTCAAGGCAAGCCCTTGGCCTTTAACCGTGCCATTACGGCAATCCTTGCACATCCCAACAACGGAAAATATCCGGCCATAGAGCGAGGTCTCTTAGAAACATCCCCGCAACTGATGTTCAATGAGGGAGGTTCTTTCTCGCTGAAAGACGTAACAGGTAAAACCTTTAACCCGTCGCAGACGATAACCGTAGAGATGAATTCTTTCGTAAACAGAGGCAATCCCTTTAAAGGCGATATCGGTGTGGCCGTCTACGACGAAGGGGGAAATCTAAAGCAAGTGGCTTATTCTGACGACCATGCAAGCGGTGGTCTCACGCAGCGCATTTATGGCGCCGACCACGCAGGCTTTATGGGACGAGACTTCCTTATAAATCAGGCACAGCCCGTAAAGATTAGTCTAGCAGGACTCGGGAACGGATATTATCGCCTTATTCCCGTGTGTGTAGCCCGTAAAGACGACGGCTCATGGGACGAGTTCCTTCCCATGAAGAAAGCCCCCATCATAGAAGTGGAATTAGCAAATGGCACAGCTCGTATCTCCGAAACTTGTACTGAAGACGCTCATTTCCAGCTGATGGCACAGCCAAGGCTTGCAGATAAAGCCGAGCAAGGTGAGAAAGTGCAAGCCGTTTTCACAGTGAAAAACCTCAACGGAGTACCCCGCGATTGTTACCTAAGGGTGCAGCTGCTTGATGCGAGCAAGACGGTTGTGTTGAACACGCGTGCCGATAAGGCGACAGAAATAGAGGGCTTTACCGAAGCAGAAATACCCATCGTGCTTTCATTGCCCTCCGGTATTGCTATAGGACGCTATGAAGTGAAGCTCGAAACATCGACAGACGAAGCAGAAACCCTACCCTGCCCTATAAACAATATTCACGACAAGGATGCCGCCTATATCGAGGTGGTAAAAGCACAGGAAAGACCTCTCATGGAAAAAGCTGAAGTCTTTCTGGCCGACGACTCGAACGAGAAGATTGCATCCGGCAGCATCGACATCTCGCGAGTGCCTAACTTCAAGCTCGCCGTCGCGCTGCGCACATCGGAAAACAGGACATACGAAGGTATCGTTTCCATGTTCTGCGAAGACATACAGACAAAGGAAAAGATAAAAATACGAGGGTTCGACGACCATGTCACCATTTCTTCATCCTTCGAAGTGCCGCTCTACAGCTATTGGCTGCGCAAGAGCAATCTGCAATTGGCCGATGGACATACCTATCGGGTAATTGTGATGGGGCAGATAGAAGGCAAGGACGTGGAGTTGAAAAATCCGAAGGCACCCACCTGTTACCTCAAGCGGAAAGGAGATATACTAACCCTTTACCATGATGTACCTACAGGAATAGACACTGCACCCACAGCCACAACCTCTTTCGACATCAGGCGCGATGGCAACCAACTAACAGTCTCGGGTAGCAATTTGAGAACCTTACGATTGTATAACGTTGGCGGTACGCTTGTCAAACAGGTATCGGCCATGGACGGAAGTTATGCCACAATCTCTCTTCAAGGTCTGGAACAAGGTGTATATCTGCTGCGAATAGAAGCAGGAAGACAACATCGCATTTATAAGTTCCTCCACCAGCCTGATACCGAAGTCTTGCGGTAAGATGTATTCAGCATCGATCTATTAGACCCAACCTATGTCATGTGCCCTCAACAACAACCTTGTTGAGGGCACATGTCTATTTCCCGCATTCTTATTCGTCAGCCTATTCCTTGTATTCCATCTATAAAATAGATGAGAACACGGGTTTTGTTCATCGTTAGTAGGTAGGTAAGAGAGAGATTATAAACAAATGATAGTGCTTTTTAGGTATTGTTAATACGATGGATTTCCCGTACCTTTGCCAACGATTTGAAGACCAACAGACTTATAAAATGAACAGACTTTCAACGATTTTGCAGATAATCTTTCTCCTCGTAGCCCTGCTTCCCGCTCCCGTAAAGGGGCAGGTGAACGCCGCAGATAGTGTGATGAGCCATGCGTCGGGTAACCGATTGAGTCTTGGCGGCTATGGAGAAGTGGCTTATTCCCGCAACTTCTACAGTGATAATGTTTACCGCTACAGCAGTCCGAAGAAATATAAAGACGATCCAAGCAATGGTCGCTTCGATATTCCCCATGCCGTTATTTACCTTGGCTACGATTTTGGAAAAGGCTGGACGTTGGGCACTGAAATAGAATTCGAGCATACCGGAACGGGTAGTGCCGTAGAACTTGAGGCCGATGAAGGTGGTGAATACGAAACCGAAGTTGAGAAAGGTGGTGAAGTAGAGCTTGAGCAGTTTTGGATACAGAAGACCTTTGGCAAGTGGGCTAACATTCGTATGGGACATATTGTGGTACCCGTGGGGTTGAACAACGCCCACCATGAGCCGTTGAACTTCTTCACTGTGTATCGTCCGGAAGGAGAACATACTATTCTGCCGAGCACATGGCACGATACGGGTATTAGCTTTTGGGGACGCTATAAAGACTTCCGCTATGAGTTGCAGATGGTTGCCGGCTTGAACGCTTTGCTCTTCAGTAGAGATGGTTGGATACACAACGGCAGCGGTTCGCCCTATGAATTTAAGCCGGCCAATAAGTACGGATTCGCGCTTCGCTTAGACAACTATACCCTAAACGGTCTCCGCTTGGGACTGAGCGGTTACATAGGACAGGCCATGCATAATACTTCGCCCAACAATATGGAAGGGAAGAACAAGACGTTTGGCGGCACCAAGGCATTGGTATGTATCGGTTCGTTCGACTTCACTTATAACCGGTATAATTGGCTCGTAAGGGGGCAGGCTGACTATGGTTACATATCAGGCACACCAATGCTGAACAGTGCCAAGCTCAACATGCCTAAGACCTCTCCCTATAATAAGACTTATGTGGGGAAAAACGCTGTGGCAATAGGCATTGAGGCTGGCTATGATATCTTTTCCCAGATACCCCGACTGCGTAACGACAACCAAAAACTCTACATCTTCGGCAGATATGATTATTACGATTCTTACCGAGAGGAGCGTTCGCAGCCGTCTTACGGATATACAAAACGGAAATGCGTGGCTGTGGGCGTGAATTATCATCCCATTCCGCAAGTAGCTATCAAGGCACATTATTCCCAGCGTTTCCTCGACAAAGCTTTCAATAATGAGCCCAGTATCAATTTGGGCGTGGCGTATGAAGGCTTCTTCCTCTAAAAGAAATATCAACCACACATTATAAACATAATACAGATTCAACATGAAAAGAATTTTTACGTATGCACTGCTTCTTGCTGTTGCAGGTGCATTTACTGTCAGCTTTACATCGTGTAGCGAAGACAATGACAATTCCGCAGAAAGAAGGAAAGTACAGAATGAGGAATTGCAATCACTGACTGCCCGTTATGTAAATGAAGTGGTGTTTCCCACTTATACCAATCTGGCTAACGAAGCAGACAATCTTTACAAAAAGATTGCCGAATTGAAAACAAAGGTGAAAGCCGGAACGACTGTTACGCAAAGCGAAATAGACGCAATTTGCACAAACTACAAAGTAGCACGCAGTCATTGGGAGGAAAGCGAAGCATGGCTTTATGGTGCTGCTTCCGACTTTGATATTGACCCCAACATCGACACATGGCCGTTGGTTGTTCCCACATTGGCTTCCGACTTGCAAAACAACACCAAGATGGCAAAGTTAGACAATCAAAGCGATCTCGGCTACATCGCCGTCATTACCGACATGGCAGAGGAAAACCGTGGCTTCCATGGTATAGAGTTTATCTTCTTCCGCGATGGTAAAAACCGCAATGTAACCTTTTTCAACGATGGCAGCAAGGAAACGTTTAAAGAGAAAGACGGTTCGCAACCGTTCGCAGGAAAGAACGTGACGGCCAAAGAAGAACTCATCTTCGCTACGGCTGCCGCAGCCTATCTGCGTGACAGAGTGTATCAACTCGAAGTAGCATGGAGAGGCGACAATGCTACTCCCGCGCACAAAACACGTCTTGATGCCTGCAAAGCGGCATACCCCGACATCTTCAAGGTGACTGTAGGCAACAGCAACCTGTCGTATGGTGCCAATATGTTGGCAGCCAATACAGGTACAAGTACCTATCAGACATGGAGGAAAGCTGTGGAAGCAATTCTTGTGGCCGGATGCTCGAACATCTGTTCTGAGGTAGCCAATCAGAAGATGGGACAGGCATATCGTTCTGCTATCGGTAGGCCGGAAACACATAAAGATGAGAACGGCAACGATGTCGTAGACGATCCCAACTACATAGAGTCTCCCTACAGCTATAACTCATTTACTGATTTCTATGGCAATATCATGAGCATTCAAAATGCCTTGTATGGTAATCTGAATAAAGACAAGTACGAGAGCAACTCTATCATGGCCTATCTGCAGAAGTACAACAGTGAGATGGCCAATAATCTGCAGAACAAACTCACGGCAGCACTTGATGCTTTGAAGGCTTGTCAGAACAGCGGCACTTCGTTCGTAAAGGATCCGGGCGCAACTTACGTGAAGACAGCGATGGATAAGATTGGAGACCTCGACAAGGCGCTGAACGAATCAGCCAATTGGATTCTCGCAAACTAAGGTAGTTATTACCGATAAAGACAGTTGTGCCCATGGTATGGAAATATCATAGGCACAACTCAACGTTTTACATGTAGAACGAAAGAAAGATAGACATGATGAGATTATTAAAGTGCAACATCAGCAGCGTACTGTTGTTCGGAGTCTTTGCAGGCCTTGTACTGACATCCTGTTCGGACAACGACGACAACGGTATAAAGACCAATACGGATGAAGACGATTACAAATACGTAGGTCAGGCCGTAGGCAATTTCTCTGCAGAAGAATGGTATCCGGGCGGTAATTTGGGAACCACCGAGAACACCAGCGGCACTTGTTATCAAGACGAAACGCCGGCCATAGAGGCCACGAATTTAGGAGATGCGTTCAAAAAGGGGGAATACATGTTTGAGCACTATTTCAGTGCACACAGCCCGATACAAGCGCTTACCGGTCTTGGACCGGCATACGTGCGCTCCTCCTGTATCGATTGCCATCCGGGATACGGTCATGGCAGACGCATGGAGAGTTACCGTGCCAATATGAGAGGCAACGGTTATCTGCTCGTTATCTATCATCCCGTGGATGGAGCCAACAGCAACGACGGTCCCTACATCAGTGAGGTAACGGGAATGCCGCAAACGAGAGCTACATCGCCATTCCTTCCGCCTGTGGATGAGTCGGGCATTCATCTGTCATGGAAGCCTGTAACAGCGATGGAAAGCGGCCTCCCCATGACCTTCCCCGACGGCGAAGCATACAGCCTTATCTATCCGGAGTTATCCATAGACATTGCCGCTTTCAATACCGACCCCAAGCCCACGAACCTTGCTTTCCGGCTTGAATCGACCATCGGACTGTATGGCACCGGCCTCATCGATGCCATCCCGCAAGATTCCATTAAGAAGCAATATCAGCACGAAGCCAAGTATCTTGCCCTGAACCCGGGTATATGGGACAAGGATAAGAACGATTGGGCTGGCAATCCCGCATTGGGCACGAACAACGGAGCATGGTATCGGTTGGCCGACGGCACGATGAAGGTGAAGCGGTTTACGTATGCCATGACGCGTGCTTCGTTGCAAGACGGGCCGGGTGCCAATGCCATGTGGAATATCACAAATGTGATACGCAGCGACAGACCTCGGTTGTACACCACCACGGCATGGGCTACGGCCATGTCGAAGACCAGCAGCGTGATTGCAGCCATCAAGAAGAATCCCAAATCTCCTTACTATGCCGATGGAACGGATGCCGGTATCTCGGCTGCCGTCAAGGCACTCTTAGACCCGAAGACCAATCAGTTGGACAATCCGTATCATAAGTTTGCGCCGTCGATGACCGACAACAATTTCTGGCAATACATGGTGTGGCATCGTGGATTGGCTGTGCCGAGGGCAAGAAATCTGAACGACCCTGTCGTACAGCGCGGTAAGAAAATGTTTATGGAAATAGGTTGCGCCAACTGTCACCGGCCGAGATGGCAGACGGGAAAGGACGATTATTGGGCGCCGGCTCCGATTGTAAACGGCAACCTGAATCTGCCGAAATATCCCCATCAGACCATCTATCCCTATACCGACTTTGTGCAGCATCGTTTAGGCATGAAGAACGACATCCACGGATCGTGGTGCAGAACCACTCCGCTGTGGGGACGGGGCTTATCGATGGCCAATACCGGTGCCGAAGACCGTCTGCACGACTGTCGTGCCCGCAACGAGATAGAGGCCATCATGTGGCATGCTTACAGCAAGAAAGGCGATGCTTATAAGTCGGCCGAACGGTTCTATTATCTCAAGAAAGCCGACCGCGACGCAATAGTCAAGTTCCTGCGGTCTATTTAATGCAACTGTCTTAAGCGTATAAAAAGGAAGCGTATCTCAGCATGCGCTTTCTTTTTATGTGCAAATGCAGACCGGTGTCGGCGCAGTGTTCGCCGGGGCTGCATAAGTGCCAAACCATGTCGGCGCAGTGTTCGCCGGGGCTGCATGAGTGCCAAACCATGCCGGTGAAGTGTTCGCCGAGGCTGCATGAGTGCCAAACCATGCCGGCGCAGTGTGCGCCGAGACCGCACGAGTGCCAAGTGTTAAGATTTAGCCTGCGCCGTTAACAGATGAGTGCCAAGTGTTAAGATTTAGCCTATGCCGTTAACAAATGAGTGCCGTGCGGTCTCGGCAGAGCCTCTGCCGGGACTTCCGGAGTGCCGAACCATGCTGTCGCAGTGTGTGCCGGAGCAGCGGCAGTTGCCATCATTCCCCATCCACACATGATATAATATATAGCGAAACAATGATGAAAAGAACGCTGATTCTTCTGTATATACTTCTGATTCTTACGATGACAACAGCCACAGTCGTAGAGAAGTTCATGGGTACCGACTACGTCTCGTCCCGCATTTACGGCGCATGGTGGTTCTCCCTGCTGTGGGGCATCCTGACGGCACTGGGCGTTCTTTACATCGTAAGGTCGCGCATGCGGCAGTGGAACATTGTGGCATTACATCTTTCATTCGTCGTGATTCTTGCAGGTGCCTTGCTCACGCATCTCACATCTTTTCGCGGCACAATGCCGTTGCGCGTCGGACAAACCACCGACCGCTATTACCGCACCGACGGAGAAACAGGCATGCCATCGCATCGACTGCCTTTCCGTATCAGACTCGATGGCTTCCGCGTACGCTATCATGCGGGAACAAAGGCCGCGGCCGACTACGAATCGCGAGTAACGGTGATGGATGGCAACGACCGGCAGCCGGCCATTGTCTCAATGAATCACATCATGACCCATCGTGGTGTGCGATTTTATCAAAGCTCTTACGATGCCGACATGCGCGGGAGCACACTCGCCATCAACAGCGACCCCTATGGCATCCCCGTTACTTATACGGGTTATGACCTGCTGTTCTTTTCTCTCATCGCCTTGCTCATGCGGCGCGATGGCACGTTCCGTACCCTGCTGCAACATCCATTGTTGCGCAAGGGAGTGCTCGTCTCTGTGTTATGGCTCTGTATGTTGGACGTGAATGCCACGACAACCTTCCCTAAAGACGTCGCCGACCGTTTCGGCCACCTCCACATACTCTACCAAGACCGCGTATGCCTCTTGCAAACGCCCGCTCGCGACTTCACGAAGAAACTCTGTGGAAAGGCTTCCTACAAGGGATGCACCGCCGAGCAGGTGTTCACAGGGTTCATCTTTTGGGGCGATGAATGGGCAGACGAACCGTTGCTGAAAGTCAAAAGAGGCGTGTTCAAAGAAACGCTGCAACTGCCCGACTACGTGTCGGTGAATGCACTTTTCGACCGTGCGATGGGTGGCTACAGACTGGCCGCATATGTGGAGGAATACTACCGTGGTGCGCAAGACGATTTCCATCGCCAAGCCGTGGAACTCGACGAGAAAGTAAAGTTGGTGATGGAACTTCGGCAGGCCGCGCTTCTGTCAATCTTCCCTTATACAACGGGCGGTCGCACCCTGTGGTACACACCCACGGAGAAATATCCGGCAGCCATACCGGCAGCCGATGTCCGCTACATGCGCGAGGTCTTCTCCACGCTCTATGCCGATGCACTGGTCGGTAACAACGCCCACGTAGCAGAAGTGTTGCAAGGACTCGAACAATTCCAAAGACGACATGCCGGCACATCGCTGCCCAGCGTATGGACAGACTGCGCCGAACGAATCTACAATGTCGTGCCATTTGCCACACTACTTTTTGTGGTGAATCTCGTTGCCGGTCTTGCCTTGTTGCTCTTCTTCATCTTGCGTCTCACACGACGCCCCTGCAAGCTGTACGTTACTCGTTGGGTGCAACGAGTATCGGTCGGCATACTCCTCGTTTCTTTCCTCTCGCTGACACTTTGCCTCGCCCTGCGCTGGATAATTTCGGGCACCATTCCCATGGGCAACGGCTATGAGACAATGCTCTTCGTGGCATGGCTCATCTTGTTGGCAGCCTTGCTGTGTCGTCGGATGGAAGCGGTGGTGATGTTCGGCCTTATCCTGTCGGGATTCTTTCTGCTGGTGAGCCATCTCAGCCTTATGGATCCCGCTATCACACCCATCATGCCTGTGCTCCATTCGCCGTTGCTCACGGTGCATGTCGGCATTATCATGATAGGCTATGCGCTGCTTTCTTTTACATTTATCTGTGGACTGACGGGGCTGTTTGTCCCGCGTCATGCCCAACAGTTGCAAGTGCTCTCGCAACTCTTTCTCTACCCTGCACTCGCTGCCCTCGGTTCAGGTATCTTTATCGGGGCAATATGGGCGAACGTTTCATGGGGGCAGTATTGGAGCTGGGACCCGAAAGAAACGTGGGCGCTTATCACGTTCATGGTCTACGGCGCCGCCGTGCACAAACAAAGTTTGCCCCTGCTGGCGCGGCCGCACGCCTACCATATCTATATGACCCTCGCTTTCCTCACGATTCTCATGACCTATTTCGGGGTCAACTATTTCTTGGGCGGCATGCATGCCTACGCGTAAGGTTGTCCATTCCACTAAAAAACGAGGGCTTTATTTTGTTGTATCTGCCATTTCAACTACCTTTGCAAACCGAATGACAAACCAAATCCGAACAAGACATTGAACTTTCCTTTCTTCATAGCACGACGCATTTATGCTGAAAACGACGAGCGACGCAAGGTGTCGCGTCCTGCCATCCGTATCGCCACGTTGGGCGTAGCCATCGGTTTGGCCGTCATGTTGGTATCGGTCTGTGTGGTGCTGGGTTTCAAACATTCCATCCGCGACAAGGTGGTAGGTTTCGGCGGACACATCACCGTGGCCGACTTCATGACGTTGCAAGGCTCGGAACCTTATCCCGTATGTATGAACGACAGCATGGTGCGTGTGCTGAAAGGCATTCGCGGTGTGCAACACGTGCAACGGTTTGCCCTGAAGCAAGGCATATTGAAGACCGACAACGACTTTCTCGGCGTGATGCTCAAGGGGGGAGGGCAGGAGTTCGATACCACATTCATACACCGCCATCTCGTGGAAGGTACCATCCCCGCGTTTAGCGACATGCGCAGTAGTAACCGGTTGCTTATCTCGCAAATCATGGCCGATAAGCTGCGGCTGCATACCGGCAGCAAGGTCTTTGCCTATTTCATAGACAACGACAGAGTGAAAGCGCGACGATTTACTGTGGCCGGCATCTATCAAACCAACCTGACGCGTTTCGATGAAACCGTATGCTTTACCGACCTATATACCGCAGTGAAGTTGAATGGATGGGAATCTGACCAAGCCGGCGGTGCCGAGCTGACCGTAGACGACTTCGACCGCATCGCTGATGTAGAAGATATCGTGGTGCGCAAGGTGAACCGTACCACCGACAAATATGGCGAAACCTATTCGTCGGAAACCATACAGGATGCTAATCCGCAGATATTCTCATGGATTAACCTGCTCGACCTCAACGTATGGATTATCCTCGTGCTGATGGTCTGTGTGTCGGGCTTTACGATGATTAGCGGTCTGTTAATCATCATTCTCGAACGCACGAGCATGATTGGTCTGCTGAAAGCTTTGGGGGCACGCAACCGCAGTATTCGCCATACGTTCCTCTGGTTTGCCGTCTTTATTATCGGCAAAGGCATGTTCATCGGCAATATACTCGGACTTGGGCTCTGCTTGCTGCAACAATATACGGGGGTGATTCGCCTCGATGCCTCCACTTATTATGTAGATACTGTGCCTGTTGAAATCAATCTTCCATTGCTGCTGCTACTCAACGCGGCCACACTTACGGTCAGTGTTTTTGTGCTCGTAGCCCCCAGCTACCTGATTTCACGCATCAGCCCGGCTAAATCTATGCGCTACGACTAACCTCGCAGTATCATTTCGATATGAAAAGCTCATCGCTTTGATGGCTTCATAAATATAAGTTGACCGATGGATTAATACTTAGACCCTTCTTGAACAAGATACTTAAAACCCCGACGGGGACAACCTCGTTTACAGAGGTTCTGCCCCTTGTTTGGCAAAGCTATGCTTTTAGGGTATGGGAGGATAGCTTTTAGCAGATAGAAGGATAGCTTTCAGCGTGTAAAAGGATAGCTTGGAGAAAATAGGGGTTGGTCAGTCTGGTTGACAGAGCTTTTTCTTTTCTTCCTCGTAGTGGATGTTGCGTGGGTGATGCTCTAAGATTTCGCGGCGTAATGTGGTCGTATCGATGTGTGTATAGATTTCCGTTGTGCTGATACTTTCATGTCCAAGCATGACTTGAATGGCACGTAAATCGGCACCGCCTTCTAAGAGTGCAGTGGCAAAAGAGTGGCGTAGCGTGTGCGGACTAATGGTTTTTTGAATGCCCGCCTCTGTGGCCTGACGTTTAATCATGATGAGTATCATGGTTCGGGTGAGGTGCACTCCACGCCGGTTCAGAAACACATAATCTTCTTCTCCCGCGCGAATCTTCAGTTCGTTGCGGTCATAAAACCACAGCTTCAGTTCTTTAATGGCACGTGGAGAAATAGGCACGAACCGCTCTTTGCGTCCTTTGCCCAAGACACGGATAAAGCCTTCGTCGAGATAAAGATTTGAGAGACGGAGTGAAACCAGCTCCGTCACACGCAAACCGCAGCTGAAGAGCACCTCGATAATAGCCCTGTTGCGTTGTCCTTCGGGTTTGCTGAGGTCGAGAGAGTTCTCCAAACGATCCACCTCCTCTGTTGAGAGCACCTCGGGCAGATGTGTTCCAATCTGCGGAGATTCCAGCAATTCGGAGGGATCGCTTTCCATATAGCCATCTAATTGCAAGAAACGATAGAATGAACGTACACCGCTCAGCACACGTGCTTGCGACCTTGCACCGATGCCGCAATCATATAATTGAGCAGAGAAATGCTGCAAATGCTCTAACTTCACCTCTGTTGGCGTCAATCCCTCCTGCTTCAGATAGACCAATAGTCTGTTTAAATCGCGCCGGTAAGCCTCCAACGTATTGCCGGAATAGTTGCGTTGTAGCTTCAGATAGCGCAGATAAGCCTTTACCATCTCTGTTTGCGAACTGTATTGTTTCACCATCTTTGTATCAAAATTTGATGGGGCAAAGATACAAAAAAATCGTATGGATTCTTCCAACAGTAGCACCGTTCATGATACAAACAGGTTTTCTATTCTTCCAACCACCGCATGAGAGCCATAAAAAGATATTTTGGAAAGATTTTCTTCTATATTTGATGCCATTTCTTATTTTTTTCTATCTTTGGCTTTCTAACGGGGTTATCCAAAGTTTAAATCTAAGAAAGATAATAGAAAATCATACAGAACTAA
>ERZ772960.68-NODE-68-length-99383-cov-10.867026_pt1 | contig 99383 bp, 65 predicted proteins | sample MGYA00580678_ERZ772960 | MGnify/ENA primary metagenome ERZ772960 (study PRJEB29015, sample SAMEA2737930) | human oral metagenome | biome: human oral; feature: human-associated habitat; material: dental | place: China | collected 2059 ...
TCTCGGTACGACGGTTTTCAAGACCGTTGTAATCGACCACTCTACCATCTCTCCATAAAAGGAACCGTAAAGCGTTCCTGCTTCCTTGTGAAAAGCGGTGCAAAGGTAGGAATAATTCTCGAGAATGTGAAATTTGAGACAGGTGTTTTGAGGATTAAAACACTTTTTAACCATTTTGTCATGAAGAATGTCAGCCTGTCCCTTTCTGTTGATTGAAGAGTAAACTCTCTCGCAAAGAGACTTTAAAATCTACAACCTCTTGACAAGCATAAGCCGTAAGGAGGAAACGAGTGGGAAGAAGCGGTAGGTTGGGAATGGGTGAGGAAAAGCAGGGATAGGCGGGAATAGACGAGAATGAAGAGGGAATGAAGAGAGAATGAAGAGGGAATGAAGAGGGAATAAAGAGAGAATGAAGAGAGAATGAAGAGGGAATGAAGAGGGAATGAAGAGGGAATGAAGAGGGAATGAAAAGGGAATGAAGAGGAAGAAGCAGTAAGGAGGGAACGGGGAGGATAAGGGAGATATAGGCGAGAACGGGTAAGGAGATGCGGGAATGGGCGATAATAGGCGAGAATAAGCGTGGATAAGCGGGAATGGGCGTGGATAAGCGGGAATAAGCGGGAATAAGCGGGAATAAGCGTGGATAAACGGCAGTTGGCATTATCCAAAGTTACTTCCGTCAGGCAGTTGCCTCCTTCGGGGAGGGGAGTTTCCTTTTTGGGACTGGGAGGGATTTCCTTTTTTGGCAGAGTTTCTTGGGGAGGGAAGCTATACCAAGGAGCTTTACAGAGGAATCACCACAGGAAAAGCCCATTCCTAAACTCGCTTGCAAGTAAAGAAATGGACCGTTTGCCTTCAGAGAGTCTTAACTTACAGACTAAAAGTCGTCTGGCCGTCAGTTCGCATTCTGATGCCGTTAAAAGTACACAGGAAGAACTCGCAGTCGCCGCCAGCCGGATCAGACATTTGACCGGCCGCTTCGGCCTCACCCAAAGGGCACAGGAAGGACTCGCAGTCGCTGCCTGCCGGCCAGCTTTCTATCCTTGCTGCATGGCAATCTTCTTGACACGCCGTTCGTGTCTGCCGCCCTCGAATCCAGCCTTGAAGAACTCATCGAGGATTTTCCCGGCGGTCTTGTTGTCGATGAACCGGCCCGGGAGTACCAGGACATTGGCATCGTTGTGCTGGCGTATCAGTTCGGCAACATCCTTGTTCCATGCCAGTCCGGCGCGCACCCCCTGATGCTTGTTGAGTGTCATCGCCATTCCCTCGCCGCTTCCGCAGATGGCGATACCCGGATAGACCTCACCCTTCTCGACAGCCTCAGCCAGCGGATGGGCGTAGTCGGGATAGTCACAGCTCAGGTCGCTGTTGCAACCGAAGTCTTTATATGGGTACTTGTGTTCTTCCAGATACTGGATGACGAACTGCTTCAACGGATAGCCTGCGTGGTCGCAGGCAACTCCTACTGTCTTAATTTCCATAAGCTGTTTAGGTTTTATGAGTCCTTCCGTCCGCATCCGGCGGACGAAAGGCTCAGGTTAAACGTCTATGCTAAAAATGCTTTCACTTGTCTGTATACATTCTCGGCGGTGAAGCCCAGTTTCTCATCCAGCACCTTGTAAGGAGCGGAGAAGCCGAAGCTGTTGAGACCGTACACCATGCCGTGTGCACCGACCATTCCCTCGAGCGTCACGGGGAGGCCGGCCGTGAGACCGAAGATCCTTGCGTCCTCCGGAAGTACCTGCTCCTGGTACTCCTTGCTCTGGCGGCGGAAGAGCCCTTCCGACGGAGCACTGACGACCCGCACTTTCAGTCCGTCCCTGCGCAGAAGCTCCGCTCCGTCGAGACAGGTGGCCACTTCTGATCCGCTGGCGAGGAGAATCACATCGAACGGTTCGTCAGAGCCTTTCACGATGTATGCCCCCCTGCGGGTCAGCTGGTAGTCGGTTCCTTCCGGCAGGCTCTTCACGTTCTGCCGGGAGAAGATGAGGGCCGTCGGCGTGTCAGTATTCTCCATGGCCATCTGCCAGCAGACGGTCGCCGCATCGCTGTCGGCAGGGCGGAGCACACGGACGGAATCCTGTCCGGCATGGTTCTGCAGCTTCTCCATCAGGCGGATCTGCGCCTCCTGTTCGACAGGTTCGTGGGTAGGGCCGTCCTCGCCGACACGGAACGCATCGTGGCTCCACACGAACTTCACGGGCACCTGCATGAGGGCCGCCATGCGGATGGCCGGCTTCATGTAGTCGGAGAAGACGAAGAAAGTCCCCATTGCCGTGACGACGCCGCCATGGAGCATCATGCCGATGCACATACATGCCATGGCCAGTTCGCTCACACCGGCCTGGAAGAAGGCGCCGCTGAAGTCGCCGCGGGCGAAGGAATGCGTGTGCTTGAGGAAGCCGTCGGTCTTGTCGGAGTTGCTGAGGTCGGCAGACGACACGATCATGTTCGGCACCTGTTCTGCCAGCAGGCCGAGGCAGGCTGCCGACCCGTTGCGTGTCGGGATGTCACGCTTCTGCACAAGACCGCTCCAATCGATCTCCGGTGCCTTGCCCGAGAACCACTGCCGCATCTGTGCCGCTTTCTCCGGATTCTCCTTTTCCCAGCCGGCCTCCGCGGCATGACGTTCCGCCACGATTTTCCGGAGTTCGGCAGCACGGTCGTCGTAGAGCTGCTGTACTTCGGGGAAGATTCTGAACGGGTCGTCAGGGTCGCCGCCGAGGTTTCTCACCGTATTTATATAGGCATCGCCTCCGAGCGGTGCGCCGTGTGTCTTTATGCTGTGTTCGTAGCTGCTGCCGTCGGCCTGGCGTGCGCCTTTGGCCATGACGGTGTCACCGATGATGAGGGTGGGACGGTTCTCTTCCCTGTTGGCAGCGGCGAGTGCCTCCCGGATGGCATCGGGGTCGTTGCCGTCAATCTTCATGACGTTCCATCCCCATGCCCGGTATTTCATGGCCGTATCTTCCGCCATGACGGCACCGCATTCGGTAGAGAGCTGGATGTCATTGGAATCGTAGAACATGATGAGGTTGTCCAGGCCCAATGCGCCTGCCAGTCTTCCGACTTCTGCGCTGACGCCTTCCTGGACGCCGCCGTCGGAGATGTAGGCGTATATCTTGTGCTGCATCATGGTATGCCCGAGGCGTGCCTCGAGGAACTTCTCCGCCACGGCGGCTCCTGCCGCATAGGCATGTCCCTGTCCGAGCGGCCCCGACGAGTTTTCTATGCCATGTGCCAGATCGCGTTCCGGATGGCCTGGCGTGACCGATCCCCACTGGCGGAACTGCCTGATGTCGTCGACAGTGAATTTCCTCTGGAGCGTCAGCGCCGCATAGAGCATCGGCGACATGTGTCCCGGATCGAGATAGAAACGGTCGCGTCCTGCCCATTCCGGCCGGTCCGGATCGTAGACGAGGAATTCAGAGAAAAGGACATTGATAAAGTCTGCACCGCCCATGGCACCTCCCGGATGACCTGATCTGGCTTTCTCAACCATTGACACTGCGAGGATTCTGATGTTGTCTGCCGCGCGGTTCATCAGCTTCTTGTCATTCATATATAGATTGGATTTAATTTATTATAATGCAAATATAAAGATAAATAAGGAGAACTCAAAATAATCAGGTTACATTTTTCATAAAATCGTTCCGCATCCCCCAAAAGGCCGCTTTCCGGCGGAACCGGTCCGTCTCCCCTACCCGTCCGGACGGCATCCGGGAAATACGGCAGATTCCTTCTGAACATACGGATATTCACGGAATGTTCACGATGTTCATGTCTGACCGGCGGTGCGGCAAAGTCCAGGACACATCCCGCATCCTCCTGCCCGCAAGGATTCAGCGATGCCGTGAAATCCTGTGCGACATCATTATCCACCTGCCCCTAAGGATTCCGGCCAGACACAGACCTGTACCGGTCCACAGAGCCGGAGAGGGCGGGCACAGGAAGATTCTCCCGCCGGCAGTCCGCCGTTTGGGAAAAGTTTTGTATATTTGCCTTCGATTTCACAGAAGAAAGTCAGCAAGGCGAAACAAGACAGATGAAGAAAAGAAGGCTATACAGAACGGCAGCAGGATGGGCGGCAGGCCTGTGCCTGCTGCTGACGGCATGCAGCATCCCCCACCAGCAGGAGGTGGATGCCTGCAACGACAAGGCCTACGCCTTCCATTACCGCAGCCTCGACTCGGTCGACCTGTATGCCCGGCGGGCGTACAGGCTGGCGAAGCGGTACGATGCCGGACGGGCAGAGGCCCTGAACAACCTGGCGTTCGCCGACCTGATGAAGATGCGCTTCACGGAAGCCTTTGCCAAGCTCGACTCCGTACTCCAGATCACCGACAACCAGGTGGAGCTTCTGGTGGCGGACATCCAGCTCATGCGTCTCTGCCAGCGCGAGTCGCTCAACAAGGAGTTCTACGACTACTACGAGAAGGCACAGAAGCGGCTCCACCGCATCGAGGAGGACGAGAGCCTGCTCTCCGCCCGCCAGCGGCGCCGCATGGTGTATGCGCGGACAGAGTTCGCCATCGTCACCTCCACCTATTATTATTATGTGGGACTGGAACAGCCTTCCGTCAAGGCCATCCGGCAGATCAATCCCGACGGCGAGATACAGACCGACATGGCGCAGCTGCTGGACTACTACTACAACATCGGCGCAGGCGGCATCTTCACCACCGGGACACAGGAAGCCGTCAGCCAGCGCGAGTTCGACTACCTCATGCGCTGCTACATGCTCGCCCGCCAGCACGGCTATCCCTACTGGGAGGCCAACTCGCTGCAGGCACTCAGCGAGCACCTCGTCAACGACCGCAGCCGCAGGACGCTGATGCGCGACAACCTTCCGTCGTTCCAGTTCCTCAACCTCGACAACATGCCCGACAGCCTGCTGGCAGGCAACCTGGTGCAGCGGTCGCTCAACATCTTCCGGAAGTACGGCGACGTCTACCAGACCGCCGGCTCCTACCGTACGCTGGCCTCCTGCTACTGGCAGATCAAGGACTACCGCTCCGCCATCATCTGCCTGCAGAAGGCACTGAACGACAACCCCGCCATCCGCCAGGCCCCCGACCTCGTCGCCTCCATCCGCGAGCAGCTCAGCGTGACGTACTCCGCCATCAACAACAAGCAGCAGAGCGACTACAACCGCAACATCTACCTCGACCTGCAGGACGAGACCCGCCAGGACCGTTACCTTGCGTCGCGCGCCGAGCAGCTGGACCGCACCTCCCAGCAGCTCAACCTCATCATCGCCGCCGTAGGACTGTCCATCCTCATCGTCCTCGCCCTGCTTGTCCTCTTCCACTATCTTCGGCGGCGCAGCGACCGGCGCAGTTCGCTGGACGACCTCCTGCTCCCGCTCGAACAGTGGCGCAGACAGAACGGGCAGCACAGGGCGGCGATGACGGAAAAGTACGGCGAAATCGCCGAACAGCTCGACCTCTGCCGGCTCCACCTCGTCGACAACCGGCGCAAGAACCTCGAGCAGCGGGCGAAGGTGTCGCTTGTCAACAGCGTCATCCCCCTCATCGACCGGATGCTCCACGAGATCGGAAGGCTGAAGAAAGGCGGTGAGAGCGAAACGCTGAAAGCGGAACGCTACACCTATATCTGCGAACTGACCGACAAGATCAACGAACTGAACACGGTCCTCACCCAGTGGATACAGCTCCGGCAGGGACGCCTGTCACTGCACATCGAGAGCTTCCCCGTACAGCAGGTGTTCGACATCGTGAAGAAAGGGCGCATGGGTTTCCAGATGAAAGGCATAGACCTCCGGGTAGAAGACACCGGCGCCGTCGTCAAGGCCGACCGTGTGCTGACGCTCTTCATGGTCAACACCCTCGCCGACAATGCCCGCAAGTTCACCGGACGAGGGGGCCGGGTGACCATCCGTGCGGCCGAGGAAGAGGGCTATGTGGAAATCTCCGTCGCCGATACCGGCTGCGGACTCAGCGAGACACAGCAGGCACACATCTTCGACTACAAGCCCATCCGCGACCAGAGCGACTGCACGTCGCACGGCTTCGGACTGATGAACTGCAACGGCATCATCAACCAATACCGCAAGATCAGCCAGATCTTTTCCGTCTGCCGGATCGGCGTAGAGAGCCGGGAAGGCCGAGGGAGCCGCTTCTTCTTCCGCCTGCCGAAGGGCATCAGCCGCATGGCGGTGCTCCTCCTGTCCGCCGTCTGCGGCCTGACGGCCGCCTCCGCCCGTCCCGTCAGAGCCATCGACAAGGCGGCGGCACTGGCGCGCCACGACTACAGCACCCTTGCCGGCATCTATGCCGATTCGGCTTACTTCTCCAACATCAACGGCTCCTACAGCCAGACCCTCGCCTATGCCGATACCTGCCGGTACTACATCAACCAGCTCTACCGCCGCCTGCGCCCCAAGGGGAAGGACCTGATGCTGCGCACAGGCAGCCTCCCCAATGTCCCGGCGGAGATCAGGTGGATACAGGAAGGCATACCGATGGACTACGCCGTCATCCTCGACATCCGCAACGAGAGTGCGGTGGCGGCACTGGCCCTGCACGAGTGGGACCTCTACCGGTACAACAACTCCGTCTATACCCACCTTTTCAAGGAGCGCTACGCCGACAGGTCGCTGGGCGAGTACTGCCGGATGATGATGAAGTCGGAGACGAACAAGAACGTTGCCGTCGCCCTGCTCATCCTCTTCCTGCTGTCCATCTTCCCGGTCTACTACGTGATGTACTACCGCCGCCGGCTGTCCTATCAGTTCTGCCTGGAACGGGTGAAGAGCATCAACACCATTCTCCTCAGCGACACGGACGTGCAGGAGAAGCTCCGGGAGGTGGAACGCGCGGCGAGCGACCGGTTCCCGCCGCGCCTGCTTGCCATCGTCACGCAGATCAGAGACGCCCTCCTCGCATCGGTCGAGGAGGACCAGAAGAGCCAGGCCGACATAGAGATGCTGGAGGACGAGGTGCGGTGTACGGAATACGAGAACGAACGCCTGCACATCAGCAACAGCATTCTCGACAACTGCCTGTCGACGCTCAAGCACGAGACGATGTACTATCCCTCGCGCATCCGACAGCTCGTGGACCAGCCGGGGAACCAGCTCGACAGCATCGACGAACTGGCCGTCTACTACAAGGAACTCTACCTGATCCTGAGCCAGCAGGCGATGCACCAGGTCGAAGGCGTGAAGCTCATCGCACGTCCCCTGGACCTCGCCGCACTCGTAAGCACGGCGAAGCTGACGGCTCCCGTCCCTGCGGTGCCGCCCGTCAGCGGCGACCCGGTCCTCATCGCCTACCTCTTCGATATCCTGTACCAGAGCAACCACAGCCGTCCCCTCACGGTCAGCGCCGGGGAGGGGCAGCCGGGCTATGTCACCCTGCACGTCCTGATGTCCGCACTCCACCTGTCGGACGAGGCGTGCCGGCAGCTGTTCCAGCCCTCCGCCGACCATCTGATGTCATTCATCTGCCGCCAGATCGTCCGCGACAACGGCGAGGCGACCAACCGGCGGGGATGCGGCATATCGGCCACGGCCACGCCCGACGGCACGAGCGTGAAGGTCGTCCTCTCGCAATCCAGTCAAGAAACAAAAACGAAAGATACGTATGGAGAATTTTAGAGTCATCATCGTCGAGGATGTCCCTCTGGAACTGAAAGGGACGGAAGGCATCTTCAGAAACGAAATCCCGGAAGCCGAGATCATCGGGACGGCCGAGAGCGAACCGGCCTACTGGAAACTCATCAAGCGGCAGCTGCCCGACCTCGTGCTGCTCGACCTCGGCCTGGGCGGTTCGACGACGGTCGGCGTGGAAATCTGCCGGCAGACCAAGCAGACCTATCCCAACGTGAAGGTGCTCATCTTCACGGGCGAGATACTGAACGAGAAACTGTGGGTCGACGTGCTCGACGCCGGCGCCGACGGCATCTGCCTCAAGAGCGGCGAGCTCCTGACGCGGGGCGACGTGGCCAGCGTCATGTCGGGCAAGCGCATGGTGTTCAACCAGCCCATCCTCGAGAAGATCGTGGGCAGGTTCAAGCAGAGCGTCAGCAGCATGCTCATGCACCAGGAGGCGATGGTAGGCTACGAGATCGACGAGTACGACGAGCGCTTCCTCCGCCATCTTGCCCTCGGCTACACCAAGGAGCAGATCACCAACCTGCGCGGGATGCCCTTCGGCGTGAAGAGCCTGGAGAAACGGCAGAACGAACTCGTGCAGAAACTCTTCCCCGACGGCAACAACGGCATGAGCGTCAATGCGACCCGCCTCGTCGTACGGGCACTGGAGCTGCGCATCATCGACATCGACAACCTCCATGCGGATGAAGAGTAAGTTAGGCTGGCTCGTCCTCGTGCTGCTCATCGCCCAGCTGGCACTGATCCTGCTCTCGTGGGTGCTGACGGCCGCTTTCCCCGAGCTGCCCATCCGCTCCCTGCTCAGCAGCGAGGGCATCCGCTGGTTCTTCGGATGCTTCTCCGACAACCAGCTGTCGCCGCTGCTGGTGGCACTGATCATGGCGGCGATGGCGGCGGGGGCGTGCGTCAGCAGCCGCCTCTATGCGGCCTTCCGCACACGGATGAAGGAGCTGGCACACGGGAAGACGGCGGACGGCGGACGCACGGCCCTCCACTACCGGGAGCGGGTGGGACTGCGCCTGGCGCTGCTGGAGCTGCTGGTCTATGCCGTCATCATGCTGCTGCTCACGGCCGTTCCCCATGCCATCCTCCTGAGCGTGACGGGACATCTCTTCCCCAGCGCCTTCTCCTCCAGCCTCATCCCCTCGCTGTCGTCCGTCCTTGTCATCATGTCGCTGTCGTACGGCGTGGCGAGCGGCACGGTAGACAGCGTAGCCGCCATGCACCGTGTCCTGGTGAGCGGCCTTGTGGTCGCCGCCCATCTGGTTCCGGCCTACGTCATCGGTGTACAGCTGTACATGTCGCTGCTGTATGTGCTTGTGAGGTGAGAGAAGAGCGGCCGCACACGGGCGGTTCTCCGGCGGGCAGCCCCTGCCGGGAACGCCTGAGACAAAAGGAAGGGAGGGGCAGCAGAGCCGGGATTTTCTATTTTTATGCCGTCTAAATATTTACAATTCCGCTCACAATATTTAGGTATTACAGAAATTCTTTCTATCTTTGCACCATCAAAGTTAGGTATCAAGCCTGTTTGTAATACAAAAACATTATTCACATCATAAAACAAGAACATTATGGCTTACGTAATTGGTAATGACTGTATCGCTTGCGGTACATGTATCGATGAATGTCCGGTAGGAGCCATCTCCGAGGGCGACATCTACAAGATTGATGCAGACGCGTGCACAGAGTGTGGCACTTGCGCATCTGTCTGCCCCAACGAGGCGATCAGCCTCCCATAAGGTGCAGACCTGTTACTGATTAAATTCACAGGGCGAGTCGTGAGACCCGCCTTTTTTTGTGCCGACGGGCGGAGAGCAGGCAGAGAATCCCGCTTCCAGGCAGACAGATTCCGCTCCTGTTTCTGTCTGCCGGATCTCAAGGTATCTTCTATAAAAAAGGTTTTTCCGAAACAGGGAGTGATAAAGTAAGCCTGCTACATAATGAGGTTTGAGATTTGAGGTTTGAGGTTTGTCCACTATATTGCATCCATCAAAAAGGGTTCTCCCGAAATATGGAGTGATAAAGTAAGTCTGCTACATAATGAGCACGGAGAAGCGGAGAGCAGAGGGGAAGACGGCAGAAAGACAGAACCATGTTTACCTCTTCACTCTCTTAACTTTTTACTTCTCCAACAGCTCCATGCCTCTATGTGATATTCCATCAAAGCCTTCAATACACGAGACAGACCTCACTGCATAACAATGTTCTTCCGTTAAATGGATAGATTGGAAACAGGATAAAGGCTTATACACTTACAGGGTATGACTAGGCAAAATCAGATGGTCTTACAAAGGGGGATAAACTACAGGATAAAATTCAGAAAAAGTAAATAGACACGATGTTTATCCATCAGTATGTCTTTCCGCCTTCTACAAACAACTTATTGCCATATTATCGGTGTTTGTAAAATGTTTTCATGCAACCCAAGCTGAGACATGCTCTTCTAGCTCCTGAAAGGTGCCTGATTGACTTCCAACAGGTGCTCTCTTGAGGTGTTACCAACGCCCTTTTGAAGTCCAATCAAGCACCTCTTGCAAACGACTGAATAACCAATTGATTGACTGCCGGTTGCAGACCTGCTTTTTGTACGTGTCTTCCATATTTACAGATGATTCATTTGGAATCATGTAATGACTTTTCAAAACCTTATCTGTCTTTTCAACGTATGAAAACGAAAAGGCTTTTGTATCGGAGGATGATAACAGAACAGACGGTTGACAGTCTTGACAATGTCTTTGTTTAATGAATAACTTTGGTTCTTCCGTTAAAGCAATACGAAAAGCATCCACGCATTGAACGGAAGAACACATAATAAGGCATACAGAGAAGCGAAGAAAATAGAGGAAAAACATCACGGAGATGCCGACGACACAAAAGAACGACAGAGAGGCAATGCACGGATTTCCTTTATTCTCGGGATAAACGCCATTCACGATCCTCACCAGCAAATACGCTGATAAAACTCTCAGATACTCTCCGCTGCTCCACGCACAGACGGTGCCTCCGTGAGGACCATTGCTTTGTTTTTAATAATCCTCCGCCGTTTCAGCGTCCGGGATCGTCGACCTCCGTAAAGTCGACATACTCGCCCTCGCTGTCGGGGATGACCTTCCTGTTCCGCTGCTCCGCCGTCCGCTTGTCGATGACGGTGCTTCCAGCGTCCTCTTTCCTTTCCTGCTGCTGTGCGAAAGGATCAAACTGCCGGCGCACCCTGGTCAATTGCCTGTAAAAGGAGAAGGCGATCCAGACGAGAATCGCCAGAAAGGCGATGAAGATGAAAAAAGCGAACTTCAGCAGGAAAGCAATAAACGTCATGTCCTTTCAGGTTGTATCCTCTATTGCTGGACGGAGGAAGGTTTTACGATAGCCGACAGGATTACATACCATGCGATGATGATGGCGAACGAGGAGATGCCGAAGACGACCAGCAGGGGCACGCACGTGGCAAGGAAGATGTATTTCACCTCGTTGCCCTTCCATCCCCAGTGCTTGAACTTCAATGCGAACATCGGGATTTCGGCAACCAGCAGCCAGGAGCTGACGAAGATCCCGGCAAGGACGAGGAGGACCGCCCAGGGACAGACCTCCAGTCTGTCGCCGAGCCCCACGATGAGCGAGCCCCAGAAGAGGGCGTTGGCAGGAGTCGGCAGCCCGATGAAGCCCAGTGCCTGACGCTCGTCAAGATTGAACTTGGCGAGGCGGAGCGCCGAGAATGCCGCCATGACGAAAGCCACGGAAGGCAGACAGGAGCGCAGCGGCTCCAGGAACTGAGGATAGTCCATGACCTGCAGCTGTGAGAAGAGGATGGCCGACGGAGCCAGCCCGAAGGTGATGTCGTCGGCCAGCGAGTCCAGTTCCTTGCCGATGGGAGAAGAGACCCGGAGGAGCCGTGCCGTCATGCCGTCGAAGAAGTCGAACACCGCTCCGATGATGATGCACAGCAGGGCCAGCTTCGCATCGCCTGCAAAGGCAAAGGCGGTGGCGACGCAGCCGGAGAAGAGGTTGCAGCAGGTGACAAAATTGGGAATGTGCTTTTTCATCTTTTCCTTCTTTTATGTTGTTTATCGGATCTTCATCCTGGCGATGACCGTCTGGTCGCCCGTCGTCGCCTGCCCCATCTTCACACAGACCTCCGAGTCGACCGGAAGGAAGAGGTCTACCCGGCTGCCCAGCTTGATGAAGCCCAGATGCTCGTCGATGTAGCAGTCTTCGCCCTCCTTGGCGTAGGTCACGATGCGGCGCGCCACCGCCCCGGCAATCTGGCGGCAGAGGATGTCGGTCCCGTCAGGGGTGGTGATGATGGTGTCGGCGTGCTCGTTCTCTTCGCTTGCCTTGGGGAGCCACGCCTTGTGGTAGTTGCCGTCAAAATGCTTCACCGACTTCACCACGCCGTCTACGGGGAACCAGTTGGCGTGGACGTTCCAGAGACTCATGAAGATAGAGACCATCAGCCGGCGTTCGTGGAAATATTCGTTCTCGTCCACCTCCTCGATGACCACGATGTGCCCGTCGGCCGGTGCGACGACGACGCCCTCCGTCTCCTCGCTGTTGAAGTAGCGGATAGGACAGCGGTAGAAGTTGAGCACAATGCCATAGACGGTACCGGATAGAACTGCAAAAATGCAGAAGGGTATCTTTGACGGAACAGCAAACCAGAGAACCAGCGCAATGAGGGCAAGACAGATTGCTCCGTAAAGCAATGTATTTGTGCCTTCCCGATGGATTCTTATCTTTTTGAGTTTCTTTTTTATTTTTCCCATGGTCGTTGAACGACGTTTTTGATTTGTTGCAAAGGTACTCCTTTTTTGTCATTTGCACAAATTTTCACTCTCATTCTTTTGCCATGTCGGTATTTCATCGTAACTTTACGCCTCAAAACGCATAACCCAATGGAAGATTACGTACATCTGCACGTCCACACGAACTACTCCATCCTGGACGGACAGTCGAAGGTGACAAGGCTGGTCGACAAGGCCGTGGCCGACGGGATGAAAGGCATGGCCATCACGGACCACGGCGTGATGTTCGGCATCAAGGAGTTCTCGGACTACTGCGCCAAGGTCAACAAAGGCAGGAAGGAGAAGGGCGAAGCGCCTTTCAAGCCGGTCTTCGGCTGCGAGATGTACGTAGCCCGCCGCTCGATGCACGACAAGGACAAGGGCATGCACGACAACTCGGGCTATCACCTCATCGTGCTGGCGAAGAACCACCATGGTTACAAGAACCTCATCAAGCTCGTGTCGAAGGCATGGGTGGACGGCTACTATTACAAACCCCGCACCGACCGGGAACAGCTCGAGAAGTACCACGAGGACCTGATCGTCTGCTCGGCCTGCATCGCCGGCGAGATACCCAGCAAGATCATCCACGACGACATAGAGGGGGCGAGGGAGGCCTGCGAATGGTACCACCGCGTCTTCGGCGACGACTTCTACCTGGAGCTGCAGCGGCACGAGGTGAAGGACCCGACGCTGGCGGCCAACCGCGAGGCCTACCCGCTGCAGCAGAAGGCCAACAGGGTGCTGCTGCGCTTCGCCAGGGAGTACGGCATCAAGGTCATCTGCACCAACGACTGCCACTTTGAAGACAAGGAGACCGCCGAGGCGCACGACCACCTCCTGTGCATCTCGACGAACGAGGACCTGGACGACCCGAAGCGGATGCGCTACTCCAAGCAGGAGTGGTTCAAGACCCGCCAGGAGATGAACGAGGTCTTCTCCGACATCCCCGAGGCACTGACGAACACGCTGGAGATACTCGACAAGGTGGAGATCTACAGCATCGACCACGGCCCGATCATGCCGTTCTTCCCCATCCCCGAAGACTTCGGGACGGAGGGAGAGTGGCGGGAGAAGTTCTCCGAGGACGACCTGTACCGGGAGTTCACGACCGACGAGAACGGCGAACATCCGCTTCCGCCCGAGGAGGGGCAGAAGGTCATCGCCCGGCTGGGCGGCTACGAGAAGATCTACCGCATCAAGTTCGAGGCCGACTATCTGGCGAAGCTGGCGTACGACGGAGCGAAGAGACTGTACGGCGACCCGCTGTCCGACGAGGTGAAGAACCATATCCGCTTCGAGCTGCACGTGATGAAGACCATGGGTTTCCCCGGTTACTTCCTCATCGTGCAGGACTTCATCAATGCCGCCCGCGAGAAGCTGGGGGTCATGGTGGGGCCGGGGCGCGGGTCGGCCGCCGGATCCGTGGTGGCGTACTGTCTGGGCATCACGAAGATCGACCCGCTGAAATACGACCTCCTGTTCGAGCGTTTCCTCAATCCCGACCGTGTCAACCTCCCGGATATCGACACCGACTTCGACGATGACGGACGCGGGAAGGTGCTGCAGTGGGTCATGGACAAGTACGGACACGAGAACTGCGCGCACATCATCACCTACTCCACCATGGCGACGAAGAACTCCATCAAGGATGTCGCCCGGGTGGAGAAGCTGCCGCTGGACGTGGCGAACGGCCTCTGCAAGGCGATTCCCGACCGACTGCCCGACGGCATGAAGATGAACCTGACGAACGCCATCAGGTGCACGCCCAGACTGCAGGATGCCGAGGTCAGCGAAGACGCCAGGGAACGGAACACCATCAAGTACGCCAAGATGCTGGAGGGTACGGTGCGCGGCACGGGCATCCACGCCTGCGGCTTCATCATCTGCCGCAACCCCATCGACGACTGGGTGCCGGTATCGACGGCCTCCGACCCTGACTTCCCGGAAAAGAAAGTGCCTGTGACACAGTACGACGGACACGTGATCGAATCGACCGGGCTCATCAAAATGGACTTCCTCGGGCTGAAGACCCTCTCCGAGCTGAAGGAGGCCTGCAAGGTCATCAGGCAGACGACGGGCGACGTGGTCGACCTCGACAACATCCCGATCGACGACGAGCTGACCTACCGGCTCTACCAGCGCGGACAGACCGTCGGCACCTTCCAGTTCGAGTCGGCCGGCATGCAGAAGTACCTCCGGGAGCTGCACCCGACGGTCTTCGAGGACCTCATCGCCATGAACGCCCTCTACCGGCCGGGGCCGATGGACTACATCCCCGACTTCATCAAGCGCAAGCACGACCCTTCCCTGGTGAAGTACGACATCCCCTGCATGGAGAAATACCTCAAGGACACCTACGGAATCACCGTCTACCAGGAGCAGGTGATGCTCCTCAGCCGCCAGCTGGCCAACTTCACGCGCGGCGAGAGCGATGCGCTCCGCAAGGCGATGGGAAAGAAGAAGAAGGCCATCGTAGACCAGATGAAGCCGAAGTTCATACGGCAGGGACAGGAGAACGGACACGACCCGCAGATCCTGGAGAAGATATGGAGCGACTGGGAGAAGTTCGCCAGCTACGCCTTCAACAAGTCGCACGCCACCTGCTATTCCTGGGTGGCCTACCAGACGGCCTACCTGAAGGCGCATTATCCTGCCGAATACATGGCCGCGCTGATGACGCGCCGTTTCAGCCAGATCACCGAGATCACGAAGCTGATGGAGGAGTGCAAGGCGATGAAGATCGCCACGCTCGGGCCGGATGTCAACGAGAGCCGGACGGGATTCGGCGTGAACGGCAAGGGCGAGATCCGCTTCGGACTGGCCGCCATCAAAGGGATGGGAGCCAGCGCCGCCGAGAGCATCGTCCGGGAACGGGAGGCGAACGGCCCCTACAAGGACATCTACGACTTCGCCGAGCGCGTCGACCTCAGCAATGTGAACCGGAAGGCCTTCGAGAGCCTGGCCTACAGCGGCGGCTTCGACAGCTTCGGCCTGCAGCGTGAACAGTACTTTGCCGAGACGGGGAAAGGAAGCCTGTTCCTTGACACCATCGTCCGTTACGGGCAGCTCTACCAGGCGGAGAAGGCAGAGCAGCAGAACTCTCTCTTCGGCGGCATGGATGCCGTAGAGGTAATGCACCCTGTCGCACCGAAGACCGAGAACTGGCCCGCCATAGAGAAGCTGAACAAGGAACGCGAGCTGGTGGGCATCTACCTGTCGGCCCACCCGCTCGACGAATACAGCGTCATACTGAACAACATGTGCAACACCCGATGCCCGCAGATAGGGCGCGATGCCGACCTCGCCGCCCTCTCGGCGCTGGACGAGGTGACGTTCGGCGGCATCGTGACAGCAGTCAACGAACGGTTCTCGCAGAAGACCGGAAAGCCGTTCGGGTTCGTGACCATCGAGGACTTCAACGGCTCGGGCGAACTGGCGCTCTTCGGCGACGACTGGGCACGGTGGAACAACCTCCTGAAGGTGAACTACACCGTCTACTTCACGGCAAGATGCCAGCCCCGTTACCGCAACAATCCGTCGGTACTCGAACTGAAGGTGCAGAGCATCGAACAGCTTTACGACGTGAAGGCACACCGGCTGAAACGCTTTACCGTCTCCATGGACGCGGCCGCCATGGACGACGCGCTGGTATCGGAGCTGTCGACCTTCGTGGAGCAGCACAAGGGCAGCACGCAGCTCTTCATCCAGCTCCGCACGCCCGACAACACGACGGTCGTGCTGAAGAGCCGCGGCGGCGGTGTGAACGTAGACCGCAAGCTGGTCGACTTCATCGACGCCAATCAGAAGATGGAGTTCCACATCAACTGACGGGAGGCCGGTCTGGAGCCGGCAAGGCGCAGCGTGAGAAGAAGCCGCCGGAGGAAAGAAAGTGGCACGGTCTTTGATTGAAGACAAGAAAGAAGAATCATCACGATAATAAACAGAATCATAAAAAGAAGACAAACATGGAAGTAAAGATCACATCCGAGAATCTGGAGACTTACAAGAACGGCGATCTGCCGTTGGTAGTTGATTTATGGGCGCCCTGGTGCGGCCCCTGCAAGATGCTGGGTCCTGTCATTTCAGAACTGGCAGAAGCGTATGACGGCAGGATCGTCGTCGGCAAGTGCGACATCGAGGAGAACGATGACGTCGCCATCGACTTCGGCGTGCGCAACATCCCGACCATCCTCTTCTTCAAGGGAGGCAAGCTGGTCGACAAGTTCGTCGGCGCGGCTCCGAAGAATGTGCTGGACGAGAAGTTCAAGGCATTGCTGTAAGCCGCGGCATTGCGGATAAGCGGAAGCCCTGTCAGACAATTATTCCGGTGATTGCCCGGCAGGGCTTCCCTGTTTTCTCCATGTGGCGGAAGGTCTCCCGGAGGATTCCACCTGTTTCTTCCGAAACAGGGAGTGAAAAAGCAAGCCCGCCCATAACAAGGCACACGGAGAAAACAGAGGAAAACCGTCACGGCAGTGCCGGCGGCACAAAAGAGCGACAGAGAGGTACGGATTTCCTTTGCTTTCCGGATAAACGCCATTTATCATTCTCACAGACTAGGGAACATCTGTATTTTTATATGGTTTCTTTGCCTTACTCAGGCATCTTTCGTGATTGATTTTTCCTGTCTGGATAGAATGGCCTATTGCAGATAACCACTCACCTGACAAACGGCCGTCAACTGCATTGCAACCAAGGCTTACTCAGGGTTCAATCAGGCGTTAGTTGCAGTGCAAGTAAGCACCTGTTCGATTGCAGTCTGCAACCTTCTGTGAGACAGACTGATATAAAATGGAAGGGAACGAAGTGGCCAAGACGGCCGGCAGGCTTCCACACACGGTCTGAAACGCAGTCTGCCCGCAGGCACACGACCGGCCGCAACCGGCATCCCCATTATTAGGTATTTAGCCTGTCGGGAATGGCCGTTCTGATTTTTTTCATTACCTTTGCCTGTCAAGCCGGACGAAGCCCTGCGCAGCGGACAGGAGCAGGACGGCGGACGGACAGACACCGCCGCATGCGGCGGCCGCAAGGCCGGAGCAGCGGCAAGAAGCAAAGGAGGAGACGGCGGCGGAACCATTCTTCCGGATGAGGGACGCTGCAGGCCGGATCACAGAATCAGGAGCTTATGAAACTATCAGAATTAAAGACCGGCGAGACCGGCGTCATCGTGAAGGTATCGGGACACGGCGGATTCCGGAAACGCATCATCGAGATGGGATTCATCAAGGGCAAGACTGTCGAGGTGCTGCTCAACGCCCCCCTACGCGACCCCGTGAAATACAAGATCATGGGCTATGAAGTCAGTCTGCGCCACAGCGAGGCCGACCAGATCGAAGTGCTCTCGGAGGAGGAGGCCCGCAGGCTGGAGAAAGCAGAGGTCCGTACGGCCCGCAACGCCGCCCTGCCTGCCGACCCGGGAGACGGCAGCGACAAGGAGCTGACCCCCGCCGAGCTGTCGGATGCCGCCGACCGCAAGAGCCGTACCATCAGCGTGGCACTCGTGGGCAACCCGAACTGCGGCAAGACATCGCTCTTCAACTTCGCCTCCGGGGCACACGAGCGGGTGGGCAACTACTCGGGCGTGACGGTCGACGCGAAGGTGGGCCACGCCGCATACGACGGCTACCAGTTCAACCTCGTCGACCTCCCCGGCACGTACAGCCTCTCGGCCTACAGCCCGGAGGAACTCTATGTGCGCAAGCAGCTCGTAGACAAGACGCCGGACATCGTCATCAACGTCATCGATTCGTCCAACCTGGAGCGCAACCTCTACCTCACCACACAGCTCATCGACATGCACGTCCGCATGGTCTGCGCACTCAATATGTTCGACGAGACCGAACAGCGCGGCGACAACATCGACGTCCGGCAGCTCTCCGAGCTGTTCGGCGCGCCGATGGTGCCGACGGTGTTCACCAGCGGACGCGGCGTGAAGGAGCTTTTCAGGCAGGTCATCGCCGTCTACGAGGGCAAGGAGGACGAGTCGCCCTGCTTCCGCCACATCCACATCAACCACGGACACGAGATAGAGAACGGCATCCGGGAGATGCAGGAGCACCTGAAGAAATACCCCGAGCTGCGCCAGCGGTATTCCACCCGCTACCTCGCCATCAAGCTCCTCGAACACGACAAGGACGTGGAGCAGCTCATCGCACCGCTGGGCGACTCGGCCGAGATCTTCCGGCACCGCGACACCGCCGCCGCACGCGTGAAGGAGGAGACGGGCAGCGACAGCGAGACGGCCATCATGGATGCCAAGTACGGCTTCATCCACGGTGCGCTGGAAGAGGCGGGCTTCTCCACGGGCGACAAGAAGGACACGTACCAGACGACACACCTCATCGACAAGGTGCTCACGAACAAGTACCTCGGCTTCCCCATCTTCTTCCTGATCCTGCTGGTGATGTTCACCGCCACGTTCGTCATCGGGCAGTACCCGATGGACTGGATCGACGCCGCCGTCAGCCGGCTGGGCGGTTTCATCGCCACCCACATGCCCGACGGACCGGTGAAGGACATGCTCGTAGACGGTGTCATCAGCGGCGTGGGAGCGGTCATCGTCTTCCTGCCGCAGATCCTGATTCTCTATTTCTTCATCTCCTACATGGAGGACAGCGGCTACATGTCGCGCGCCGCCTTCATCATGGACCGCCTGATGCACAAGATGGGACTGCACGGAAAATCGTTCATACCGCTCATCATGGGCTTCGGCTGCAACGTGCCGGCGGTGATGGCGACACGCACCATCGAGAGCCGGCGCAGCCGCCTGGTAACGATGCTCATCCTGCCGCTGATGAGCTGTTCGGCACGCCTGCCGATCTACGTCATGATCACCGGCTCGTTCTTCGCCATGAAGTACCGGTCGCTCGCCATGCTCTCCTTATATATAATAGGTATCGTGATGGCGGTCGTCATGAGCCGCCTCTTCTCGGTCTTCGTCGTCAAGGGCGAGGACACGCCGTTCGTGATGGAGCTGCCGCCTTACCGCTTCCCGACGTGGAAGGCCATCGGACGGCACACCTGGGAGAAAGGCAAGCAGTACCTGAAGAAGATGGGCGGCATCATCCTCGTGGCATCCATCATCGTATGGGCACTGGGCTACTTCCCCCTGCCCGACGACCCGCACATGGACCGGCAGGCACGGCAGGAACAGAGCTACATCGGACAGCTGGGCAAGACGGTAGAGCCGCTGTTCCGGCCGCAGGGATTCAACTGGAAACTGGACGTGGGACTGCTGGCCGGCGTGGGGGCGAAGGAAATCGTGGCCTCGACGATGGGCGTGCTCTATTCCGATGACGACAGCTTCTCCGACGACAACAGTTACAGCGACGAGACGGGCAAATACACCAAACTGCACCGCCTCATCACGCAGGATGTCGCCAAGCTGCACGGCATCAGCTACCGTGAGGCAGAACCGGTCGCCACGCTGACGGCGTTCTGCTTCCTCCTCTTCGTACTGCTCTATTTCCCCTGCATCGCCACCATCGCCGCCATCAAGGGCGAGACCGGCAGCTGGCGGTGGGCGCTCTTCGCTGCCGGCTACACCACCGTGCTGGCCTGGGTGGTCAGTGCCGCCGTGTTCCAGGTGGGGATGTGGGTGATGTGAGGAATCTCCCCAAACCCCCTAAGGCCTCCTCAAGCCCCACCGAAGGAGGGGATGTGGCGGGTAAGGTGGGATAAGGCTTATCACCGCCTACCCTCGCCTATCACTGCCTACCCTCGCTTATTACCGCCTATCACCGCCTACCCTCGCTTATTGCCGCCTATCACCGCCTACCCTCGCTTATTGCCGCTTATCACCGCCTATCCTCGCCTATCACCGCCTACCCTCGCTTATTACCGCCTATCTCCGCTTCCCCTCTCCTCCCCCCCACAACATTTTTTCGTTTTTTTCTTGGTTCTTTTATAAATATTCGCTACATTTGCACCCAACGGCAGTAACAAAGCATAAAGAAACCTAAACAATCACGCTTCAATGCCGGAATATCGACGAGGTGCTGCCGCACCCCCATGATACCCGCATCTGCCGCCGCATCATGCCGTCCGCCCTGTGCGCCTCCAGGAAGGGAGGAGGAAGATGCCTTGAAAACAATGCCTTAGTAAACAAATCAGTTAATTTTAAAAAATCTATGGAGAAAAGATTTGCGCTCTTTTTGTTTGGGCTCGTCCTGTCAATCGGCACGGCGTTCGGTCAGACAAAGATCAATGGTACTGTATTTTCTCAGGACGATGGTGAACCCATCATCGGCGCATCCGTCATGGTACAGGGTACCACGGCGGGAACCGTCACCGACATCGACGGAAAGTTCACGCTGGACGTGCCTGCAGGAAAGAAAATCGTAGTCAGTTACATCGGTATGGTCACGCAGACCCTCACGCCCAAGGACGGCATGAAGGTGGGCCTCACCAACGACAACCACCAGCTCACGGAGGTCGTCGTGACGGGTATGACCCAGCAGGACAAACGCCTCTTCTCGGGTGCCGCCACGAAGATCGACGCCTCCAAGGCGAAACTCGACGGCATGGCCGACGTGAGCCGGTCGCTCGAAGGCCGCGCCGCCGGCGTGAGCGTCCAGAACGTCTCGGGTACGTTCGGAACGGCACCGAAGATCCGTGTGCGCGGCGCCACGTCCATCTACGGTTCGTCGAAGCCGCTGTGGGTGGTCGACGGAGTCATCATGGAAGACGTCACCGAAGTCGATGCCGACAACCTCTCCTCGGGTGATGCGGCCACGCTGATCTCCTCTGCCATCGCCGGACTGAACGCCGACGACATCGAGAGCTTCCAGATCCTCAAGGACGGTTCCGCCACCTCTATCTACGGTGCGCGCGCCATGGGCGGCGTGATCGTCGTCACGACGAAGAAGGGCAAGGCCGGCAGCAACCGCATCAGCTACACCGGAGAATACACCATGCGGCTCCGCCCGAGCTACTCGCAGTTCAACATCATGAACTCCCAGGAGCAGATGGGCATCTACAAGGAGATGGCCGCAGACGGACTGTTCTCCTTCTCGCGCACGCTGCGTGCATCCACCAGCGGTGTCTACGGGAAGATGTACAACCTCCTCAACACCTACGACACCACCAACGGCCGCTTCGGCATCGCCCACAACGACGATGCCATCAACGCCTACCTCCGGGAGGCGGAAATGCGCAACACCAACTGGTTCAAGGAGCTGTTCAGCAATTCCATCTCGATGAACCACTCCATCTCCATGTCGTCGGGTACGGACAAGGCGCAGTACTACACCTCCTTCTCCTTCATGGACGACCCCGGATGGGCCGAGCAGAGCAAGGTGCGCCGTCTGACCTACTCCATCAACGCCAACTACAACATCAGCAAGAAGGTGACGCTGAACCTCATCGGCAACACCGCCTACCGCAAGCAGCGGGCACCGGGATCGGTCAACCAGGACGTAGATGTCGTGTCGGGGGCAGTGAACCGCAACTTCGACATCAACCCCTATTCCTACGCCATCAACTCCTCGCGGGCTCTGGATCCCAACACGTTCTACGTGCGCAACTACGCACCGTTCAACATCCACCACGAGCTGGCGAACAACTTCATCGACTTCGATGTCCTCGACCTCAAGGTGCAGGCGGAACTGAAGTACAAGCCCGTCAGCAAAGTGCAGCTATCCGTGCTGGGGGCCTACAAGTACTCCATCACCTCGCAGGCCACACAGATCCGTGAGGGATCCAACATGGCGATGGCCTACCGTGCCATGGACGATGCCACCATCCGCAACGCCAACCCCTGGCTCTACCTCGACCCCGACCAGCCCAACTCGCTGAAGTTCTCGGTGCTGCCGAAGGGCGGATTCTACGACGAGACGAAGTACCGCATGAACAGCTGGGACTTCCGTGCAACGGCAAGTTACAACGACGTCTTCAACGAGCGGCACATCGTCAACTTCTACGGCGGTATGGAAATCAACAACACCGTCCGCACGCAGAGCTACTTCGAGGGTGTGGGCATGCAGTACGGCATGGGCTATCTCCCCAATTACGATTACCATTACTTCAAGCATGCCATCGAGGACAACAACCTGTACTACGACCTCTACAACTCGTACAACCGCGACGTTTCCTTCTTCGGAACGGCCAACTACTCCTGGAAAGGACGCTATGCCGCCAACTTCACCACACGCTACGAGGGCAGCAACCGCCTCGGAAAGGCGCGCACGGCACGATGGCTGCCTACGTGGAACATATCCGGCGTGTGGAACGCACATGAAGAGCCGTGGTTCCAGAAGACCTTCAAGAACGCCATGACCCACGCCACGCTGCGCGCTTCCTACTCGCTGACGGGCGACAAGCCGGCCGTCACCAACTCGCAGGTCATCATCCGAAGCTCGAACATCTGGCGGCCCTTCGCCGTCGACAAGGAGACGGGACTCTACATCTCCCGCTTCGCCAATCCCGACCTGACCTACGAGAAGAAGCACGAGTTCAACATCGGCATGGACCTCGGCTTCCTCAACAACCGCCTGAACGTCGTCTTCGACTGGTACACCCGCAACAACTACGACCTCATCGGGCCGCGCACGACGAACGGCACGAAGGGTACGATCACCGAATATGCCAACGTGGCCAGCATGAAGTCGCACGGAGAAGAGCTTTCCATCTCGAGCAAGAACATCCTGACAAAGAACTTCCAGTGGACAACCGACTTCATCTTCTCCCACGTGAAGACACGCGTCACCGACCTCGACAGCCGCTCGCGCATCATGTCGATGGTCAGCGGGTCGGGATTCACCATGGTGGGCTATCCTTACCGCGCCCTCTTCTCATGGGAATTCAAGGGACTCAACAAGCACGGCATACCGCAGGTCATCAACCAGGACGGTGAACTCACCACCAGCGGCGTAGACTTCCAGAGCTACGACCTCGACCACCTGAAGTACGAAGGCCCCACCGACCCGACCGTCACCGGCTCCTTCGGCAACACCTTCTCCTACAAGGGCTGGCACCTGAGCATCTTCACCACCTACGCCTTCGGCAACAAAGTGCGCCTCGACCCCTTCTTCAGCACGAGCTATTCGGATATGTCCGCCATGCCCAAGGAGTTCCGCAACCGATGGACAAAGACCGGCGACGAGGCTCACACCACCATCCCCGCCATCGCCGACCTCCGCTCCATCCAGCAGGACGGCTATCTGCACCGCGCCTACAACGCATACAACTACTCTACAGAGCGCATCGCCAAGGGCGACTTCATCCGCATGAAGGAGATTTCCCTGGCGTATGACTTCCCCGCACAGCTGATCCGGCACATCGCACTCAGCTCGATAAGCCTGAAGCTGCAGGCGACCAACCTCTTCCTGATCTACTCTGACAAGAAACTCAACGGACAGGATCCGGAGTTCTTCAATTCAGGAGGCGTGGCCCTGCCTGTACCCCGCCAGTTCACCCTGACGCTGCGGCTTGGAATCTGATACATACAAAAACAATAAGGAGAAAACGAAAATGAAAAAGATAAGTGTTTTGCTTCTGGGGGCAGGCCTCCTCGGTCTTTCCTCCTGCAACGATTTCCTGGACCGTCTGCCTGACGACCGTGCCGAGGTGAACGACTTCGAGAAAGCGACGCAGCTCGTGTCCTCCGCCTACTCTACAGCCTCCCCGGCCTTCATGATGGAGTGGAGCAGCGACAACGTCACCGACAACGGAAAGACCTTCTACTACCAGACCGACCAGGACCAGATGTACCGCTGGAAGGCGGTCAACACGACCGGAAACGACGACCCGCAGCACGTATGGGGCTACGCCTACTACGCCGTCGGCAACGCCAACCAGGCGCTGGAAGACCTCGGCAAGGTGAAGAGCGGCAACATCGAAGCCGTACGCGCCGAGGCGCTGCTCTGCCGGGCATGGGCGGTCTTCAGCATCGCCAATGCCTTCTGCATGGCCTACGACGAGTCGAAAGCCGACCAGTATCTCGGACTGCCTTACCCCAAGGAGGCGAACCGGTCGGTGGACAAGCGGGGTACGCTGCGCGAACTCTACGAGAACATCAACGCCGACATCGAGGCGGCACTGCCCCATGTCAGCGACGAGTACATGACGGTGCCCAAGTATCACTTCAACCCGAGGGCCGCCTATGCCTTCGCCGCACGCTTCAACCTCTATTACCACAAGTGGGACAAGGCACTGGAGTATGCCACCAAGGCACTCGGCACGCAGCCGGCGTCGCTCATGCGCACCGTCTCGCACTACAAGAGCCTGTCGGGCGGCCGCCGAGAAATACACAACAACTACATCAGTTCCAGCGAGAATGCCAACTTCATGCTCCAGACGGCGGTCTCTTACCTCGGGTATGCGACAACCTCAGGCGCCTTCAACCGCTACAACTACGCCAACTACCTCGTCGACCGAGAGCTGTACTGGGCGGAGATGCCCTGGGGCACCGGCTCGATCAACAACACGCTCTATGAGACGAAGCTCCTCTACGGACCCAACCAGGTGGTTGTCTATCCGAAGCTGGCGGACGAATGGGAATACACCAATGCCGCCAAGACGAGAGGCTACATCCATGTCGTCGACCCCGTCCTCACGGCTGACGAGACCCTCCTCGTGCGTGCCGAGGCGGAGATCCTGCTGAAGAAATACACCGAGGCACTGGCCGACATGAACACATGGGTGTCCGTACACTGTGCCCCGTCCTCCGGTACGGCGACACGTCCGACGCTGACCATCGCCTCCCTCAAGGCGTTCTTCGACAGCCAGGAAACGGTGCCGGAGAAGATGGAAAGCAAAGACCAGATGGGCGTCAAGAAGGCACTGCACCCACAGGGATTCACGATTGACGAGACCCAGACCAACCTGCTCTACGCCCTGCTGCAGATGCGCCGGCTGGAGACCTGCATGCAGGGACTGCGCTTCATGGACCTCAAACGCTACGGCATCGCCTTCACCCATCTGCTCGACGGCGAGAACCCCATCTACTTCAAGACAGGCGACCTCCGCGGTGCCCTGCAGCTGCCGGGCGACGTCATCGAGGCCGGAATGGAACCTAACCCACGAGAAAATTAAACAAAAGGAGGACTATACGTATGAAAACAATAAAATTCCTGCTCATGGCAGTCGTCGTAGCCCTGGCTGCCGCCTGTTCAAACGACGATGTCGACACGTCCCGCTCCATCTTCCAGAAAGGAGAGGCAAAGGCGGACAGCACGGCTTTCGACAAATGGCTGCGGAAGAACTTCGCCGACCCGTACAACATCCGGTTCGACTACCTTTACATCGACCAGAACAGCGATATGTCATACAACGTCAGTCCGGCGGACATCAAGAAGTCCATCGCACTGGCAAAGATCATCAAGCACGTGTGGCTCGACGCCTATACCGAACTGATGGGTCCCGACTTCCTCAAGCAGCACTGCTTCCGTGAGTTCCAGCTCATCGGGTCGGCGGAATACACCAGCAACGGCTCCATCGTACTGGGATTCGCCGAGGGCGGCATCCGTGTCAACCTCTTCCAGGTGAACGCACTCGACCCCGCCCACATCTACATCGAGCAGACGACACCTTACGGCACGTCGGACGCCTTCGACCTGAACCGGGCCTACTTCCACACGATGCACCATGAGTTCGCACACATCCTGACCCAGCTCAAGGACTACTCGACCGACTTCCGCGGCATCTCCGCCGGCAAGTACCACACGGCCGACTGGGTGAACGTGAAGGACCTGAACTCGGGAGCGGAAGGATTCGTCACGGGCTATGCCAGCAGCGAATACAACGAGGACTTCGCCGAGGTCTTCTCCTGCTACGTGACCGACACCGACGCCATGTGGCAGAAACGGCTCGCACAGGCCGTCACGGCAGCCAACGGCGACGAGAGCGGCAAAAAGGCCATCCTTGCCAAGCTGAGCATCATCCGCACCTACCTGAAGGATGCGTGGGGCGTGGACATCGACAAGCTGCGCACCATCGTGCTGCGCCGTGCAAGCGAAGTAAGCACACTGGATCTGGAAACATTAAATTAAGACTTAAGTTATGAAAAAGACATATCGATTACTGTTTGCATTGACGGCACTCGTCTTCACGGCTTCCTGCACGCCGGAGGTGGAGGATGCCTTCGACAAGCCGTCTCCCGACCGCATCGCCGAGGCGATCAGCGAGACAAAGGATATCCTCACGGCTGCCCCGAACGGATGGAAAATGGCTTACCAGGGCTCCGGCGGATTCGGCGGATTCAACATCCTCTGCAGATTCGACAAGGAGGACAACGTGTTCTGCGAAGAGGAAAGCGATCACGCCAAGGGCACCTCGCACTACACCGTACAGCAGGGACAGGGCGTGCTGCTGTCCTTCGACTCCTTCAATGCCGCCCTGCACAAGTATTCAGACCCTGTGGGGAAGATCAACGGGAAGTCTGTCGGCAAGGACGGGAAAGGCTTCCAGGGCGACTTCGAGTTCCGCGTCATGTCCTGCACGAAGGACAGCATCGTCCTGGAAGGGCGCAAGCACGGCGACCGGGTCGTCATGACCCCTATGCCGGAAGACCTCACGTGGGACAGCTTCTTCACGCAGATTGCCACCGTTGCGTCGGGCATGAGTTCCGAACGCTACAACATCATCATCGACAAGGACACGCTGCCTGCCAGGATGAACCTGCATACCCTGCACACGACGGACAAGAACGGAAAGGCCGTCGCCATTCCGTTCATCTACACGCCGCAGGGCATCGAGGTGCTGAAGGGCGACTCGCTGAACGGAAGGAAACTGACGGCATTCACCTATTCCACAGACGACAAGTGGGTCGACCCCAATGACAAGGGCGTCATGCTGTCCCCGCGCGACATCACGCCGCTCGAAGCTTTCTTCAGCGACAACTGGACCATCAACGTGGGTTACAGCAGCACGGCGGAAATGAACGTATGGAAGGCCGCCGCCGCCTATGCCGCAAGCAAGAACATGGAGATCGTCACCGTCTTCTTCAGCACTACACCGGGTTTCCTGAGCCTGTCATCCTATGTGGGCGACGACTGGGGCAACCTCCGCACGCTCTACAGCACCAGCGGGAAGAACCAGATCACCATCAAGGGCTTCAGACCCAATCCGAAAGGTACGGCCAACGAGAGGAACGGCGCCGTCTACTACAACCAGTACAAGCTGAAGGACATCGCCAATACCTTCCTCGTCAACGGACAGGCGACAGACTATACACTGTCGATCGACAACCCGAAGCATCCGCTGTGGCTGCGCATGACGAGCAACAGCCACGACGAGGTGTCCTTCGTCTTCTACAGAGGAATCTGGAGCGCAGACTTCTGACACCCCATCCCCAGAAAGAACCAACGGGACAAGGAAGACGGACAGGAGGGATGACAGGGAACAACACAGACGGGAATCTCTGCAGAACTCCTCCGCAAGCAAATCACAGGGTATAGGGCTTTGCCGATACCCATTATAACGGGAAGAGCCCTGTCAGACTCGGACGGCGAGTTTTGACAGGGCTCTTTTTGGTTCTTCCGTTAAATGCGCGGATGCTTTCCGTATGGCTTCAACGGAAGTACCGGAGTAATTCATCCAACGAAAACATAGCCAAGGCTGTCAACTGCCTGTTCTGTCATCATCCTTTGATACAAAAACCTTTTCAGTTTAATCTGTCGGGAATACAGACAGGGTTTTGAAAAACCATTACATAATTCCAAACAGATCATCTGCAAATATAAAAAAAACGTGCAAAAGGCAGGTTTGTAACCGACAGTCAATCAACTGGTTATCAATTCATTTCTGAAAGGTGCCTGATTGGACTTCAAAAGGGCGTTGGCAACACGCTGAAAGAGCACCTTCTGCAGGTCAGTCAGGCATCTTTCAGAAGCCAGAAGGGCGTGTGCTGCTTTGCACTGCATGAAAACAATTTACAAATACCGGTGGTATGGGAATAAGCTGTCTGTAGAAGACGGAAAGGCCTGCCGGTGGACCGGCTCGTATCAATCTGCCTTTTCTGAACCTTGCCTTGTAGCTCATCCCCCTTTGTAAGACCATCTGATTCCGGACGGTCATGTCCTGCAAGTGTAGAAGCCTTTATTCCATTTCTCATCCACACAATTAACGTTAGAACCTGAAATTCAGGAACTTCCTGGAATCGTACAGTCCGGCTTCTCTCCCGCTCTCCCCCTGATGGGAAAGTCGGGGAAAGATACCTGTTAAATTTATTCCCTACAACCGGCCTGATTCACGGAAAATTAGTATCTTTGCACTTTAGTTCATAACCAGCGATATTCGTTTTTCAGAAGACAATAAATTAAAACATACATAAAATCGTGGCTGAAACAAAGTACATCTTCGTTACGGGCGGCGTGGTTTCCTCACTCGGCAAAGGAATCATCTCGTCGTCAATCGGTAAGCTCCTCCAGGCAAGGGGCTACAACATCACCATCCAGAAATTCGACCCGTACATCAACATCGACCCGGGGACGCTGAACCCCTACGAGCACGGGGAGTGCTACGTGACGGTGGACGGCATGGAGACCGACCTCGACCTCGGGCACTACGAACGCTTCACGGGCATCAAGACCACGAAGGCCAACTCCATGACCACCGGACGCATCTACAAGAGCGTCATCGACAAGGAACGCCGCGGCGACTATCTGGGCAAGACCATCCAGGTGGTGCCTCACATCACGGACGAAATCAAGCGCAACATCAAGCTGCTCGGACAGAAATACCACTACGACTTCGTCATCACGGAGATCGGCGGTACGATCGGCGACATAGAGTCGGCACCGTTCCTCGAGGCGATCCGGCAGATGAAGTGGGAGCTGGGCCGCCGTGCCATCAACCTCCACCTGACCTATATCCCCTATCTCAAGGCGGCGGGCGAACTGAAGACGAAGCCCACGCAGCACAGTGTGAAGGAACTGCAGAGCGTCGGCATCCAGCCCGACATCCTCGTGCTGCGCACGGAGAAGCATCTCGAGGACGACATTCGCAAGAAGGTGGCGGCCTTCTGCAACGTCGATTTCGACTGCGTCGTGCAGAGCGAAGACCTGCCGAGCATCTACGACGTGCCGGTCAATATGCTGAACCAGGGGCTCGACGCAGCCATCCTGCGCAAGTGCGGCGAGAAGGTGGGACCCAAGCCGGCCCTCGGTCCGTGGAAGGAATTTCTCGACCGGCAGCGCAAGGCGACGAAAGAGGTACACATCGGACTCGTCGGCAAGTACGACCTGCAGGATGCTTACAAGAGCATCCGGGAGGGACTGCTGCAGGCCGGCGTTTACAACGACCACAAGACCGTCATCACCTTCATCAACTCCGAGGACCTGACCGAGGCGAACGTCGGGGAGAAGCTCCAGGGACAGGACGGCATCGTCATCTGTCCGGGCTTCGGCCAGCGGGGCATCGAGGGGAAGATTGTCGCCGCCCGCTACACCCGTACCCACAACATCCCGACCTTCGGCATCTGTCTCGGTATGCAGATGATGGTGATTGAGTTCGCCCGCAACGTGCTGGGTTACAAGGACGCCAATTCGCGTGAGATGGACGGGAAGACGGCGCACAACGTCATCGACATCATGGAAGAGCAGAAGAACATCACCAACATGGGCGGCACGATGCGGCTCGGCGCCTACGAGTGCGTGCTGCGCCAGGGCTCGCGCGTCTTCGACATCTACCGCCAGGAACACATCCAGGAACGCCACCGCCACCGCTACGAGTTCAACAACGACTATGAGAAGGAATTCGAGAAGAACGGCATGATGTGCGTCGGCCGCAACCCCGAGAGCGACCTCGTGGAAATCGTCGAGATACCGGGTCTGAAGTGGTACATCGGCACGCAGTTCCATCCGGAATACCAGTCGACCGTGCTCCATCCGCACCCCCTGTTCCTCGACTTCGTAAAGACATCAATAGAAAACCAGAAAAATAAATAAATGGATAAGAATACGATTGCAGGGTTTGTTCTCATCGCCCTGGTACTCTTCGGGTTCGCCTGGTGGCAGCAGCCGTCGGCCGAACAGGTGGCACAGCAGCGGGCTGAGTTCGTGAAGGACTCCGTCGCTGCAGCCCGGAAAGCGCAGAACGCAAAGCTCGCCGCTGCGAAGCAGGCACAGCAGAAGGCTGCCGCGGCAGCCGACACGACGGCCCTGTTCCACTCGGCCCTGAACGGCAAGGGGCAGGACATCACGCTGAAGAACGGCAAGGTGGAACTGACCCTGAACACCAAGGGCGGCGTTGTCAGCAAGGCTGTCATCAAGAACTACGTGGGGCATGACATCGCCGTCAAGGACGGGTCGAAGGATCGGAAGGACGTCACCCTGTTCAGTGGAAACGACCAGAGCCTGAACTTCATGCTGGCCGGCAAGAACACCAACATCGAGACGAAGGACCTTGTCTTCACCCCGTCGAACGTGACCGACACGACCGTCACCCTCACCGCCGTGGCCGGACCGGGCAGGACGCTCACGCTGAACTACGTTCTCGGCAGGGACTACCTGCTCCACGCCTCCCTGCAGGCAGAGGGCATGAGCGGGCTGTTCGCACCGGACTGCAGCCAGATGGACGTCAGCTGGCAGGAGCGTTGCCGCCAGCAGGAGCGCGGCTTTACGTTCGAGAACCGCTATGCCACGCTCACCTACAAGAAGCACGGCGGCAGTACGGATTACCTGAGCGAGACGGCCGAAAAGGAGAAGACGACCGAGGACGCCATGGACTGGGTGGCCTTCAAAAACCAGTTCTTCTCTGCCGTGATGATCGCCAGGGACAATTTCGCAGCAGGCGCAAAGCTCAAGAGCACGCCGCTCGACAAGGAGTCGCACTACCTGAAACACTACGAAGCCAGCATGAAGACCGGCTTCGATCCTACGGGCCGGCGGCCGTCAGAGTTCGAGTTCTACTTCGGCCCCAACGACTTCCGCTTGCTCCAGGCGGTAGAGAAGGAGATCCGTTTCGGCAAGGACCTGGATATGCAGAGGCTCGTCTACCTCGGCTGGCCGCTGTTCCGCATCATCAACCGGTGGTTCACGCTCTACGTCTTCGATTGGCTGAGCAAGGTGTTCCCGATGGGTGTCGTGCTGATTCTCATCACCCTGCTGCTGAAGCTCATCACCTATCCGATGGTGAAGAAGAGCTACATGAGCTCGGCGAAGATGCGCGTGCTGAAGCCGAAACTCGACGAGGCGACCAGGCAGTTCAACAAGCCCGAGGACCAGATGCAGAAGCAGCAGGCGATGATGCAGAAGTATGCCGAGTACGGTGTCAGTCCGCTCTCCGGCTGTCTGCCGATGCTGATACAGATGCCTATCTGGATCGCGATGTTCAACTTCGTGCCGAACGCCATCCAGCTCCGCGGGCAGAGCTTCCTCTGGATGGACGACCTCAGCACCTACGACCCGATCATCTCGTGGGGGCATAACCTGTGGCTCATCGGCGACCACCTGTCGCTCACCTGCATCCTCTTCTGCGGTGCCAACCTGCTCTACTCATGGTTCACCATGCAGCAGCAGAAGGACCAGATGGTGGGACAGCAGGCCGACCAGATGAAGATGATGCAGTGGATGATGTTCGCCATGCCGCTCTTCTTCTTCTTCATGTTCAATGACTACTCGTCGGGTCTGAACTTCTATTACTTCGTCTCGCTCTTCTTCTCGGCCGCCATCATGTGGACGCTGCGCAAGACCACCGACGACGAGAAACTCCTCCAGATACTGGAGGCGAAGCGCAAAGAGAAGAAGAACAACCCGAACCAGAAGGGCGGCGGACTCTTCGCCCGGATGCAGGCCCTGCAGGAAATGCAGCAGAAGCAGCAGGAAGAATTGAGGCACAGAAAGGAAGAACTCAACAACAAAAAGAAAGGTCTATAACTATGAACAGGAACTTGACAGTCGCAATGGCTGCCGCACTCGTCATGAGCGGCGGCGCACAGGCGCAGGATGTGAACATCGGGCGCAGCAGCATCACGCTGAAGAGCGACCTCATGACACCCGAGGCTCTCTGAGCCATGGGGCGCATCGGTGCCGCACAGGCATCACCTGACGGCAGACGGATCGTCTACCAGGTGGGGTACTACAGCGTGAAGGAGAACAAGGGACACCAGGTGCTGCGCATCATGGATGCCGACGGCAGGAACGACCGCCTGCTCACCACCTCCGCAGCGAACGAGAGCGATGCAGCATGGCTCGACAACAACACCCTGGCTTTCCTCACCGGAGGACAGCTGTGGACAATGAAAGCCGACGGCACGGACCGCCGTCAGCTCACCCGCTCGGACATCGACATCGAGGGCTTCCGCTTCTCGCCCGACCGCCGTCGCGTCGTGCTCATCAAGAGCATCCCTTACTACGGCACGATCAAGCAGAACCCGAGTGATCTGCCGAAGGCTACAGGCATGGTCATCACGGATATGAACTACCGTCACTGGGACCATTACGTGACGACGAACGCCCATCCGTTCGTGGCTGATGTCACTGCCGGAGGCATCGGCGACGGTGTCGACGTGCTCGAAGGCGAGCCTTACGAAAGTCCGCTGGCACCGTTCGGCGGCATCGAACAGATCGACTGGAGCAGGGACTCCAAGTCTGTCGCCTATACCTGTCGCAAGAAAGAGGGCACGCAGTATGCCATCTCTACCGATGCCGACATATATATATATAATGTGGAAACCCGCCGGACGAAGAACCTCTGCAAGCCCGAGGGGTATGTGGAACCGGCAATCGATGCGACGAAGAGCATGCGCAACCAGGCAGTCAACCATCAGGCCGGCGACATGAACGTGGGCTACGACGTGAATCCCAAATTCTCGCCCGACGGCAGGTATATCGCCTGGCAGAGCATGAAGAACAACGGTTATGAGAGCGACCGCAACCGCCTCTGCGTCTACGAGCTGGCCACGGGCAGGAAGACCTACGTCACCGAGAACTTCGACTCGAACGTCGACGAATACACATGGGGGGCCGATTCCAAGGTCCTCTACTTCATCGGCGTATGGCATGCGACGGAGAACATCTATCAGACCAGCCTCAAGGGCGAGGTGAAGCAGCTCACGGAGGGCGACCACAACTATGTCAGCATTGCCTTGCTGGGCGACAGGAAGCTGCTGGCCATCCGTCAGAGTCTCTCCCAGGCCAACGAAATCTTCGCCGTTACGCCGGCGAAGAAGGAGAAGACAAGCCTTCAGACACAGCTCTCCCTCGAGAACAAGCACATCTACGACCAGCTCGCACTGGGCGAAGTACACGACCGATGGGTGAAGACGACCGACGGAAAGGAGATGCAGGAGTGGGTGGTGACACCGCCTCACTTCGATCCGAACCGGAAGTACCCGGCGCTGCTCTTCTGCGAAGGCGGACCGCAGAGTCCTGTTTCCCAGTTCTGGAGCTACCGCTGGAATCTCCAGATCATGGCCGCCAACGGCTATGTCGTCATCGCACCCAACCGCCGCGGCCTGCCCGGTTACGGCAGTGCATGGAACGAGGAGGTAAGTACCGACTGGACCGGTCAGTGCATGAACGACTACCTCTCCGCCATCGACGATGCGGCCTGCAATCTGCCTTTCGTGGACAAGGATCGGCTCGGTGCCGTCGGTGCGTCTTTCGGCGGATTCTCCGTCTATTATCTGGCAGGCATCCACGACAGACGTTTCAAGTGCTTCATTGCACACGACGGTGCCTTCAACCTCGAGAGCATGTACACCGATACCGAGGAGGCGTGGTTCAGCAACTGGGAGTATGACGATGCTTACTGGAACAAGGACAAGACGGAAGCTGCCCGGCGCACCTACGCCAACAGTCCGCACCTGAACGTCGGCAAGTGGGACACGCCGATACTCTGCATCCACGGCGAGAAGGACTACCGCATCAATGCCAACCAGGGCATGGGCGCCTTCAATGCAGCCCGTATGCGCGGCATACCGGCAGAGCTGCTCCTCTTCCCCGATGAGAACCACTGGGTCTTGAAGCCGCAGAACGGTATTCTCTGGCAGCGCACATTCTTCAGCTGGCTCGACCGCTGGCTGAAGAAGTAAGTTTACAGGTCGACGGGTTTGCGGGTAAACAAGTTGCCTGATGGCATTGACCTGCCAACCCGTCGACCTGTCAACCCGTCAACCTCTTTTAACTGATAATCTGACAGACAACTCGTCTACCCGTTTACTCGTAGACTTTTAATAATTCATCATGACTGAAAAAATTCAAACAACATTGAGAGATTCAGCGGCTATGCGCTGGACGGCTCTCCTCCTGCTGGCACTGGCGATGTTCTGTGCCTACATCTTCGTGGACATCCTCTCCCCGATCAAGGAACTGATGCAGGAACAGAGGGGATGGGACTCTACCGCATTCGGAACGATGCAGGGGTCGGAAACCTTCCTGAACGTATTTGTCTTCTTCCTTATCTTTGCCGGAATCATCCTCGACAAGATGGGTGTCCGCTTCACCGCCGTACTCTCCGGTGCGGTGATGCTGGCCGGTGCGCTGATCAAGTACTATGCCATCAGCGAGAGCTTTGGTGGCAGTGCGGTAGAAGCGTGGTTCACCAACAACCTCAACCATATCCCTGTCTTCGAGCAGCTGGGCGTCTCTCCTTTCTACGAGGGCATGCCGGCATCGGCGAAGGTGGCGGCCTGCGGCTTCATGATCTTCGGCTGTGGAACGGAGATGGCCGGCATCACCGTCTCACGCGGTATCGTGAAATGGTTCAAGGGACGTGAGATGGCATTGGCAATGGGTTCTGAGATGGCGCTGGCCCGGCTCGGTGTCGCCACCTGCATGATCTTCTCGCCGTTCTTTGCCAAGTTAGGCGGTCATGTCGATGTGTCACGTTCCGTAGCCTTCGGTGTCGTACTGATCTGTATCGCCCTGATGATGTTCGTCGTCTACTTCTTCATGGACAGGAAACTCGACGCACAGACCGGCGAGGCAGAAGAGAAGGAAGATCCGTTCAAGATCAGCGACCTCGGGAAGATCCTCACCAGCATGGGCTTCTGGCTCGTCGCCCTGCTCTGCGTATTGTACTATTCGGCCATCTTCCCCTTCCAGAAGTATGCCGTGAACATGCTCCAGTGCAACCTTACGTTCCATGAGCTTCCGGCCGGTTCGTTCTGGGCGTCTTCCAGTGTGACGATGGTCCAGTATGTCATCATGCTCGTCGTCGCAGCCACCGCCTTCATGTACAACTTCATGAAGCGGAAGGCACTGAAGAACACGATGCTCCTGCTCTCCATACTCAGCCTTGTACTCTATTGCTACATGGGCTATATGCGCCAGTCGGCAGAGTCGATCTTCGCCGTGTTCCCGCTGCTGGCAGTAGGCATCACCCCGATCCTCGGCAGCTATGTCGACCATAAGGGCAAGGCGGCCTCCATGCTCGTGCTGGGCTCGCTGCTGCTGATTCTCTGCCACCTCACCTTCGCCTTCGTCCTCCCGCTGTTCAAGACCAGCCAGGTGGGCGGCGTCATCGTGGCCTATGTCACGATTCTTGTCCTCGGTGCTTCCTTCTCGCTTGTGCCTGCCTCGTTGTGGCCGAGTGTGCCGAAGCTGGTGGATGCGAAGATCATCGGGTCCGCCTACGCACTGATTTTCTGGATTCAGAACATCGGCCTGTGGCTGTTCCCGCTGCTCATCGGCAAGGTGCTCGACAAGACGAACGTCGGTGTGACCGACCCGACACAGCTCAATTACACGGCACCGCTGATCATGCTTGCCGGACTGGGTGTCGTCGCCCTCGTCATCGGTCTCATCCTGAAGGTGGTCGACAAGAAACGCCACCTCGGACTGGAAGAGCCGAACATCAAGGAATAAACCGGCTTTCACCATACCGTCTGTACCGGCAGGGATAATCCCTCCGGTGTCAGCATCGCAGCCATCTGGCAGGGACAGACCTCCGCGTCTTTCCCTGCCTTTTTTCGGTTCTTCCGTCCAATGCGCAGATGGGCATAAAGGCTTCTGCACTTGCAGGGCGTGACCGTCCAGAATCAGATAGGGTCTTGCAAAGGGGGATGATCTATAAGGTAAGATGCCGGAAAGGCAGATTGATACGATGCCGGCCCATCGGCAGGCCTTTCCGTCGTCTACAGACAGCCGATTCCCATACCGCCGGTATTTGTAAACTGTTTTCATGCAGTGCAAAGCAGCACATGCCCTTCTGGCTTCTAAAAGAGGCCTGACTGGCCTGCAGCAGGTGCTCTTTCAGCGTGTTACCAACGCCCTTCTGAAGCCCAATCAGGCACCTGTCAGAGATGACTTAATAACCGGTTGATTGACTGCCGGTTACCAGCCTGCTTTTTCCACGTGTTTTTTATATTTGCAGATGATCTGTCTGGAATTATGTAATGGTTTTTCAAAACCCTGTCTGTATTCCCGGCAGATTAAGCTGAGAAGGTTTTTGTATCAAAGGATGATGACAGGATAGACAGCTGACGGTCCTGGCTATGTTTCTGTTGAATGAACCACTTCGATTCTTCCGTTAAAGCCATACGGAAAGCATCCACGCATTTAGCGGAAGGACCGGAAAACGGCAACAGGTGTGCGGACGGGAAAGTCCCCGTTTCCGCACACCTGTTGTCTATATTGTAGGTAAGGGCGGCCTATTCGGTCTTCCACAGGCGGAGACCGTTCTTCTTTTCGATGAAGTTGCTTACGACGACATCATCCGAATGGAAATAAAGGCTGTAGGAAACATCCTTACCCCATTTATATGGTGTACTCGTCCAGTAACGTCCATACGAACCGAACTCTATAAGTTTGCCTTCCTCATAGCGTCCCATGGCAGGCAGGAAGAAATAATTGCTGCGGTTGTCCGGAGCCTTCTGCTTGATGTTCTTGTTATCCGGAGGAGTTATAAAGGGCTGATTGTGAACATGGTCTGTTCCGCTTGGTGCTTTTTCTTTTAGTTTATCAGCACTGCTCTTTCCGTTTTCCGAGGCGATGACGCTTGCCTTCTTGAACCACATACCGCCTGTGTACAGATGTCCCCATACGGTCCAGAGCGTCTTGTTGTCCCAGTGCGGGTCGCCCTTCAGGCAGTACCACATAAGTTCATTGGCATTCGGACAGGTCTTGGCGGTGTTGGCAGTGGCATTCGGGTCTTTGGAAGTGTTGTACCAGCGGTCGCCATCCGCACTGGTAGGATAATTGCTGCCTGGTACTTCCGTTTTCTTCGGCTGGTCGTTCTTGTGTCCGAACCAGTATTCCTGCTTGGCATCCCAGGTATAATATTTATCATCATAGTACCTTATGGACAATGCTGCCGGCATGTCATAGTAGCCGTTGGCATCATACTGGAACTCGCCGAACGTCTTTGTGATGACACCCGAAACGCTTGTCTCTTTGTCCCTGACGTAGTATTTTATGGTGAGTTTGTACTTTCCGGGCATGATGACCATGAACATCCGGCCGGCCTCGCAACTTGTCCCGGCTGCATTGTTCTGCATGGCGAATCCGTCACTGCTGCCTGCCGTCTTGGGCGTCAGCGTGATTGTCTGGCTGCTGCCTGTTCCGGTGAGCCGCCCGTCCGTGCCCAGTTTGTAGGTGCCGGCGATGTTCTTGTCGGCGGTCACTTCAATCTTCGTGACATAGGTGCTTGCAAGCGGAAGGCTGTAAGTGGGCTTGAAACAGAGATAGGCGGCGGCATGATTGAGCTGGAACTTGTACTGTCCGTTGGGCTGGCGGGTAGCCGTGCCTGTACCGCAGTCGCCGGATATGCCGAAGTGGAGGGTGTTGTCCGGTCCGTTCTGGGTCTGGGCGGAAGCGATTGTCACGTTGTTTCCGGTGCCGTTCTTGCCGGGGTAGTAGACAAAGTAGCTGTTGTGGGTGTAAGTGCCGGGCATCAGGAACTTGAAGGCAGGCTGCCTTGTCCCCGTTACGGCATTGCTGCTGTGCTGGAAGATGTTGCCGTCGTCTTGCACATAGATTCTGTCGCCTTCTTCCCAGAAGAAGTCTCTTGTGCCATAATCCAGTGACGTGCGCGTACCTTCCGTACCGGCGACAAAGCCCGTCTGTGCCGTTTCCTGTTCCCTGGCAGACGGTTTTGTCGGGTTCTCGCTCGTTATGTCATCGCTTGAACAGCCGGCGGCTGCAAGCAGCAGGGCTGTCACAGCCCATTGATAGGATAATTTGATCTTCATCTTCATGTTTTTGTTTTAGTCTTCCCATGATGCCGGTACATTCTCGCCGCCGCTTCTGAAGAAAGCGCCCTTGGCTCCTTCGCTCGATTCTTCCGAGGGGCCGGTCTTGTGGTCTCCTTTGTGGTGGTCTCCCGGGAACGAAGCATCCAGCAGCTGGCTGTCTGTACGGATGTACACGACTTCGACCTCAGGTTTCTGGTACGTGGTCTTGATTTGCATTCTGCTCATTTCAATTTTGTTTTAATTTTGTTAGTGGATGGTTTCGTCTGCATATCCTGTTGTATGACGCCTGTCCGTAGCCAGCGTTAAGGAGGGGTTATCCGTGGTGAACTGTTCTTTGCGAGGCCTGTTGTATGACGGCTGTCCGTAGCCAGCGTTGAGGAGGGGTTATCCGTGGTGAACTGTTCTTTGCGAGGCTGGTGCCGGCTTTCTGTTGTCTCTGCCGTTTTCCTTAAAACCAGTCCTGTCCGCTTCCTTGAACCCGGTCTTGCAGACGATGCTTCCGCATGTGCTGTCTGGTCTCTGCAAGATGAAGTCATTTGCTCTGCCTTGCAGTGCGTACAACTGGAGTCTGCGAAAGCCTTTTCCTTTTTGAATAACTCTAAATGGCTGATTTAGCTGCAAAGTTAGTGACATATCTTCAATTACCCCCCCCCCTAAAGCGTTAAATATATATAATAAAGTAAAATGCAGCTTGTCCTCTCTAATCTGTTTCAGCTGAACTCAGGTCTTTTCTTTTTTGGACGGGGCTTTGCGAAGTCTTGTTCTGATTCCTCTGCAATATCCTGTCCCGATGGCAGAATCATGCCTGTTATCCGTTGTTTCTCAATGGTAATGTTCTGTAAACGGGGCTTGCGGGAGCGTGCCCTGCAGGAAGCCCTTTTTCTTGCTGCCGAAAAAAAGCCCTGTCCTCGCATCTCGTGCTTGGACAGGGCTGTTCTTTTCTGCTTCATCAAAACAGGGAGGTCTTCAGGAAAGGGGTGCTGTCTCCCTTTCTTCATTTCCTCTGATGAGCGCCTCCGCTGATCGATCTTATCCGGTGATCGATCTTATCTGATGAGCGCCTTCAGTGCAGACAGACCGGCGCCAGCCTTCTGCGGCATAGGCAGTGCAGGCTTTGCGCTGCCTGAAGAGGGCAGGAGGTGGTAGAACACCGGCAGCGTCAGGATGAGCATCGGCTTTCTGAATGTCAGTTTCTTGCCGGACAGCAGGTACTCGTAGACCCCCAGCGTATTGGCGTTGAAGCTGTTGACGGCAAATCCCATCTGTGCCAGACCGCTCTGCTGGCTCATGTAGTCGGCGTTCGCTCCGCTGTCCTCGAAGAGTCCCATGACGACCCCGTCTTCCTCGGAGGCCATCATCGTGGCTTTCATCGACAGCTTTTTGGATGCGAAGATGCTGTAGATGCCGGGCAGCGTAGACTGCTTGAATGTGTTGTAGTCGGCATCGCTTATCTTTCCGGCCTGGTGCTGGCTTTCGATCTGGCTGATGGCTTTCTGCAGGGCGAAGTAGAAGTCCCTGTCCCAGACGGAGGTCACGCGGAGCAGAGAGCCGCTGCCTCGGGGAGTCGACGAGAGGAGGTCGGCGCCCGTGAGCGAGAAGGCGAGGGTCTTGGGGTCGAAGCCGAGATGGACGACCATCGGCGATCCGCTGACGGCGAAGACGACGCTGCCGTCGGTGTTCTTCTTGATCGTACCGCTCATCCGGGTCAGCAGCTCGCTGAGATCCTTGGTCTGCGGGGTGAGCTTCAGGAGGTCATAGCCCTGGAGGAAATACGCCTTGCCGACGAAATCGTCCAGGCAGCCCTGTGTCACCGTGACGGTGTCGGTCTTCTGCCGGTTGGTGATCACGAGGTTGAAGGTGCGCGGCTCGCCGGTCTTGTTGGCATTGATGTGCGCCACGAACGCGTCACCCTTGTCCTCGGTCGATGCGACGATGCCGGGAGGGGTGCCTTCCGCCACGTCGATGACCGGCTCTGCCCCCACCTTCGTGTAAGGCAGTGCCAGGGCGGTGTCGTTGTCATTGACGGCGATGTCCTCCTGGCCCGTGTACTTGAACTCGGCGCCCGACTGGAGGATGGAGAGGTTGGTGGAGTCGCTGCCGTTCTTGATGGTCAGCACGGCGGCGCGGCTGTCGGGTGCGGCGTTGTTGGTCACGCTGACGATGACGGAGTCGTCCTTCACCTCGGCCTTGGCCCATGCCTCGCTGACGGAGGCCGTCGACCCGGCCGGTGCGTTGAACTTCACGCCGCCCTTCTGTGCGTCGGCATTGAAGAAGAGCTTGGAGCTGACGACCTGCACGGAGTTCTCGCGCAGGTATCCGCTGCCAGCGTCGTCGTTGTCGCTGCAGGCGATGAAGCCTGTGGCGGCAACGGAGAGAAGACAAATATTGAATATCTTTTTCATAAAGCGTTTACTTGTTTAGTTTCACTTGGGATGCATTCCATGCCGGCAGGATGGATCTCCAGTCCATGTCGAAGCGTGCGACACGGTTCGCCTTGTACTGGGGCAGGGCGGTATCGTGTCCGCTGCCGGCAGCGTCGTCATCGAACAGCGGGGCGGGCTTGGCCGGCGAAGACGTCGAGGTCTTCTCGATTACGGCGTTCTGCCACTTGTCCCACCAGCCGGCGAGGTTGTCCTCTGAGAACGGTTCGCCGGTGAATGCGTAGAGGACGATGATCTGCGTGGTCAGTCCGGTGTACTGGAGCTGTCCGCCGCTGATGACGAACAGCGGGCCGCAGAGCGAGGCCCTGATGTCGCCGTTGTCGGAGATCTCGAAGGAAATCAGGTTGTAGGCATTCGTGCCGACACCCGTTCCCTGGCTCTTGTTGATGTTGAAGGCATTGCCGATGTAATAGGTCTTGCTCTGTCCGTGGAGCGTGATCACCTTCTGTCCCGACTGCATCAGGAAGGCGTTGGCCGACTGCACGTAGGTCAGCGGGAAGATGTAGTCGGCTCCGTAGCCGCTCTCCACGTTGAGGAAGTACTTCCGGTTCTTGCCGCTGCCCGTGTAGCGGATCTTCGCATTGCGGGTCGTCTGCCTGAATGCCTCGGCGTCCGGATCGTATGCGGTCATCGTGAGCTTGTAGGAACCCAGGAGCGCCGGCAGGTCGTACTGCAGCACCTGTACCTGCGCCTCGTCGGTGCCGTTCGACACCTTGATCTTCGAGCCGCGGGCCTTGGTGGCCACGGGGTTGGCCTCCACCGCGATGGTCAGCGTGTTCCCGTCTTTGGAGAGGTGTACCCATGAGGCGTCGCAGGCAAGCTGGAGCTTGTCGAGGTGCGGGACGGTCTTCGTGACGGTCTTCGCTCCGTTCGACACGCTGACGGAACCGATGAGCCTGGCGATGGCGTTGACGTCGACGAAGCTCTCGGTCGTTTCGACGCCGCCGGCCGACAGTTTCGCCGTCGCGGAATCATAGGTGAAGTCGTACAGCCGTACGCCGTTCACAGTGACCGGCAGGTAGAGGCGGATGCCGTGGTCGGTGAAGGCGTAGGCCGATGTGCCTACCAGCGTGTTGCCGTCGTAGAGTGCCAGCTGGCGGTTGTCCAGGTCGGTGATGACGATGCTGTAAGGCTTCCCGCCGACGGTCACTTTCATCTCAGAGAAGATGAAGTCGGCGGACACCTCCGTCACTTTCTCCATGTATTCCGCCGCATCAGCCGTGAGTTTGCGGAGGTACATCGTGTTCTCCGACTTCTTGCCTTTCAGCTTGATACGGTCGGATCCGATGCTGTCGATGACGAACTCGAAGTCGCCCTCCTTACCGCGGTACTCGCCGTCTTTCGGCGTCGCATAGACGTGGAGGAAGTCGTTGTAGGTGTCGAACGACAGCACGGGACCGCTGTCGTCCTTCATGCTGTAGCGCGACTTCACCTCGCCGTCGTCGGGATTGTTCTCGTAGCGTACGATGGCGTTGTCGCGTGTGAAGCGGATGGTGTAGGCCACACCGCCGTAACTCTGGTTGCTCTCCGGATAGTAGTCGAGTGCCCATCCGTAGGGAGCCTTCACAAGCGTGTCCTGCGCCTGCTGGAGGAAATCCGACACACGTTTCGAGTAAGGACTGTCGAAGACATCCTCCTGATCCTTCAGGCACGACTGCAGGAAGAGTGCCGGCAGGGCAAGCAGAAGCGCGATGAATATTCTATTTGCTTTCATAAGTGATCCTTTCTTCAATTAGTTGAGATTCGTCAGATTGTAATTCCCGCTGACGACATCGTTCTCCCGTTCGATGACCGCGTCGCGCACCTTGTCGAGGTCGATTCCGAACGACTCCTTGTAGTATCGCTTGCAGATTTCGAGCTTCTTGTTGATGGCTGTCACGCCGGGCTGCTCTTTGGCATCGTTCCCTTTGCCATCCTTGATGACGGCCTTTGCCAGAATGGCCTCCCACTGTGCGGGCGTCGAGATGATGTAGGTGCTGACCACCTCGGCGATGTCCTCGCGCTCCTCCTTCTGCGAGTAGGCGGTCACGAAGCCGCGCTGCTCGAAGCCCGTTCCGTACTTGCTCGAGCTCCAGGAGTCGTTGACATAGCCGTTGGGAGTCACCTTTCCGAACTCGCGCGGATAGTCCTTCGTCTGGTTGACGATGTGTACGAACTCGTGGTGGATGGTCTTCAGGTAGTACTCGTCCAGGTAGGCACGGTTGTTCTTGTACCTGTCGAGAAGGTTGACGCCGAGCAGGCGGATTTTCTTTCCGCCCTCCGCCGTACCGAGCTTGATGTTGCCGTTGTTCTCGTACTCGAACTCGCCGAGGAAGCTGAAGAGCTTCGGGAAGTAGCGGCGTGTGAAGTCGATGCCGGCGGCCTGCGTGTAGGCTTCGACGCAGGTGTACTTGATGATGTGTGCCAGTTCGACGGACTGTGCCGAGTCGGCTGGCACGTCGTAGTAGGCCATGTCCGACTCGTTGTCCTCGTAACGCCACTGTATCTGGATGTTGTAGGGCGACACGAAGTTCTTGTACAGCCATTTGTCGAAGGCGGTTTCTGTCGTCGTGGAACGCTTGATGACGCTCTCACTCGAAAGGTCGTCTTCGGAACAGGAGGTGAAGCCTGCCGCAACGGCCGCCAAAAGCGATAAAGCCAATATGTTCTTTTTCATTTCTTATTCCTTGGTTATTGATTCGTCATTCGGTTTTCGGAATCCGGTCCTGCGGGATGCCGCCTGCCGGCCTGTTCTGCTGTTCCCGGTGGCTGGGAGTCGTGTTCCCGGTGGCTGGGAGTCGTGTTCCCGATGCCTGGGAGTCGTGTTCCCGACGGCCGGGAATCATGTTCCCGACGTTCGGTAACGGCCGGGCCGGATTCCGGAAGCATTCTGTTAGGTTAAAGCCGGGCCTGTCCTGCGTACTTCGGCCGTGGGGTGTACGTATAGTCCGGCTTCGTGTACTGGCTGGGTGCGACGACTTTCGGATTACCCATTACGCCGGCCGCGCGGATGCTCTGCGGGATCTGCACCACCTGCCGGGGGTCGTCTTTCTTGAGCCAGTCGAGGTTGCGCAGCGGTTTTCCGTCGGCACCGATCAGGCGGCGCGGGATCTCGATGTTGTAGCGTTTGATGTCGAACCATCTCAGCCCCTGGAGTACGGTCTCGATGCGGCGCAGGTCGAGCACGCACTGGAGCAGCGACTCCTGTACGGATCCTTCAGCGCCGATGGTGAAGCGGGGGCTGAGGTGCTTCTTGATGCTCGGCACGAGCTTTTCGGCGTCGTCATAGGCGTAGGGCAGGGCATCGAAGAAGGCCTTTACGCCTGCCGGGGTGAGCGTGACGGACGTGTTGAAGTAGTTCTGCATCCACGTCGTCATGTCGGCGCAGGCCGCATCGTCCTGTCCGAGCATGATCTCGGCCTCGGCGCGGTTGAGGAGTGCCTCGTCGATGGTGAAGTCGACGTTCAGCGTGCGCAGATAGCCCGATCCGGTCGTCTTGTTGAGAATCTCCACTTCACGCGGCAGCTTCATCGTCATGGCGCAGTCTACCTCGCCCTGGTTGATGGTGAACGGCTTCCAGATGAGGCCTGACGCCGACCCCCAGATGTTCTCGCTCTCCGTCAGCTCAGTCTGCGACAGGTAGTTGGTCAGGGCGTAACGCTTGTATAGCCCCCAGGGAGCGAGTGCCATGCCGGCGTAGCTGACGCTCGTCTGGATGAGCAGGTTGCATTCCGCCTCCACGTTGCAGTAGGCCTCGGCGATCTTCACGGCCTGCGAGGAGTTGCTCAGCGGCATGGCCTGCAGGATGCGGTAGTCGCGCAGCGAGGCGCCGGGATTGCTGCCCAGGAGCTTGTCGGCGTATTCCTTGGCCTTGTCCCACTTCTCGTAATAGAGGTAGAAGCGGGTGGCGAAGGCGTAGGCGGCCTTCTTGTTGAAGTGGTACTTCGGCACCTTGTAGCTGTCGTTGATCAGCGGGATGCCGGCCTCGATGTCGGCGGCCATCTTCGCATAGTCCTCTGCCACGGTGCCGCGGTTGGCCTGTGCGGTCGTCTCGGAGAAGTCGGCCACGGTGGTCGCATAGTAGATGCCGGGGTCGGTCTGGCTGGTCTTGGAGTTGTAGGCGCGGCCGAACTCGTTGACGAGCACGAAGTGGTTGTAGGCGCGCAGCAGCAGTGCCTCGCCCTCGGAGTTGCGGAGCGACGCGTTGGAGGCGGCCCCGCCGAGTTCCTGGATGGCGTTCAGGGCTTCGTTGGCCTTGTAGATGCCTTCATAGTAGATCATCCAGATGTGCTCCGGAGAGTCGTTGCCGCCTTCGGTGTCCTCCTCCCAGAAGAACATCTGGTCGCCTTCACGGTCGCCCATGCTGTTGCGGGGACCCATGTAGTCGGTGTTGTCCGACATCCACTCGTTGATGAGTGTCGGGGTGCGGTCGGGGTAGGCCGTCACGAGCAGGCCGGCCACTTTCTCCGGGGTGTCCAGGGTGGTACGGTTGTCCGGCAGCGTGTCCAGCTCGTCGGAGCAGGAGGCGAGCAGTGCCATCGATGCGAACATCAGGCCGCTCTTGTATATGATATTCTTTATTTTCATAATTCCGTCTGTATTAAGAGTTTAAAGACCTAATCTCAGTGTCAGCGTGAACTGCTTCGGTACCGGAGCCGCTACACCGCCTGTGTTGAAGAACTCCGGATCCTGTCCGTTCAGCTTCTTGTCGGCATAGAACAGGAAGAGGTTGGTGGCCTGCAGCTTCAGTGCCAGGCTGCTGATGCCGATGGGGCTGATGAGGGATGCCGGGAAGGTATAGCCCAGCGAGATCTCCTTCATGCGGATGAAGTCGCCCTTGGCGATGCGTGCGTCGGAGTAGTTGTAGCTGTTGTAGGCTACGTTGAGCTGCGAGTCGTTGCGGTTCTGCCGGCGTGTGGCGATGGCCGGGATGTCTGTCGTCGCCTCGTCGCCGCCATGTGCCCAGCGGTTGCGGAACTCCTTGGGCAGTGCGTCCATGTCGTCGTAACGGTTGCTGAAGACCGGGTTGAGGCGCACCTTGTTGCCGAAGCTGTAGGTGATGAAGACGTTGAGATCCCAGTTCCTGTAGCGGAAGACGTTGCCGAACGAGCCGGTCGTCGTCGGGTCGGCCGGTCCTTCATACTTGAGGAATCCGATCTTTTCCTGGTCGCGTTCCTGGAGGTAGATGCCGGAAGTCGTCCGGTTGCCGTCGGCGTCCCAGAAGGTCGGCAGACCGTCGCTGCTGAGTCCTGCGAACGGAATGCTGAAGATGGAGTTCACGGGATAGCCTACGAGGCTGTAGCCCGTGCCCTGTACGAGGTCGATGACCCGTGCATGGGTGAAGAGGCTCGTGATTTCGTTGTGTGTCCAGGAGAAGATGAAATTGGTCTCCCAGCTGAAGTCCCTGCTCCTGATGTTCTGCGTGTTTAATGAAACTTCGACACCGTTCGACTTCATGGCGGCGACGTTGGCGAGGTTGTAGGACCCGAGGTTCGGATGGTTCACATAGCCGATCAGATCCTTGTTGCGCCGCCAGTAGAAGTCGGCGGTGAGGTTGATGCGGTTGTCGAGGAAGCCGAAGTCGAACCCGAGGTTGAACTCGCGTTTCTTCTCGTAGGTGAGGTTCTTGTTGCCGAACTGCTCGTCGTAGCCGGTCTCCTGGACGGTCGTGAACGGCCGCCAGGGCACTACCGCCGTGAAGATCGGCAGGGAGTTGGTGACCGGCGGGCGGTCGCCGGTGAGGGAGTAGCTCAGACGGAGCGTGGCGTGGGTGAGGGCTTTCTTGAAGACATCGGCGAACCATCCCTCCTCGTGTGCGTTCCATGCGCCGGAGACGTTGTAGGTAGGCAGCCAGCGGGCGGAGGTCGCCTTGCCCAGATAGTTCGTGCCCTCGTAGCGGAAAGTACCCGTCACCTGGTAGCGACCTTTATAGGAATAGGTGCCCGTTCCGAAGTAAGCCAGGCTGCGGATGTGGGTGTTCGCAAGCGAATAATAGTCTGTTCCTTCCTCCTGGAACATCTTGAAGGCACGGTAGTTCAGCTTGGCAATCTCGCCGGAGTCGAACATCATGCCCCATTCCCGGTCGAAGGTCTGTTTGCGGTCTACGCTGTTGGTCTCCATACCTGCATAGAGGTTCACGATGTGCGTGTCGTTGAAGACATCGTTGTAGGATGCCGAGAAACGCGAGTCCCAGCCGAAGAAGTGGTTGCCGGTGCGGTCAAGGATACCGCCTTCCGGCAGGACAGACTCCGGCAGGGCGAACGGATTGTCAGGGTCGGTATAGAGGTAGGGGTTGGCGTCGCGGATGGTCGTCGTCCCCATGGCCCGGTAAGCCAGCGCCTGGTTGGAGTTCTCGCGCACGATGTGTTCCATCGTCGAGGCGGCGCTCTTGACGGCCACCAGGGCGGTGAGCTTCACCTTCGAGATGGGCTTGTAGTCGACGCTCGCCTGGATGCGGAGGTCGTGGATATTGAGGTCCATGTAGTTGTTGTCCAGCTCGTTGAAGATGTTGAACGGCGCATAGTTGCGGGTGTAGAACACGTTGGGGTCGAGTGTACGCGACGTGTTCAGCGAGTAGGAGTAGGGGTTGATGTCGAACGCCCGGCTCACGGTTCCCGATGCCGGGTCGACGGTCCGGGTCAGCGAGCCCGGTGCGCGCTGCTTGCGGTAAGAGGCGTTGGCGATGAGGTTCAGGCCCACCTGCTTGCTGATGTTGTAGGTGGTGTTGAGGTTGCCGGTGTAACGCTGTACACGGCTCGCCTTGTACCATCCGGGGTCGTACATGGCGGAGAGGGAGGCATAGTACTGCCCCTTGTCCGTACCGCCCGATGCGCTGACGGAGTGGTTGTGCATGATGGAACTTGAGAAGAGCTGGTCGAACCAGTCGGTGTTGCGGTATTCGGCAGCCCGCAGGTAGGCATCCCGTGCGTCCTGCGTGTTCTCCAGTCCGAACTGTCCTTTGGTGGCGTTGTACTCGGAGAGCAGCTGGTACATATACCCGTAGACGCCGCTCGTCGAGGCGTTGGCGATCTCGGCATAGTTCAGGTAGCCCTTCTTTTCCAGTTCCCGGTAGACCTCCATCTGGTCCTGCGAGTTCATGATGTTGAAGTTGCGGTAGCTCGGCTTCAGGCGCAGCGTGTATTCGCCGGTATAGCTGAGGTGGCTCTGGCCGGCTTTACCCTTCTTCGTCGTGACGACGATCACGCCCGCCATGGCGCGCGCACCATAGATAGAGGTGGCGGAACCGTCCTTGAGGATCTGGAAACTCTCGATGTCGTCGGCGTTCAGCCCGGCGATGGCGGAGGAAATCAGGGTCTTCGCGTCACCTGACGACAGGGAGCTTGCATCGACATTGGCGATGTCTTCCATGATGACGCCGTCGACTACCCACAGCGGCTTTGACGAGCCGAAGATGGACGTGGCGCCGCGCACACGGATCTTCGGTGCCGTACCGAACGTACCCGAGACGTTCTGGACGCTCACGCCGGCGGCGCGGCCTTCGAGCGACCGGCTCACGTCCGCCATGCCGTCGATCTTCGCCTTCGAGGCGTCGATCTTCGTGGCGGCACCCGAGAAGAGACGTTTGTCCTGCTGGGTCATACCCGTCACGACGATCTCGGTGAGCTGGTGGTTGTCGTTGGCAAGCACCACCTTCATGCCGTCCCTGGCGGTGAGGGTCTGGGTGGTCATGCCGATGTAACTGACTACGAGTTTCTTTCCTGCAGGAACATTGAGCGAGAACTTTCCGTCGATGTCGGTGATCGTTCCAGTCGTGGTACCCTGTACCATGACCGAAGCACCGGCGACGGCTTCTCCGTCTTCCTGAGAAACTACGGTACCATTGATTTTTGCCTGGCCGAATGCCGTGCCGATAGACAGGACAAGTCCAAGCAAAAATAAAGCGAATCTTTTCTCCATAGAACTCTTTCTTGAATGTTAATGAATTATTGTTGTGTAACAGTTTCTCTCAATCTGCGCCCCTTCCCGGCTGCGGGGTAGGCGGTGATAAGCGATGATAAGCGATGACGGGGCGATGACGGGGGGATGGGGTGATGGGTATTGGGGGCGATGGAGCGTATTATAGTTTATGTGAGGTCCGGATGGGGTAAGGGTCGCTGCGGTTTACTTAGGAAACTTTAAAGGTTCTGTCTCCTTTGCTTGCAAAATTAATGAATATTTAGAGAAGATGCAAGTTTTTGACAGAATAAATTACATTTCTTTCTTAAAATCGGTTGATTTGTTATTAATTTTAAGCAATGGAGGGCTTCCGATACACTATAAAAAGCCCTCCCCAAGCCGCTCGGAGAGGGATTGGGGAGGGGATGAAAGGGGAGAGAAGCCTTCCCCAAGCCCCCTCCGAAAGAGGGGATGGGTAGGCGGTGATAGGCGGTGATGGGTGGCTTATCAGTGGGTTTATCGGCGGCTTATCTTACGCCGACCTTGGCAGCCTTGTTGCCCACACGTACGATGTAGGTGCCGCGGGACAGGCTGATGCGGACAGCATCGCCGGCAGCCTTGCCCTGATAGGCCACCTTGCCGTCGATGGTGTAGACGGCGACAGTGTGCTTTCCTGCGCCGAGGACGGTGATGCCGCCGTCGGTGAGCTGTACCTTCACGTCCTCGCCGGAACGGACATCATCGATGCCGGTCGGCGTGAACTCGATGTAGTTCGTGTGCAGGAGGGCATTGGGGAAGTTGTCGTTTGCCAGCACGCAGACGAGGTTCGTGAACGGCTTTTTGAGTTTCAGTGTGGTGACACCGTTCTCGATGGTGTATTCTTCGTCCTTGACGAGTTCCTCGCCCTGCAGTTCGCCGTCCACATACTGTACTTTGCCGACGAACCATCGGTAGGTAGTCGGTTCACCGCCTACGACGGCCTCGGAGCTGAGGTCGACCTTTCCGTCGGCACACTTGACGTCGAGCGGTGCCTGGAGGTTGTAGGAATACCGGTTGAACGGTCTGCCGTTGTTGCTCGGCAGCGGCATGGTAGAGAACTTCAACCGGTTGCCGACGACGTTCAATACCGACAGATTCGGACATTGCGACACGTCCACTTTCGTCAGCTTGTTGGCGTTCAGCCAGAGCTGTTCCAGTGCCGGGAGCCTGTCGAGCGACACGCTTTCCAGTTCGTTGTTGCTCAGATCGAGGTTCCAGAGGTTCGGGTTGTCGAGGCTGACGCTGGTCATCTTGTTGCTCGAGAGATAGGCCAGTCTGAGGTTCTTCGCCTGTGAGAGGTCGAATGTCCTGAGCTTGTTGCCGATCAGCGAGAGAGAGTGGATCTTCGGGAACTTCGTCAGGTCGATTTCGCTCAGCTCGTTTCCGTCGAGGTTCAGGTCGGTCAGCGTGGAGGAAGCCGGGAGTGTGATCTGCTCCAGCCCTGTATTCGCCAGCGTGATGAGCTTGGCGTCTTTCAGCCCGGAGAGGTCGGCCTGGCTCATCTTGACGTTCGACACGCTGAATACCTTGAGCTTGTCGTCGGCCTCGGCCACGAGGACACGCACTTTCGTGTTCTCCTTCGACTTGGCGCGGAAGAGCTTGTAAGTCGTCCCGAGGGTGTACTGGGTCACGTTGCCGTCGCCGTTCCACTCGAAGTAGACCGACTTGCCCGGCACGTAGCTGGCCAGAGAGAGCTGCACGCTGTCCGTCTTGCTGACCGTCGTGAACGATGCCAGTTCGTGCTGCGGCATGGCGATTGGATGCACGCAGGTCGTCTTGAAGACGTCGGCGCCCTTGAAGTCGGGATAGCCCGGATGGGTCATCTCGCAGTAGATGGAGTCGAGTGCGAGGTTGAGGAACTTCGCCGACCCGTCCGTGAGGGTGTAGTCGGTGCCCAGCTTCAGCGTCTCCCCGCCTTTCTTCTTCCATACGAACTGCGTCCTGGCGCCGTTCCGTGTGATGTTCTGTTCGGAGAGGTCGATGCCCGGCGAGGAGGTGGAAATCTGCAGGATATGCTGCGGTGCGTAGATGAACCTGCCCTGCGGCAGTCCGAAGTCGGAAGGCATATTGCCCAGCGTGAAGCGGTTGCCGCTGACGTTGAGCTTTGCGACCGGTGCGACCGGCGGAATCTTCACCTCGTCGAGTTCATTGTTCGACACGTTGACGTCCTCGATGAGCTCGCTGTGGTTCAGCAGGACACGTGTGAACTTGTTGTACGACAGGTCGAGCGTACGCAGGTTGTCGGCATCAGACACATCCAGCTTCTCCAGGTTGTTGTGGCTGACGTTGAGCCGGCGCACGGCATAGAGGTCGTTGAAGCGGATGGAGTCCAGCTGGTTGTGGCTCAGGTCGATGTCGGCGAGCTTGCTCTTGTAGAAGTAGGACGACGGTCCGCGGAGGTCGACGAACCGGAGGCTGTTGCCGGAGAGGTCGAGCTTCTCGAGCTTGTTGTTGTAGCCCATGTCGATGGCGGTCAGGCCGGCGTTCCGGAGCGAGAGCGTGCGGAGTTCGGTCAGTGCGGAGAGGTCGATGTTGTCGATGTACTGTCCGTCGGACTCGAGCGTCGTCACGTAATGGTCCTGCGGCACGTAGACGATGATGTTGCCCGATCCCGTGCGCACGTCATTGATGTTGGGCGTCGCGGGATGCTCTGAAGTCACCTTGAGCGGCTTCGTCTCTCCGCTGCCCAGGTCGACCTTCACCGTGACCGGCTTGTCTTCCGTTGCGCCGAGGATGCCGACGGACATCTTCACCGGCGAGCCTTCCGATCCGAGGCTTGACAGCTCAATGGCCTTCACGTCCTTTCCGAAGTCTTCGGCGGTCTTCACCCGGAAGTTCTCCGTACGGATGGGGTAGGCCTTGAGGACGCTGTTGGTGTACTGTACGAAGACCTCGTCGTCGAGTGCCTTCTTCAGCGTCACCTTGCCGTCCTTGTATTCATAATAGGTGTCGTCCAGCTCGACGGGCTTCGTCGGGTCCTTCTTCGGGACACGGAAGAGCCGTCCCTGCGTGGTCGTCTTCGCGCGGAGCACACGGCTGCTTAGGTCGATGACGTCGCCCACCTTGTAGGTGTCGTTCAGCTCCATCGGGTTCTGCTCGTGGTAGTACTCGAACCAGTTGCCCGGCCAGGGGAGCGTGGCGAAGTCCATGTAATTGTAGCGCACGTTGACGCTGTAGAGGTCGGGGTTGTGGCTCACGTCGAGGCTGTGCAGCAGGTTGCGGTCGCACGAGAGGGTGAAGAGTCTGGGGTTCTGGCTGAGGTCGAGCGTCTTGAGGTTGTTGCCGCCGCAGTAGAAGTAGTATAGCTCCGGACAGTGCGTCACGTCGATGTTGTCGAACTTCACGTCCGTGTTCACCGTACCGGAGGAGTGGGAGATGTAAAGCTGTGTGATCTTCGGGTTGTGGCTGAGGTCGAGCGTCTTCACCCGTGAGTCGCCGATGTTCAGGATCTGCAGCTCGGGGTTCTGCGAGAGGTCGACCGATTCCACGCTCGTCATGTCGAGGCTCAGCCGCTGCAGCTTGGGGCAGGCGGTCGGGTCTACGGCCTTCAGTCCCAGCGTGTGGTAGGCGTCGAAGGAGCGGAGCTTGGGGAAGTTGCGGAGCGTGAAGTCCGGGGAGAGGTGTCCGATCTGCGGAATCTCCAGCACGACGAGTTCCGGCATGCTGCCGATCATCAGCGGTGTGGACTTCGTGAAGGGGTTGTCCTGCAGGTAGATGACGTTCAGCGTCTGCAGGCGGTCGATGTTGAGTGCGTTCAGCGCATTGTGTTCCAGGTTGAGCACATGGAGCTTGAGGTTGCTGCTGAACTCGATCTGGTCGATTTCGTTGCCCGAGGCATTGAAGAAGTAGAGGTTGTCGGGGTCGCCGGTGATGGTCACCCATCCTTCGTCAGAGACCGTGCCGGTGAAGAGCGAACCCTTGATGGAGATGTTGCCGTTGTCCGACTCTACCTTGGCCTTCTTCACGTCGAACTCCTGTTCGCCGGCTCCGCAGTCGATGCTGACGGTCATGTCCTGGTCCGTCGCACCGAGCACGAAGGAGACCTGTGCCGCTATGCCGCTGCTTTTCGCCTTGGCGGGCACGTTGGTGTGGAACCTGATGAGCTGCTCTTCCTGTGCATGCACGGCAGCGGAGTTCCACAGCATTGCCATCAGCAACAGAAAGACTGACGGCAGGAAAGTAAACTTTTTCTTCATACGATTAGGAAAAAATGTTATGTTCTGAGTTTGTTTTTTGTCGGTTGTCCGTCTTGCCACGGATGCCGCAGACGGGCTGCCGGCAGGCTTCGGGCCGTACCCGGCGACCGGAACTCCTGTTCCCGGCGGCCGGTACTCCTGTTCCCAACGGCCGGTACTCCTGTTCCCAACGGCTGGTACTCCTGTTCCCAACGGCTGGTACGCAGGCTCCCGGTATGCGGGCGGAGGGTGTACCCTGTTCCGCCGCCCGTCCGGCGGCATGCCTGCGCCGGTCAGTAGATGACGATGCGCTGCGCCTTGCCTCCGTTCACCTGGATGAGATAGACGCCCTTCTGCCAGGCGGAGGCGTTGACGCTGGTCTCGTCGCCCTGTGCCGACTGCACGTGGACAAGCTGGCCGCCGGGTGAGTAGACACGCACCGTGAGCGGTGCCGCACCGGCGAGGAAGACATCGAACGAACGCTCCCCCGTCATCGTGATGACGGCCTTTCCCGTGCCTTCGGATGCCTTCACGCCGCTGATGCCGGCAGACTGTTTCTCACGCAGCACCTGCTTCAGTCCGGCGTAGGCATCGAACTTGCCGGCCCCCCACTGTACCGGGTCGCCGGTGTTCTTCACGAAGTCGTCCTTGCGGGCGGTCTCCCTGATGATGCGCTCGACATCCCTGCAGGTCAGCTTCGGGTTCGCCTCCAGCCACAGGGCGATGGCTCCGGCGACGACCGGCGTGGCCATCGACGTGCCGAGCGACTGGTGCCAGTAATAGGTCTTCTTGCCTTTCGTCAGCTTGCCCTGCAGGGCAGCCTGCGTGTAGCCCAGGTCGGGGTTCTCCACGGCGTAGGTGTTCACCGAAGAGATGACGGACGCTCCCGGCGCACAGACGAGCGGCAGGTTCCGGCCGTCGGCCAGCGTGCCGAACGACGAGAAGCGGGATGCCTCGCCTGCGGGGAAGTCGTCTTCCTGCCCTTTCTTGTTGTATCCGTAGACGAATCCGTCGATGGAAGGCCAGTGGTTGCGCACGTTGTAGCTGCCTACGGTGATGATGTTCGCCGCACAGGCCATGTCGCTGATCGATCCGTTGCGTGTTCCGCTGACGAATCCCACCTGCTGGTTGTCGTCGAAGTAGATGTGCTGTGCGTCGCCGTAGACATCGACGCGCTGCCCGGCTTCCTTGCTCTTGATTTCCAGCGACAGCTTGTAGTTGCCGTCCTTGTTGGTCGTCTGGTTGTCGCTGGTCATGATTTCCGCCATGGCATAGTAGCGTCCTGTCTCGGGATCTTTCATCGATGCCACGCTGACGTAGCCGTCGAAGGCCTTGGCGAAGGTCTGGTTGATGACGGCCCCCGTCATGGAGTAGTCGCCGCCGGAGGCGTAGGTCGTCGCCTGTCCGTTCGAGTTCGTCAGCACGGGGATGCGTACGACGGCGCGGTTGTCGCGCCTCGTATTGGTCACGACGATCTGGAATTCGAATTCGGTGCTGTCGTTGCTGTAGGCGGCGATCTGTCCGTTGCGGAGGTTGTAGTAGGTCTTCTTGCCCGACGGAAGCTCCCCTGTCTGCATCGGCGTGAGGAAGGTCTTGACGGTCTCGCCGGCCTTGGCGAAGGTCTTCTTCAGGGCCACGGCACGGTCGGCTTCGTTGCCGGCGGCCACGCAGATGATGGCGTGTTTTCCTTCTTCGGCCAGAAACCTGTTCATCACGCTGGTGGAGTCGTGTGCGCCGAGGTTGCTGCCCAGTGACAGGTTGATGACGCAGGGCTTGGGTTCCTTGCCGGACAGGAGCGCGTACTGCACGGCGTCGTCGACGCCGAATGCGATGTACTGGTCGCGCAGGTCGCCGCAGGAAGCCACGATCTCCGACTCCGTAGCACAGCCGTAGAAGGGGTTGGGCTTCTGCACGTTGTGGGAGACGTCGTTGTCCTCGGTCACGGCATAGGTGATGTCGCCCTTGTAGCCGCCGGCCATGATGCCCGTTGTGTGCGTGCCGTGGAAGTTGTTGTTGTTGTCGGTCGTGAAGTCTTCGATGGCGTAGGTGTCATCCCGGTTCTTCATCGTGTCGAGCACGGCGCGGGGGTAGTAGTTGTCGTAGTGGTAGCCTTTGGGATCCTGCTGGCTTGCGGTGATCTTGCTGATGTAGCCGAAGCGGGTCGTGCCGTCGGGCTTGAGGAAGTTGATGTGGTTCGGGTCGATGCCGCCGTCGACGATGCCCGTCACGACTCCCTTGCCGGTATAGGCCTGCGGAAGGTCGATGCCCTGGTGGATTTTGTCGACGCCGATTTCCTTGCGGACGATGTCCATCTTCTGGTACATGCGGCGCGGCAGCTCCATGCGGTAGACGCATTTCAGGGCCGAGATGCGCTCGACATCGGCCAGGGGGACGACGGCGATGGCGATGTCGCCGCGCATGCGCAGCACCTCCACGCCCTCTGCCTCGAGCTCTGCACGGCCGTTGCCGTTCTTGAGTTCGATCATTGCCATCGTGTTCTGCGGGACGCTCTGCCGCCGCTCGAACGTGCGGGTGCGGCTGTTGTAGGTGGGGATGGCCGTGTTGCGGAGCCTGTACAGGGCCATCTGGCTCTGCAGGTCGAGCTTCGACTGTCCGAAGGCTACGGCTGCGAGAGCGGCACAGAATGCTGTGAGTAGAATCTTTCTCATCGCTTGTTGATTGCTGTTTTTTTACCGTTGATAATATATATTCCCTTGGACAGGCCTGTTCCCTGCACACGTGTGCCGTCGAGGCGGTAGACTGCTGCCTCTCCGCCGCATGCCTGTCCGATGGTCCCGATGCCTGTGGGGGCACCCTTGAGGAACACCTCCAGGCGGTCATTGTTCTTCAGGTCGAACTCGAAGCTGGTGCCGCCGGGGTAGGAGGGTGCGAGCTTCGTGCTGTTCAGTTTCACTTCCATCCTGCTCAGGTCGTTGCCGTAGGCTGCGAGGAGGAAGTGATGGTCGTCGGTCGAGAACATCACGGTGTTCTCGCCGGTCTGCATCGGTACGGTGCTGTGGTCGGAACGGTAGAAGTTGAAGCCGTAGCCGGCGAGGCTGATGTCGTCGATGACGACGGTTGCCTTCTGGTCGCGCACGACGGCCGAAGTGGTGACGTCGATCTTCATTCCCTCCGTCAGTCTTATGTTGTAGGCTCCGTCATAATCGGCCGACTGTGCCGTGCCGTCGGCTTTCACCGACTCGATCCTGCAGCCGCTGTTGGGCTTCAGCTGGACGAGGTTGTTCTTCTCGCTCAGCTCGAGGGTGTTCTCTCCGTCGCGGAGGGTGATCACCTTGTTGTCATAGCTCTGGCCCTCGTAGGCGGTGATGTTGGCCGCCTTGTCTACGGTCAGCGTGGCCTTCACGGTGGCGTACCTGTGCGCCTGGATGTCGAAGGCGGTGGCTTCTCTGACGTAGCACTCATAGGTGCCGTAGACCGTCACGGGGGTGCCGTTCACCTTGAAGGCATCGAGGGAATAGTTCGTTTTGTCGAATTTCAGCGACAGCTTCGAGCCGGCCTTCACTGTGAAGCCGGCCTCCAGGAAGTTGCTGACCGCCGTTCCGTCGACCGTCACTCCTGACAGGACACCCTTTGCCGAAGCGTCGTTGAACTGGAAGGTCACCGGACAGTCTGTATCGGGATAACCGGCTGTGATGACGATGGTGCTGCCCTGTCTGGGCACGACGAAGTACTGGCCGTCAGAGGGCACTACGTCCTGTCCGTCGACCGTCACCTTATATATAGGGGCCTCCCCGTAGTTCCTGTTGCTGATGACAAGGGTCTTTTCCGTGCCGGGAATCCATTTCACGGTATTGTCGCCGTCCGTCAGGTCGACGGCGGTCTGCGACTCGTAGCGCATCATCTTCACCTTTGCGGCATGGTCGACCGTCACCGTACACGAACCTGTGCGGGCGGCCTCCAGGTCGCCGCTCTTGACGGTGAACATCGCATTCCGGTCTGATTCGGAGATGTAGAGGCTGCAGCTTGTCAGTCCGGTGATGGTCTGCTGGGTAGCATCTCCTGCGCCGGTCGTCTTCGTGACGCTCTTCAGGTAAAAGCCTTGCTTTGCCTCAATCTGTACGGAACCGTACTGGGGTACATTCACCGTATTCGTTCCGGTGACGACGGCGACAGGTGCGTAGTTGACTTTCACGGTCACCCGGGCGGCATCGTCCACCTTGATTTTCACGGACGTGTCGGCCTTTGCCGTTGCTGACGACAGAGCCAGTACCGCCAGCAGAAGGAAATAGTAAACCTGTTTCATATATTACGTTTTGATTGTGATTGCATGCCGGGAGCCGGTGGGCTTGTCAGCCGGAATCCGCAGGATGGGAGCGGTCGGAATCCGCAAGTAGGGTTTATTTATGGGAAAACGATGTTTTTTTGTTCACAGTGTCCTTTCTGGTAAGAGTCTGTTGCAGACAGCTTCTTGTAGATGCCGGTCGGGCAGAGAAGCCGGCTGTCTTCAGACATCTGTGTGCAAAGGTAGGTATAAATTATAAAAGAAGAAACCGTTTTCCCTCTTTTTTAAATCCTTTTTTATCGTTTGTGTTGTAAATTTGTAAGATTTGCAGCCTTATCCTGTGTTTCCCGGAAGGGGAAGAGGCTGGACGGCCGGAGCAGGGGGAGGGAGAGGCTGCCGTTCTGTCCCTGCCTCCCTCTCCGCTGTCCGTCCCTTCTTTCCGGGACGTGGAGGTGCGGGCGTCATCTTGCCTCCTTGTGCGTCCTGCCGTCGTCATCCTTGACGATTACGACCTGTCTTGTTCCCTGTCCGTCTCTGCCGGTCTTTACGCCCGAGAGCGTGTAGACGGCGGCAGCGGATGGCAGGGCGGGTGACAGAGAGCGGATGTCTGTGGTGGTGTTCAGCGGCAGATAGCTGAAGGAGACGGTGTTGTCATGGCCGCGTGTCACCTGACGGATGCCGGCCCTGTCGCCGATGCGGTCGCCGGTGTAGAAGAACAGGCGGGGGTCAGAGCCCGTGGTCAGACTGTTGTTGAGGTCGGTCGGGAAGAGGTCGCCGTCCTGCGTGTCATTGTCGAGCTGTCCGTCTGCCGGGACGATCGTGAAGCGCGGGTGGTCCTGATAGGCGGCGGCGTTGACGATGTTCGTCTGCCACGAACGGTCGTCGTAGTCGACGTGGAACACCAGCAGGCCGTGCCCGGGCAGTTCGCTGTCCCACCGGTGCGGCGTGCGGTTCTCGAAGATGTAGTACTCGTTCCTGTTGCCCGGGTTGTACAGGAAGTAGGCCTCGCCGCCTTCGGAGAGCCCTTTCAGGTTCTTCACTTCCACGGCGGCATCGCCGAGAGCGACCGGCTTGAGCCATCCCATGTACGCTTTCTCGTAGGCGTCGTATCCTGCCGGCACCGTCCCGATGCCTGTCCCGCCGTAGACGTTCCTGAGGCTCTGCGGCCCGCCGTTGTAGCTGCCGGAGCACATGAGGTCGAACCGTCCGGACCCTACGTTGCTCCCGCCGCGCGTGTCGTAGAAGTCGGGCAGGCCGAGACAGTGGGAGAACTCGTGGCAGATGGTGCCGATGCCCGAGTAGAAGACGCGCTCCTTCCCGTCCAGGCGGGCACGGATGATCTCGTTGCTGCAGGCGTAGGTGTTGACCTTCACGCCGTTGAACGACAGCTTGTGCAGTCCTGCATCCTCGAGCGAGTACTTGTGCGGCCATACCGTGTTCGCTTCGCCTCCGGTGGCCTCTCCCTCGCCGGCATAGACGACGTAGACCTGCTCCACCTCGCCGTCGCCGTCCCAGTCGTAGTCGGCGAAGTTCACCTTGTCCTTGACGGCCCGGCAGGCGTCGGCGATCATCTGCGGTGCCCGTTCGTCGTTTCCGCCGGCAGTGCGTTCACCGTAGTAGCTGTAAGGATGGCTGAGTTTCACCGGCCCGACGACATCGAACGTGAGGTCGAACCGGCCGTTGCTCTGGTCGAGGAAGTAGTCGTGTACGCTGCCGATGGTCCCGTTGTTGTTGGTATATCCCGCCTTGTTCAGCATCTTGTCATAGAGGGTCCTGACATCGTTCTCGCGCGGCTTGAGCGTCAGGACGTTCCTGGGGTCACGGAAAGCCATGTTCTCGAACTCTACCAGGATGACAAGCCCTTTCTTCCGGCCTTCCCACGTGTCGCCGAAGCCCTGTCCGAACGGTTTGGCGTCCGCCTGCATCCGCTGCTGTGTCAGTGTTTCCAGCTGTCTTATCTGTCCGAGGGCCGCTGCCGCCTGCTCCTCCCGGCCTTTCCTCATGCCTTTTGCGTGTGCCAGTACGTCCGAGGCCACCAGCCGGCTGCCGTCGATGCGGGCATAGTAGTAGCTTCCCTTGCAGGGCAGTACCGGTATGCCGTCTTCCGTGAGGGCATAGTTGAAGTGCTCGTCGCCCACGGTCATGACCTTCAGCGCGGTTCCGTCTGCCTGCCGGCAGGTGTGCCAGACGCGCATGGCAGGGATGGCGAAAGCGGATGTCGCCAGCAGTATACCGGCAAGCAGTGTAATGATTTTCTTCATATAGATGCTGTTTTGCGATGTTTCTGTTATTTTCTCTCGTTGAAATGTCATGTTCTGAAAGATGGTGCAAAGGTAAGTAAATTTTTTCAAGTACGGCAAGTTTATTGTTTTTATTGAACAGCCGGCCCGGAATGATCCCGCTTGTCCGAGGCTGGGGCCGTCTTTCAGTTTAACATGATTTAACCGTCCTGTCAGGCAAGTTTCTGCGTTTCCCGGTTTTAATGAGTGACAAGACAATGGATCATGATCACATCTTGAACAAGCAAACAAAACTGAAAACAAGCATTTAAAAACGAAATGGAAAAGAAAACAATCTTCAAGACAATGATGGTGGCGGCATGCTGCCTGGGAGCTGCAGTGTTCGCATCCTGCGACAAGGACAATGACAACAACAGGAGCAATGGGCTGCGGCTCAGTGCCGACAGGATCACGGTCGCACCCGGTGCCACGGCCAGCGTGGCCGTCGCCAGCGCCGCACAGCCCCTCACGGTAAAATCGACCGACGAAAAGACAGCTACGGCGAAGGCCGGCAAGAACACCGTCACCGTCACGGGTGTCAAGGAGGGCAAGGCCTCCGTCATCGTCACCGACAAGAACCGGCAGACGGCGACTGTCGCCGTCACCGTGGCGAAGCCCCTCGCTTTCGACAAGACCGAACTGAAGATTGACGCCGGGAAGGAGGGGATGTTCACCGTCAAGTCGGGGAAAGCACCTTATACGGTGACGGTCAGAGACAAGCGGATCGCCACGGCGACAGTAAAGGATGCCGCCGTCACGGTAAAGGGTGTCAAGAAGGGAACGACCACCGTCAGCGTGCTTGACAAGGACAAGCTGGCCGGGACGGTCACCGTCACCGTGAATTGACCGGAGCGGCCGCCTGCCGCTGCCGGACGGGGAACGGGCACATCCACCCTTCCCTGTCCGCCGCCGGAAGCCTTGCCGGAGCACCGGGCGCAGGTATTGGGAAAACGGACCTGTCAGGCGTTTGACTATCAATGCGTTATGGAAACCTTTCGGAAAGGTGCTTAGTTGCGTCACAAGTAAGCCTTGATTGCACCTCAATCAGGCCTTGGTTGCACCTCAATCAGGCCTTGGTTGCAATGCTGGCAATACCCGACAGGATTCCGCCCGGTCCGGCGTGCTGCCGCAGCCGCATCTCCAGAGGCTCGCAGGCCGTCCGGTGCGGAGGCGGATAATGACGGAAGGCGGGAGCGGTACATACGTCAGAAATATTTTGTAAATTTGCAACATAAAATCATGGAGGAAAGAAAATGAAGCGTTTTTTCAATTATCTTATTGTGCTGGGTGTACTGCTGGGGACGCTGTCCGTACAGTCGTGCCTGAACGATGACGACACGGACAACTCCGTCAATTATCCGAACGCACTTGTCACCATCAAGACCAACAGTTCCACCGGACAGGTGTATTTCCAGCTGGACGACGAGACGACCCTCCTTCCAACGAACATGAAGACTTCGCCCTACGGGAACAGGGAGGTGCGTGCGCTCACGAACATCCGGGTGCAGGACGGACAGAGCGGACACTACTCCAAGAGCGTGTACGTGAACAGGATTGACACCCTCCTCACGAAGAACATGGCGCAGAGCTTCGGGAAGAAGAACGACGAGAAGTACGGAAAGGATCCGGTGGAAATCGTCAAGGACTGGACGACGGTCGTCGAGGACGGCTATCTCACCCTGCGCTTCCGCACTTATTACGGCAGCGGGAAGAAGCATGTCGTGAACCTCGTCAGGGGGGACAAGCCCTATGAGGTGGTGCTTCACCACAATGCCGCAGGCGACACGAGAGGCTTCATCCGCGACGGACTCGTGGCATTCAGGCTGAACGACCTGCCCGACACGCAGGGGAAGACCGTCGGCCTCACGCTGAAGTGGCAGTCGTTCTCGGGCATGAAAAGCGTCACCTTCAAATACAAAAGCCGTAAATAGACAGAACGAGCCTTCGGGGAGCGTGATCTCCTGATGACCAATGAGACTGTTTGGGAATAATAAAGAGCAGCATATCTTGAGCCTTTTCGCCAGGGGGGATGACCGTGCCATGGACAAGCTCTATGGCACGTATGCCGATTATCTGGCACAGGTTTGCCTGCGCTACATCGGCAACCGGGAGGACCTGCACGACGTGCTGCAGGAGGCTTTCATCAGAATCTTCATCGGCATACATTCCTTTGAGTACAGAGGGAAAGGCTCTCTGAAGGCATGGCTCACCCGGACCGTCGTCAACGAATCGCTCCGCTTTCTCCGGGACCATGACACGGAACTCTTCGTGGACAAGGACATCGACCTGCCTGACAGCACGGACGACGGACCGGAGACGGACGGCCTGTCCATCACGCAGATCACCGACGCCATCCGCAGGCTGCCGCCGGGCTACAGGGCTGTCTTCAACCTGTTTGCGATAGAGGGGAAGAGTCATAAGGAAATAGCGGAAATGCTCAATATCAGACCCGACACATCCGCATCGCAGTTCTACAAAGCGAGGAATCTGCTTGCAGGGATGCTGAAGGACCTGAACAGACAAGGACATGAAGTATGAAGGAAGAGTGGCTTGACAAACTGCGGACGCGCCTGCACGGAGAATGCGGCGAGGAAGCACCCAGAGGACTTCTCGACGACATCCGGAAAGAGATGGAACGCCGGGGGGCAGCCCCCGTGCGTCCGGTGCGGCAGAAGGCGGCGACGGTTCCGATGTGGATCCGCCGCACAGCCTCTGCCGCCGCCGTCGTTGCAATGGTCCTGTATATAGGCAGCAGGTTCGGCGGACAGTCCCCCGTATCGCCGCAGACGGCGGGGCAGGCGGACGGCAGGACGGCGGCTGTTCCGGCACGTCCGGGGCAGACGGATCCTGCCGTGCGGCATCCAGCCGGGGCACGCACCGCCATGAGCGAGGGGATACCGGAGCAGGCATCAGCGTACGGACTTCTTGCCAGTCTGTCTTATAGTGGGGAGAAAGGGGCGGCTTCCTGCGGGTCGTCTCGTCTCCGGGAAGACCGGGAGCAGGGAGAAGCCGCCGCCGCCACGGCAGTCCGGCCGCCGCTGACGGACAGCGGAACGGAGCAGCCCGGAGGGACGGACAGCGGGCTTCCGGCAGTCCGGCAGCCCGGGAAGCGGCCTTCGACAGGAGAGAAGGCCCCTGCCGGCGCAGGCTTCCGTACAGGAGGTGGGGAGTATGTCCGTGACGGCATGCGTCCGTCCCGGTTCAGCATCGGGACTTCCTACAGCGGTACTGCGGGGACAAGTACTGACGGGGGAGGGATGATGCTGGCGACGGCCGACCCTTACGGCAGCTACGGACCGGAGTTCTCCGGAGTGAACGTGCGGAACCAGACGATAAGGGCGGACGAGACACGGACACACACGAAACACCGGCAGCCGGTCAAGTTCGGCCTGTCGGCAAGATACGCTCTCAGCGACCGGTGGAGCCTGCTGGCCGGTGTCAGCTACAGCCGGCATTCTTCAGAGTTCACTTATAACAGGAACGGCAGCAGCCATACCGTGGAGCAGCAGCTGCATTATGTCGGCCTTCCGGTAGGGGCGAGTTACAGCCTCGTCAGGAAAGGGAAAGTCCATGTCTATGCGACGGCGGGCGGCGAGATAGAGAAACTCGTGAAAGGAGAGAGCCGGCAGACGGCGGAGGACTTGTCTGCCGGCGGGGAGCGCACGCCCGTGAAGGAAAGCCGTCCGGTCTTCTCCGTCAATGCCGCCCTCGGTGCGGAGTACAGGTTCGGCAGGGAGGTCAGTGTGTATGTCGAACCGGGCGTGAGCCGGCATTTCAACAATGGGAGTGCCGTCGAGGATATATACAAGGACAAGCCCACGGGATTTAACCTCAGCGTCGGAGTGAGGGTGCAGGTGAGGTGAAAAACAAAGCCTCACCCCCGGCCCCTCTCCGAATGGAGAGGGGAGTAGACACCGGGTTTCCCCTGGCCGAGGAGCAGATGAAGGCATATCATAAGCTTCAAATCCCAAACTTCAATCCTCAAATCTCAAATCTCAATCCTCAAATCTCAAGCCTCAAACCTCAAAGTCCAATCTTCAATCCTTAAAGTGCAAAGTTTAAATCTCAAATCTCAAACCTCAAAGTCCAATCTTCAATCCTTAAAGTACAAAGTTTAAACCTCAAACCTCAAACCTCAAAGTCCAATCTTCAATCCTTAAAGTGCAAAGTTTAAATCTCAAATCTCAAACCTCAAACCTCAAACCTCAAATATAACACCTATCTCTGTCCTGTCTCATTAATTTTGCGTATCTTTGCCGTTGCTTGAAAAATCGCCGGAGGATATTCACGAATCAGGGGCTGAGGCCCTTTCCGGCAGGAAGACAGACTGCCTGTACGGTGTCCGTCATCCGTCCGGCGGTCTGGAGTACGGAAATCAAATACGCAACAAACATTGAAGACAGGAAGAAAGACAAGCCCATGGGCATGGATTCCCTCGCTCTATTTCGCCGAGGGGCTGCCCTATATCGCCGTAACCGTGTTGTCCATCCAGGTGTATATGCAGCTGGGGCTCTCTGACAGCGAGATCACCTTCTACGCCTCGTGGCTCTATCTGCCGTGGGTCATCAAACCGCTGTGGAGTCCGTTCCTCGACCTCGTGAAGACGAAGCGCTGGTGGATTGTCGTCATGCAGCTGCTTGTCGGCGCGGCTTTCGCCGGTGTGGCCTTCACGGTCAATACGTCGCTGTGGCTTCAGGGGACCATCTGCTTCTTCTGGCTGCTGGCTTTCAGCAGCGCGACGCACGACGTGGCGGCCGACGGCTTTTATATGATGGGGCTCGGTCCGCACGACCAGGCCTTCTTCGTAGGTATACGTTCTACATTCTACCGCATCTCGATGGTTGTGGGCAAGGGCGGCCTGATTGCGCTTGCCGGTTTCCTGCATCGGGAGTTTGACGTGCAGTGGACGTGGTCGCTAGTGTTCTACGGCCTGACGGCGCTTTTCATCGGTCTGGCACTCTATCACCGCTTCATCCTCCCCCGTCCGCAGGAGGATGCAGACCGGGAACGGTTGTCTGCCCGCCGGCTGCTGCACGATTTCGGCCAGACCTTCGTATCGTTCTTCCAGAAGGAACAGGCGCTGACGACCATCTGTTTCCTGCTTCTCTTCCGGCTGCCCGAAGCACTGATCATGCCGATTTCCCAGCTCTTCCTCCAGACTCCGCAGGCGAAGGGCGGGCTGGCTCTTACGGAGATAGCATTCGGTACGGTGAACGGTATCGTGGGGGTTGCGGGCCTGCTGTCAGGCGGCATCATCGGCGGAATGATGGTCAGCCGCGACGGTCTGCGCCGCTGGCTGTGGCCGATGACGGCCGCCATCACGCTGCCCAACATCGCCTATGTCTATCTGGCCTACCGGCTTCCTTCGAGTGTCTTCGCCGTCGGGGCGGCGGTGTTCATCGAGAACTTCGGTTATGGTTTCGGCTTCAGTGCTTATATGCTTTTCATGATCTATTTCAGCCGGGGTGAACACAAGACGAGTCATTATGCTCTCTGTACGGGCTTCATGGCTCTTTCGATGATGATTCCCGGGCTGTTTGCCGGCGCTTTGGCCGAGGCGGTGGGTTACCGATGGTTCTTCGTCATCGTGATGGCGGTCTGCGTCTTTCCGTTCCTTGTCGCTCGCCGGCTGCGCATCGAAGGCGACTTCGGGAAGAAATAGGCCCTGTCGCATTGATGTGTAATAAAAAAATATAATTTTTGATGGAGAGGGGGAATAAGAGACATTTTTTTTAGTAAATTTGTGACGGAGGTACCTGGACTTATATTATTTCTTTTACTTGTAAGGCTGTTCAGAGCGAATTTTATATAGATAATCATGGATGAAAATTTAATTATTAAATCTTTTGGACCTATAGGGAGTCTTGATGTGAGGCTAAAGAAAATTACGATTCTTATAGGTGACCAGGGTACTGGGAAAAGTTGTGTCGCAAAGCTTTTTTCGACGTTCAAGTGGTTGGAAAAAGATTTAATGATGAAAAGAAACAAACCTGATTTCTATACAAAAGGAGATGCTTTCAAGAATAAACTTTGTCATTATCATCGTATAGATTCTTTCATCCAGGAAAAGACTTTTATCAAGTATGAAAGCTCTGCCTATGTTTTCATCTATGAAAAAGGAAAGTTCAGTATAGAAGCGAAGCAGGCAGAAAAGGGATCCTCATTGCCTAAAATAATGTATGTACCTGCAGAGCGTTTGATTTTAAGCGTATCTGAGAACAAGCAGAAGTTAATAAAAGAGTTACCGGATTCATGCTCTACATTCAGTGATGAGTTCATCGACTCAAAGAATGCTTTTAAATCAGGATTTGATCTGCCTTTCGGAAATCTGCATTATAAATATGATACTCTCAATTCTGTGAGCCGGCTCTGGAGTGACGGGTATGTCGATAGTCCTGTGATGTTACGTAATGCTTCAAGTGGGATACAATCGGCTTTGCCTCTGTGTCTTGTTTCAAAGTATCTTGCAGTGAAGGTTAAAAAACGAGAGAGTGTGAAGTTGTCTTCTCGAGAACGGCAGCAGGTTGAGCGTGAAGTAGAAGAGGTAATGAATAACAAGGATTATTCTAAGGCGGTTAAAGATAGCATACTAAAGCAGTTGTCTGCTATAAGCAGTTATGGCAGTTTCATCAATATTGTAGAAGAACCGGAACTTAATCTTTTCCCAAATTCTCAAAGGCAGGTGTTGTTTTCATTAATTGAAGATAATAATTCGTCTGAGGATAACATGTTATTGATTACAACGCATAGTCCGTATACTTTAGCTGTTTTCAATATGGCAATGTTGGCAGCCAAGGTGATGAGCAAGACAGATAAAGTGGACAGTCGGGAGGTTGAGAATATAATTCCGGAAAAGTATCAGGTCTCCCTTTCTGACGTTGCTGCATACAGCTTATCAGTTCTTGAAGAAAATAATTGCAGGTCGATCTTAGGTGTCGAGACGGGTCTGATTTCTGCAAATGACCTTGACAGTGTCTCTGAAGATATTTCCGACAAATTCAGTCTGCTATATAATCTTTATGCCAATGTCTTCCACAAGTGAGATTCCAGAGGAAATAAAACGACTCAGATTGTGCTCGGCATTGAGAGACTGTGGAAAACTGGGCGTTGAGCAGGGATTTAAACAGTCTGTCAAAAAAGAACTTTTTGTTTATGATGATCAGAGCAAAAAACATACGGATTGGAGTGGGACCGCCCCAAAAGAGAAATCGAAGTGTTTTATAGTCAGCAATCCTGATGGAGTGACTTTGATTCTGTTGCCTCTTGATGGCTGTATTATTACAGGGACGAGTGTAACTAAAGGAGGAGTGGCGGATTGTGCTTTGCTCGCAAAAAAAGAACTTTGTCTTGTTGAGTTTAAGACAAATACGGACAGTAAGAACCCTCAGACGATAGAACAGCGAATAAGAGAGGGTGAAAGCCAGCTTTGGCATACTTTCTCAGAGATTATTGCTCCGAGGTGTGAGAAAGTGTCAGTATTTATTGATAAAATTGTGGATGTCAGTTTTTTTGTTGTCTTTGACAGTGCCTTGGAAGTTACGTCGGTCTCTGCGGCAAAGATGGAGATGATGACTGCTTTTTTGGAAAAACACCATTATAGATTGTTTTTCGATAATCGTAAGACGTTTTAAGAAGATGTCGGGAAAGTCTTGCTTCCTGATTGTGGGCTTTTCAGCCCCAATCAGTCATTAGAGATTCCAGAAAGCAAAGGATTATGTGAATTTTCATCTGATGACAAAGACTGAATGACGACTACACTTTTACACATATTCGGCATTGTCTTGGACAAGATGAAAACGATTTCCTAATGACCGGTTTGGAATAGAGGACAGGCTGGATTCACGTAAAAAACAGTGTGGAGTTTTCTGGGCGTGCCTAAACGATTTTTCTTGATGAATAGTTGCTTTTGTTTGCGTTCACCGAGGGACTCTAATCCCATTATAGATGAAATGTAATCCGAATTTGTGTTAAGCTCGGATCAGATAAACCCAAATCGGTCATTAGAAATTTGGGAGAGCAGAATATTATGACTTGATATCAGTTATTGAAGAAAACATATTACCTCACTCATTATAATTGTCATATATCTTGAAATTTCCAACAAAATGAAAGCGAAATTTTCTAATGACCGATTTGGGATAAAGATGGAGATCGGTAGGGAATTTTCCGTCTTCGGAGTCAGTCGGCCGGTATGTCTGCAAGCAGGATTTCTATCAGCCGGGGCAGGGCATGGGCCTGCAGTTCGTCCCGTGTCACCCAGATGAAGTCTTCCGGCAGCGTGGGGCGTGTGTGCGGCTCCCACAGATAGAGGTCGGCAAGGATGACCTGATGGGTCAGCACGTGCTTCACCCCTTTGTGCAGCAGCCTTGCCTCCCCCTCCCATCCGGCGGCATCGGGCGACGTGAGGTGCGTGTCCTGCGGCAGCTCCCACAGTCCCTGCCAGATGTCTCCGGCCCCCCGCTGGTGAATGGCGATATGTCTCTGATGTTCTATATATAAATAGGTGAAACGGCGTTCCCGCTGTTTCACCTTTTTGCTTTTCACGGGCAGCCCCTCGGTACGGTGCTCACGGAAAGCAATGCACGTCTCGCACAGCGGGCAGGCGGCACACCTCGGGGATGCCGGTGTACACTGTATGGCTCCGAAGTCCATGATGGCCTGGTTGTAGTCGGCCGGTTCGCCGTGTGGAATGAGCGACTGCGCCATGCCCTGGAACTCCTTCTTCCCCTGTGTGGAGTCTATCGGCGTATCGATGCCGAAGTAACGGGAGAGGACACGGTAGACATTGCCGTCCACCACCGCAACAGGTTCGCCGAAGGCGAAGGAGGCGATGGCGGCGGCCGTATAGTCGCCTACGCCCTTCAGGGTCTTCAGTTCCTTGAAGGTGCGGGGAAAGCCCCCCATCCCGACCACCTGCCGTGCGGCGGCATGGAGGTTCCTCGCCCGGGAGTAATAGCCCAGTCCCTGCCATGCCTTCAGCACCTCGTCTTCCGTTGCAGCGGCCAGGTCGTCGACGGAGGGCCACTGCGCCATGAACCGTTCCCAGTAGGCTGTTCCCTGCGCGATGCGCGTCTGCTGCAGGATGACCTCGCTGAGCCATATTGCGTAGGCGTCGTCCGTCTGCCGCCAGGGCAGCGGGCGTCCGTTTTCCTTGAACCATTGGAGAAGAACCGCTGAAAAAATCATGGCACAAAGGTAGTTAAAAAGTAGAAAAAGAATGAAAAGAAGGGCGGCGATTTGTGGTGGGATCCATTATTATTTCCTACTTTTGCCCTGTCTCTCCCCTGCGGGATTCCGATGGTCCGGCACGGCCGTCCTCTCGGAACAGGCCGTTTCCCGTGGCGGGCCGGGGGCTGACAGAAGTTGAATTAGAAGTTATGAAAATGAGAAACCAGATGAAGAAAGTGTTTGCGGGACTTGCCCTTTTCGCGGCGACCATCTCCGTAAGTTCCTGTGCTACACGTGAGTCGGCAATCAACGACCTCCAGAATTTCTCGTATGAGCTGCGTGACAACAGTCAGTATTACACTGCGAAGAAGTGGAAGAAGGCCGTGACGAAGTTCGGCAGGATACGTCGTGAAATAGCCCGGCACGATTACACCGTGGCCGAACGGCAGCGCATCGGGAAACTCGAAGGCGACTGCGCCCGCTACATGGTGCGGGGAGCAAAGGACGGTGTGATGGATCACGTGCTGGGCATCGGCAGCGAGATACAGGGTATCCTGGATGCCATCGGCATCAAGCAGTGAACCTGTCGGACGGCTCTTGCCCGCAGCGCGTGCGGATGCGCCTCACCGGTCAGGTGCATGCCGCATCCTGCCGGCAGGAGCTGAGCCATCCGGTTCCGGCTAAAGACATCCGACAGCGTATTTTGTTCCCGGCCGTCGGGAATCCTGTTCCCAGCCGGTCGGGAATCCTGTTCCCGACCGATTGGGAATCCTGTTCCCGACCGGTCGGGAACAGGATTCCCTGCCGGCTCATGTCCGGGGGCGTGCCGTTTCGTGTTTTGGGCCGACCGCTTTCCGTCTTGTTTTTGACTTGGTTGACGGGTCAGGTACTTGTTTTCAATCGTTGCTGACGACGGCTGCAGATCCTGCCGGCAGCCTCTTCTTTCCCGGCAGCTTCCTGGAAAGACGGACGGGCCGGATGCGGGAAAGAAAGGGCGGCGGAACGGTATTTGCAAAGAAATAAGCGCAAAATGTTGTATGAAAACAAAATTATAATTATTTTTGTAGCAGATAAAATTAACAGTACGATTGATATGTTAGACGTAAAGCAGACATTAAAAGATGCCGGCGAGCGCATGGAAATGGCGGCGATGTATCTCGGTGATGAGTTGCAGCGCATCCGTGCCGGCAGGGCAAACGTAGCCATCCTCGATGGTGTGCGGGTTGATTCTTACGGTTCAAAAGTACCTTTGAACCAGGTTGCTACTGTCATGGTGCCCGATGCGCGTACCATTGCCATCAAGCCTTGGGACAGGAAGGCCATCAAAGACATTGAGAAGGCCATCATGGATTCGGATGTGGGCATCACACCGGAGAACAACGGTGAGATGATCCGCCTGAACCTGCCGCAGCCGACCGAGGAACGCCGCCGGGAACTGGTGAAGCAGTGTAACAAAATCGGCGAACGCACCAAGGTGGAGATCCGCAACGTCCGCTCTGACATCAAGGACAAGCTGAAGAAGGCCATCAAGGACGGCCTTTCGGAAGACAATGAGAAGGATGCTGAAAACGATCTGCAGAAGATCCACGACAAGTATATCAAACAGGTGGATGCGCTGCTGGACGAGAAGCAGAAGGAAATCATGACCGTCTGAATGAAAAAGCAAAAAGGTAAGAACGTAAAATGGTAAACAGTAAGAAAGTAAAAAAGTAAACAGTAAAAAGTCGAAAAGAAAGAAGGAGGCGGGCGCAAGCGTCTGAAAAAGAGGACTGCCCTTGTCAAGGTTTATCCATCAAATCACGCCCCACACTCTTTTATCCCGCCTTTCTCTTGCCTTTTACCGTTTGCCACCTTACTTTCTTACCGCTTTATCCTTTTATCGTTTTACCTTTTTATCTTTTTACTTTTTTACCTTTTTCCTTTTTATCCTCTCCCCCTTTTATTTTTTTACTTTTTACTCTTTTACTTTTAAAACAGTGCGCGGTTTAGTAATCAAGAACACAGGAAGCTGGTACACGGTAAAGACCGAGGACGGCCAGACGATAGACAGCAAGATAAAGGGCAACTTCCGGCTGAGGGGGATTCGCTCTACCAACCCGGTGGCGGTCGGCGATTACGTCGTCATCACGCCCAACCGGGAGGGGACGGCTTTCATCACGGAGATAGAAGACAGGCGGAACTACATCATCCGCAAGTCGCCCAACCTGTCGAAGCAGAGCCATATCATCGCTGCCAACATCGACCAGGCGTTTTTAGTCGTCACGGTGAACTATCCGGAGACCTCCACCGTCTTCGTCGACCGTTTCCTCGCCGGGGCAGAGGCCTACCGCATTCCTGTGACGCTGGTGTTCAACAAGCATGACCTGCTTTCGGGTGACGAACTGCGTTATCAGCATGCCGTGATGAACCTCTACGAGACCATCGGCTATCCGTGTGTGGAGGTGCAGGCGAGCGCTGCCCCTGCCGATGCCTTCAGCGTGGAGAAGCTGAAGCCGCTGCTGAACGGCAGGGTCACGCTGCTGAGCGGCAACAGCGGTGTGGGGAAGTCGACGCTCATCAATGCCCTCCTGCCCCATGCGAACCTCCGCACGGCAGACATCTCCGATGCACACAATACGGGGATGCACACCACGACGTTCAGCGAGATGCTGGAGCTGCCGGGAGGCGGCTATCTGATTGACACGCCGGGCATAAAAGGCTTCGGGACATTCGACGTAGAGCGGGAAGAACTGACAAGCTACTTCCGCGAGATCTTCAAGTTCTCAAAGGACTGCCGCTTCTCCAACTGCACGCACACGCACGAGCCGGGCTGTGCCGTGAGGAAAGCGGTGGAGGAGCACTATATCGCCGAAAGCCGGTACAACAGCTATCTTTCCATGCTGGAAGACAAAGACGAAAACAAATACCGTGAGGCCTTTTAGCTTCGCGGCGTCGGTCGCCGGACCGTGCCTCTGCGGGATTTTACCTGTCAGCAGGACACTTCCGGGCAGGCCGAGAGCGGAGAGCCTGCCCCGCACAGCGCGGCAGCGGACACGGCGGCCGAAACGCATCCGGTGCAGGGAGGGAAAGAACGTCCGGAGAAGGGAATGCCGGGCGGTCTTCATTTCCGGTCTATGTGTTCAGCGGAGAGACCTTCTGTCCGCTCCGCCGTTCCTGCGGAAGTGTCGGAAAAACAGCACCGTCTTTCTCCTGTCTTTCTTCTAAAGAAAAAGCATTTTCTTCACCCGACCGGGCCGTAGTTCGGGAATTTTATCTAAATTTGCACTGGGGACATGAAACCAGTCGTATGCTGCTGCATCATGGAGAATGACAATCCTTTACCTTTAAATATAAAACGAAAACAATGAAAAGAAACATCTTGATTGCCGGCGGTCTGTTGGGACTTGCACTCACGCTCCAGGCACAGACGGGGGAGGGCGGTATCGACCGGCAGATGCTGCAGCAGATCCGGAAGAACGGACTGACCGCGGCCGACCGTGCATTGGCAAACGCCATTGCGACAAATTCCATTGACGATCTGGCGCGCAATTTCCGCAATGCCGGGCCGGTGGACACCTACTTCAGCGTGGAGACGCCGAAGCAGAGCATACAGGACCAGAAGAGCTCGGGACGCTGCTGGCTCTTCACCGGCCTGAACGTGCTGCGCTCCAAATTCGCCCGGCAGCACAAGGACACGCTGAAGGTGGTGTACTCGCACGTGTATCTCTCGTTCTACGACCAGCTGGAGAAGGCGAACCTGATGCTGCAGAACGTGATCGACAATGCCGGGAAGCCCCTGGACGACCCGCGTGTGCAGTTCTTCTTCAAGAATCCCATCAGCGACGGCGGCACGTTCTGCGGTCTGTCCGACCTTGCCGAGAAATACGGTGTCGTGCCGATGGAGGCGATGCCGGAGACTTACTCGGCCGAGAACACCGCCCGCATGGCGAAAATCGTATCGTCGAAGTTGCGCGAATACGGTCTGGAACTGCGTAAGATGGTGGCAGAGAAGAAGCCGAAGGCCGCCGTCAAGGCTCGCAAGACGGAGATGCTCGCCGGCATCTACCATATCCTGACTCTCTCGTTAGGCGAGCCGGTGAAGAGCTTCACTTACGCTTTCAAGGACAAGAACGGAAAGCAGATCGGACAGGCAAAGACCTATACGCCGCAGGAGTTTTACAAGGAGACCGTGGGCGGGCCGATCAACGGGACTTTCATCATGGCAATGAACGACCCGCGCCGTCCTTACTACAAGACCTACGAGATTGAATACGACCGGCATACCTACGACGGGCACAACTGGAGATACGTCAACCTCCCGATGGAGGCAATCGCCCGGATGGCAATCGCCTCGCTGAAGGATTCGACGAAGATGTACACCAGTTATGACGTGGGCAAGCAGCTCGACCGCAAACGGGGCTTCCTGGACGTGGACAACTATGACTACGGCATGCTCTACGGAACGACGTTCCCCATGGACAAGGCCGACCGTATCGCCACCTTCGACAGCGGATCCACCCATGCCATGACACTCACGGCGGTAGACCTCGACGAGAACGGACGGCCGAAGAAGTGGAAGGTGGAGAACTCCTGGGGGGCTGCCTACGGACAGCAGGGCTGCCTGATCATGACCGACCGCTGGTTCAACGAATATACCTTCCGGCTGGTGGTCGACAACAAGTATGTCCCGGCCGACATCCTGAAAGCCGCACAGCAGAAGCCGGTGATGGTCGTGCCCGAGGATCCGCTGTTCCAGGAGGATGAATAAACGGCATACAGCCTCACCCCCAGCCCCTCTCCGAATGGAGAGGGGAGTGGACACCGGGGATCCCCACCGTGCCTGCTGCTCCTTTCCACGGTAAACGGTACATTTCTTGCCGCTCCTCGGTAAACATTCCATTTCATTCCAAATCCCTCTCCAATAAACGGTATGTCCCATTTCATATCCTTCCACAGTAAACAGTACATTTCACTCCCCTCTCCATTCGGAGAGGGGTCGGGGGTGAGGCTTCTATTCCCCTTCCAATCCTTCCTCAGTAGACGGTACATTCCACTCCCCTCTCCATTCGGAGAGGGGCTGGGGGTGAGGCTTTTACTGTTCCTGCTGTCTTTTCTGCCGTCGCTGTACCTTTCTGCACAGTCGTTCAGAAAGGAGATTGACGCACAGCCGGAACTTTCGGCCAGCAACTACCTTGCCTATCCGGCACCGTCCGGCAGGCTCACGCCTCCTCCGGCAGGTTATGTCCCGGTTTACATCTCCCACTACGGACGGCACGGATCCCGCTACCTCATCCGCAAGGAGCAGTACATCCGCCCCCTGCGGGTGCTGGAACGTGCCGACTCGGCAGGTGTCCTCACCGATGCCGGCAGGGATGCGGCTGCGAAGATACGCCGGATGCTGGCAGAATCGTACAACAGGTGGGGCGAGCTGACACCCCTGGGAGCCGAGCAGCACCTCCGGATCGCACGGCGGATGTACGAGCGTTTCCCCTCCGTCTTCAGCGGCCCGGTGTGGATAGACGCCCGCTCGACGGTCGTCATCCGCTGTATCCTCTCCATGGAGAACGAACTGCAGGAGCTGCTCCGCTGCAATCCCCGGCTGCAGATCCGCCACGATGCCAGCGAACATGACATGTACTACATGAACCTCTCCGACGAGAAACTCGCCCGGCAGAAAGAGAATGACGAGGTGAAGACGACCATGAAAGAATGGGACGGGCAGCATCTGGACTGCCGCCCCCTGCTGTCACGGCTCTTTACAGACACGGCCTATGCCGGCCGGAACATCGACGCGCCGCAGCTGGCACACGACCTCTTCAGTCTGGCAGGCATCGTCCAGAACTCCGAGATACGCCACTCGCTGTCGCTGTACAGCCTCTTTACCCCCGACGAACGGTACCGGCTCTGGCAGCGTGCCAACATCTGGTGGTATCTGCACTATGGCGGTGCGCCCCAGAACGGCGGCACACAGCCTTTCTCGCAGCGGAACCTGCTGCGCAACATCATCACCACGGCCGATTCGTGCCTTGCCCTGTCCCGTCCCGGCGCCACGCTCCGCTTCGGGCACGAGACAATGGTCATGCCGCTGACCTGCCTGCTCGACCTCAACAGCAGCGGCATACAGGTGTTCTGTGTCGACAGCCTTGAGGCAAAAGGCTGGATAGGCTCGCGCATCTTCCCGATGGCCGCCAATATCCAGCTCGTCTTCTACAGGAATCCCAGACGACCCCATGCCGACGTTCTTGTCAAGGCACTGCTCAACGAAGAGGAGGCGACAATGCCGCTGCCGGCCACCGCCACGCCGTTCTATTACAGGTGGTCCGACTTCAAAAGGCTCTATCTGGCAAAGCTCAACAGCTACCGTGAGCCGTAACGGTACGGCATGCCGCCTGCCGTCAGACGGAGCTCCGCCGTATGGCCTCCATAGACCGGAAAGCCCGCACCGCTCTGCCGTCTCGTCTCCGTGTGCAGCACGGACAGGGCGGAAGAGCCCTGCGGGCCGAAGTCTTATACGGCAGGCGGGAACATCACCGCCGGCGTTTTTCCCGCTTTAGACGGGACGGGGACGGTCTTCTCCACGGAAGGACAGAGCGGGATGTGCTGAAGGAGAAAGCGGAAGAGGTCGCATGGAAGACACGGAGAGCGGGCAGGCCTCGTCGTGCCGGTATGCTGACAGGCAACTCCACGATATGTCAGTCTCCTGCGATTTGCAAAATAAAACAAATTTATTTTGTGCTTCATCCGTTTTACGCTACCTTTGCAGTTCCTATGTAATAATGTAGCTGAATGGAAGAAACAAAGAATTTAGTCGCACTGATCACGAAAGGCATCCAAGACAAAAAAGGACATGGCATAGTTATTGCAGACCTGTCTGCGATCGACGGTACCATCTGCCGCTGTTTCGTCATCTGCCAGGGCAACTCCCCGCAGCAGGTAGAAGCCATTGCCGAATCGGTAAGCGATTACGTCCGCGAGACCACCGGCGAGAAACCGGTCAACTGCGCGGGACTTGGCAACAACCAGTGGGTGGCAATCGACTATGTGGATGTCATCGTCCACATCTTCCTCCCGGAGACACGTGCGTTCTACGACATAGAGCACCTCTGGGAAGATGCCCGGCTGACCCGGCTGGCCGACGTAGACTGATGCTGATACCCGGTAATCGACCTTTTCATATCCAAAAATTCAGACCTCAGAAATGGACAAATCAACTCCCAACAACAAGCCGAATATGCCGAAGTTCAACATGAACTGGCTCTACATATTCGTCATCATTACCCTCGGAGTGGTGTTCTTTGCCGGAGGGAACGGACTGATGTCCGCAAGCGCCGGCGTAGAAAGAGACTACACCACCTTCAAGCAATACGTTGCCAAAGGGTATGGTACGAAGGTGGTTGTCAACAAGAGCACCAACACCCTCCGCATGTACGTCAGCCCCGACCACATCCGCGACATCTTCAAGCAGGGGACGCAGGAGGTGGGGACAGCTCCGTACGTGACCGTAGAAATCGGTTCGGTAGACAAGGTGGAGAGCTTCCTCGACCAGGCCGTGCAACAGAAGAAGATCGCCAGCTACAGCTACGAGAACAAGTCGGGCAACACCCTCCTCGACATCCTAGGCTCCATTGCTCCGTGGCTGTTGTTCTTCGGCATCTGGTACTTCCTCATGCGGCGCATGGGCGGCGGTGCCGGCGGTGCCGGCGGGGTCTTCAATGTAGGAAAGTCGAAGGCCAAGCTCTACGAGAAAGCCAATGAGATGGGCATCACCTTCAAGGACGTAGCCGGACAGACGGGAGCCAAGCAGGAGGTGCAGGAGATTGTCGAGTTCCTGAAGAACCCGAAGAAATATACCGACCTGGGCGGCAAGATCCCCAAGGGGGCGCTGCTCATCGGCCCCCCGGGAACGGGCAAGACCCTCCTGGCAAAGGCCGTCGCCGGCGAGGCGGGGGTGCCGTTCTTCTCCATGAGCGGCTCTGACTTCGTGGAGATGTTCGTCGGTGTCGGTGCGAGCCGTGTGCGCGACGTGTTCCGGCAGGCCAAAGAGAAAGCCCCCTGCATTATCTTCATCGACGAGATCGATGCCGTGGGACGTGCCCGCTCCAAGAATCCCGCCATGGGCGGAAACGACGAACGGGAGAATACCCTCAACGCCCTCCTGACCGAGATGGACGGCTTCGGGACCAATTCCGGCGTCATCGTCCTTGCGGCGACCAACCGTGTCGACATGCTCGACAAGGCGCTTCTCCGTGCCGGACGCTTCGACCGGCAGATACACGTGGATCTGCCCGACCTCACCGAGCGCAAGGCGATCTTCCAGGTCCACATGCGTCCTCTGAAACTGGAAAGGAACCTCGACATCGATCTCCTCGCACGCCAGACGCCGGGCTTCTCGGGCGCCGACATTGCCAACGTCTGCAATGAGGCGGCCCTCATCGCGGCCCGCCACGACAGCAAGGACGTGTCGAAGCAGGACTTCCTCGATGCCGTCGACCGTATCGTAGGCGGTCTGGAGAAGAAGACGAAGGTGATGACAGCCGAGGAGAAGCGCACCATCGCCATCCACGAAGCCGGCCATGCCACCATCAGCTGGTTCTGCGAACATGCCGATCCGTTGGTCAAGGTGAGCATCGTCCCGCGCGGCCAGGCGCTCGGTGCGGCATGGTATCTGCCGGAAGAACGCCCCATCACCACCAAGGAACAGATGCTCGACGAGATGTGCTCGCTGCTCGGAGGCCGTGCGGCGGAAGAGCTCTTCACGGGACATATCTCAACAGGTGCCATGAACGACCTCGAGCGGGCGACGAAGAGCGCCTATGGCATGATCGCCTATGCCGGCATGGGCGACAGGCTGCCGAACATCTGCTATTACAACAACGATGAGTACAGCTTCCAGAAGCCTTACTCTGACACGACGGCCAAGACCATCGACGAAGAAGTCCTGAAGATGATCAACGGACAGTATGCGCGTGCCAAGCAGATCCTGACCGAGCACCGGGAAGGACACAACCAGCTGGCACAGCTCCTCGTCGACCGGGAGGTCATCATGGCGGAGGATGTGGAGAGGATCTTCGGCAGACGGCCCTGGGTCAGCCGCACGCAGGAGCTGCTTGAACAGCAGGAGAAGGCGCAGCCCCGGCTCGAGGATATGCCGGAGGAGGTGAAGAAAGCCCAGGCCGAGCACGAAGCGCGTGTGGCACGGGAAGGAAGCGACAAAGCCAGTGATCTATAAATTAGCGTACAGTTATGAGCGATAAACAGAAAAACTTGATGGTCAGAGCCGCCACAGGCATCGTCTTCGTCGTCGTCATGGTGCTGGGCATCCTGCACCCTTACGGTCTGATTGCCCTCTTCGCACTCATCACGGGAGCGACCCTGTGGGAATACACAGGGCTGGCAAACAGCATCAAAGGGGTGAAGGTCAACCGTTTCATCTCCACCATTGCAGGAATCTGCTTCTTCCTGTCGACTGCTGTCCTGCGGCTGACACCCGCAGAGGGGTTCGTCGTATTCGTCCCTTACGTGCTGACCCTGATCTACCTGTTCGTGGCGGAGCTGTACCTGAAGAACGAGAATCCTGTCAACAGCTGGGCATACACCATGCTGGGACAGCTGTACATCGCCCTGCCCTTCTCGCTGATCAACGTCCTGGCCTTCCAGCAGAACGTACTGGGACAGACGACCTTCGACTTCCTGCTGCCTCTGAGCGTCTTCGTCTTCCTGTGGACGAATGATACCGGGGCTTACCTCAGCGGATCGCTCTTCGGCAGGCACAAGCTCTTCCCGCGCATCAGCCCTGGGAAGAGCTGGGAGGGAAGCATCGGAGGCGGCATCCTCGTGCTCATCGTGGCAGCCGTCATCGGCTGTCTCGCCAATACGGGGGCTGTCCCTCATCTGCTGGGCATCCCCGCCTGGATGGGGCTGGGGCTGGTCGTGGCGGTATTCGGCACATGGGGCGACCTCGTCGAAAGCCTCTTCAAGCGGACACTCGGAATCAAGGACAGCGGGAAGATCCTGCCGGGACACGGCGGCATGCTCGACCGTTTCGACTCGTCACTCATGGCGATACCGGCAGCCGTGGTGTACCTCTATACATTGACACTTATACAGGGCTGACCTCTGCTCCATCAGCCAAAAGGCATACCCGATGTTCCATCAGGCAGGGACAGAAGTCCCCATCAAGGCAGGCTGGCAAGCCTGCCTTTGTTGTTTATAACACGTCCTTGCCCATGGGAAACACATACCGGCCTTTGCTTTTACAATTTTATTTTCTAACTTTGCAGCGTCATCAGCAAAGACCGCATGAATTCTCAGGAAGTCCCTACACTGATATCATCCAACATCCAAAACAATGAAGAAGCTCGTCTATCTTGCAGCGGCACTTGTCATGCCTTGGACTGCAGCAGCACAGAACAGTCGCGGCAGACTGACCCTGACACCACGTATCGGCATGACAGTCTCCGACTTCGCCTGTTGTCCCATCCACGACCAGTACGGTCCCAAAGCCGGCTTCATCGCCGGTGCAGATCTCGAATACAGCCTCAGCCGGACCTTTTCCCTCTCAGCCGGACTCTTCTACGGCATGCAGGGAGCCAAGGAAAACGCGGTCATGCTGACGACCTTCACCCAGACTCCAGACCAAGAAACAATTTATACCGGTCCTGCCAGAAGCACCCTGCGTATCGTCACGGGCAAGAATGCACACATTGATTTCGACCGGGACACCAGCCCGGGCTACTTCTATCTCACCAGTCCCAGAATCCATCTCGGTTACATCAGCGTGCCTGTAACCGTACAGGCTCATGTGTGGAAAGGACTGGCCTTAAGGCTCGGAGTACAATGGGACCACCTGGCAAGTGCCCACATGAAAGCGAAACAGGAGACGAAAATCAATGGGACTGTCAGTTCCGGCGATTATGACCGGAACATAAGAAAAGAGTTCCACAAAGATGCCGTTGCCATTCCCATAGGAGTTTCCTATAGCTACAAGAACATAGAGCTGGATACCCGTTATCTGTGGGGAGTCACGAAGATTGCCGACACGAACGATCCCGATGACAAAGAAGTGATGAACAGTACCTTTGCCATAACCTTGGGCTACAGGTTCCACCTATAGCACCACCCTTTTCAAAAACAGATCCGTCTCAATGTCCTCTTTCTCAAAGATATGCCGTCAAGACTCCTCTTCCCGGCCCGATGCAAGTGGAACGCCGGAGGGAGGAAGCCTGCTTGAACGCTTCAACAGATATAATGCCCTCATCTTCGACGGACGGCTTCCTGTCCCCCGGCTGAGATGGTCGCGTGCCAGAACCCGTCTGGGACAGATGGCATGCAGACGGAAGACAAGCCTGGGGCGCACAAAATACTACGACTACACCCTTTCCGTCTCAACTTATTATGAACTCACGGAAGAGCAGACAGACGATGTGCTCATCCATGAGATGATTCACTATTCCATTGCCTACACGGGACTGAAAGACACCTCTCCGCATGGTGTCATCTTCCGCAGCATGATGGAAAAGATCAACCGGCGTTTTGGAAGACACGTCACCGTCTCCGTCAACACCCGTGACCTGCACGCACGGGAGGCGCAGCAGCCCGCTGACTGTCTGGTACTGGCACTGGAGATGAAGGACGGCAAATGCTACCTTTCTTCCGTCAACCCGTCCGCTGCCGGCAGACTGGCAGCCACGCTCGCACAGGCGCATGAGATAGCCCGTTACGGCTGGTACAGGTCGGAGGATGACTTCTTCCGCAATATGCCGCGTGTGCGTTCCCTGCGGGGCAGGTGCGTCACAGCCGACTTCTACAATTCCATGCTGCACAAGATGACTCTACTGAAGTGACCTGACATCGCCAGAGTTCACTCCCTGCCTCTGTGTGACGGTTCATCAAGGTCATCAACGCACGGGGCAGAACTCATCACTCCAGATTCCTGAAGAGCCGAAAATAAAAGGGTGCTTCCGTTCAATGCGCGGATGCTTTCCGTATGGTCTTAACGGACTATTGTAGCTAGAATGTTGGAGAATCTGTATCTCTATTATTCAACCTGCGGGTAAATGATTTGTTTTTCCCTGCATTGAAATTATACTCTACCCCTATTGCAAACATCGAATGGTTGTCTTTTATTCTGCGCTCTTCGTTATAGTTTACAATGGAAGAAGAATTCGTCTTTGTAATGTACTTCGCATCTTTGCCAATAAAAAATACTGATGCTGAGAATTTCCAATTATTTACTCTATAGCTTGCTGTAAAATCATTATTATTTTCAGTACTACTCTTAAAGCTTCCGTTGGCAGTGTATACAGGGATTACCAAATGATAATGTGCATTGAAATTCTTATAATTAAAGTCTACATCGAACAGATTGTCTACGGAGAAGACTTTATTAACATCATCCTCATTGTATACTTTCTCCATTTGAGGTACACCAGCCAGAGAGAAAGACAACAAGTCATTTCCAAATGGCTTATACTGGAGCATAATGAATCCCCCATAGCTATTTACATGCTTACAATTTTTATAACCTAATATCAGTTCATTGTTATCGGTATAAAAATATTGATAGATAGCTTTTGACTGATAGGAATATGTTGTCCTCATCATTAAGTCTATATATTTACTATAGTGATTCAGCATAAGCGTTACTCTAGTATCCTGTCCATTCTTTAAATGAGGGTTACCTTTCTTATAAATATCTCTTGTTAGCATGGTAACATTACTACTAAGCATATTTAAGGAAGGAATAATTGGGTTAGAAGTAAATTCAAATCTCAGTGATGTGTTATTCGACACATTATAACCTAATTCTGCCTTAGGGGTAAACATAAACTCTGAATGAGACGCAAGTGGTGAATTAATTTTTAATGTTGTAACTCCCACATTTGCTTTATACATAAGTTTACCTTTACCCCCTACTAATTCTGCATAAAGATAATGTTGTGACTGGTTGGTGGAATATACATCTTGACCGGATAAATTATCCAAGTTGGATCTTGAATGTGAAAATTCTGTACGGTAACCTGTATTCAGTTTAATATTTGCAAACCGATGCGAATAATCAATCTCACCGATGATGCTGTTCTTTCTATTCATCAGCCTCATATCATCTACATATGGCACTGTCCCATTTGAAATTTCCTCATCTTCATAGGAAGTGCTATGTGTACCAAAGGTAGCTGCATTAATATTTACAGATAAATTATTTTTATCATCAAACTGCCTATCAAAGTAGAGGTCTAAAGAAGGATTAAAGGTATGAATATTATCATGAGGATTACGAATAATACCGTCTTTATGTCCCAGCACTCCATACACACCATTTTGAATACTTTTACTATGTTCCCAGAGAATATTAGGCTCAAAGGAAATCTGGAAGATAGACTTCATATTTGGGATATAAGCATATTTCACACTAATATCTTGATTAATATATCCGAATTTTTCCTTTCCAGAAGACTTATCGATATAATTATCCACACCCTTCGTATATTCATACGAACGGCTATTTTCCACATTCTTGTAATCACGTAAGCTAAAATCGTAAGAAAGATCAAACTTACTCTTACCTTGTGTGATAGAGAGGTAGACCTCATCATCTGAGAATCCTGTGCTGAATGCATCCCTCGTCTTTAGTCCGAAGCTGTAACCTTTTTCTAATGTTTTTGTAACAACATTTATAACAGAACTAGCTGTAGCATACCGAGCTGGTGGTATATCATAATATTCTATATACTTTATATTACTTGGTTTTAGAGCTTTAAGATCCACTTCAGAAGAACGAATGTTATTGATAAGGATAAGAGGAGCTTTTCCATCAACATTCTTTAAAGTTCCTGTTAAGGCATCTTCTCTTATTTCTGGAATATCCTTGACCAAGTCTCTACCCACCTGAGCATGCTTTATTTGCTCACTGGTAAAAATGATTGATCTATGATCAATATGTTGTATATTTCTATTTGCCGTTACTACTGTCTCCTTTAATTCTACAGCTAATGGTTGTAAAGAATAATTTCTGTTTAAACGAGAGGAGTCTGATAAAGCGATATTTTCTTTTATTGTCTTATACCCCAAATAAGACACGACAATTCTATAAGATTTCGTAGGAACATTATCTAAAGAGAAATTTCCTTCTAAATCCGTTAATGATCCAGAATAGTTCTTTGTTGTATCGGCCTGTAACTGCAAAGTCACATTTGCAAAAGCAATATTTTTACCTGTCTGAGCATCCTTCACATTGCCTTCTATTTTTCTTTGAGCATGTATCCCCATACTACAAAGGAAAAAGCAAATCAAAGAAAATATTATTTTATCGTTCATAACTTTAATTCCGCAGCACAACTTCTTGTGAGAAATCCAAGTGCCTGAGAAACAAAGTCCTCAAAACACTTGGATATGTCAGAATTTTCACCTATCTTGGTGCTGCAAACATAACAAGCAAGCAAAAAACTGACATGACAAAGGTAGCAATTATAAACGAGAATATCACTTCCTTCGGAGGAATTTATCACATCATGGACATTTTTGCAAAGCTGGGATTTGAAAAACTTACCGAATCCGTGAAGTTAATCACTAAATAAAAACATAGCCGGGACTATCAGCTGTCCATTCCGTTATCCTCCTCCGATACAAAACCTTTTCATTTTAATACGTTGCAAATACAGAAAAGGTTTTGAAAAACCATTACATAAATTCAAACAAATCATCTGCAAATATAAAAAACACGTGCAAAAAGCAGGTCTGCAACCGGCAGTGAATCAACTGGTTATTAAGCCGTTCGTAAAAGGTGCCTGATTGGACTTCAAAAGGGCGTTGATAACACGCTGAAGGAGCACCTGCTGCAGGCCAGTCAGGCCTCTTTTAGAAGCCAGAAGGGCATGTGCTGCTTTGCATTGCATGAAAACAGTTTACAAATGCCGATGATACGGGAACAGGTTGTCTGTAGAAGACGGAAAGACCTGCCGGTGGACAGGCATCGTATCAATCTGCCTTTCCCGCATCTTATTTTGGGTCTATCCCCTTTATAAGATCCCATCTGATTCTGGACGGTCATGCCCTGCAGGCGTATAAGCCTTTGTTCCATTTCCCATCTGCACGTTTAACGGAAGAACTGATAAAGGCAACATGGTGCTTACACGCTTTCAGGACCGCATCCCCTCGTCTGTCCGCAGACAGAGCGTTAGAGGGAGGGCGATCGTGATTCTGAATTGTGGGTTTTGAAGTGGACACGGGCTGCATTCGGGGAGACATCCCCCCCCTCTTTTCCGAGGCGTTTGGGAAGGGCGGGAAGTGACGATGACGGCTTCATTTTGAATGAAGGCATCATTTAAAATACTTAGAAATAGGTATTGTGGAAATGGGCAAGACGTATTACCTTTGCAAAGAATTTACAAACAAGATATAAGCAACTTATCTACAGGCCGTGACATGCTGATGCTTGGCTGTCATGAAAGATGAATCTCCGGATTCTCAACCCGATGCGTGGGTTGCTATATGGTTGATAACCTTTATTATGTTTTATAATACAAGACCGATGTTGTCGCTGCTGTTTGCTCTGACACCGATGGGCATGTGTGCCCAGGCGCAAGACAGCTTGCAGGCAGCAGGGAAGAGTGCCTTGACGGACTCGGTGCATAGGATGACCGAAGTGATTGTACGCTCCAACCAGATGCTGGGGAGCAAGTTTGAAGCCCGTAACCGTACAGGTTCGGCTTATTATATCTCTCCTGCCGAGATCGTGAAGTTCGGTTACACCGATATTAACCGCATGCTCAAGAGCGTGCCGGGGGTGAATGTCTACGAAGAGGACGGATATGGTCTTCGCCCGAACATCAGCCTTCGGGGAACCAAAGCCGAGCGCAGTGAGCGTATCACCCTGATGGAGGACGGCGTGCTGGCCGCCCCTGCTCCCTATGCCGCCCCTGCCGCTTATTACTTCCCGAATGCGGGCCGTATGTATGCCATTGAGGTCCTGAAGGGCAGCAGCCAGGTGCAATACGGTCCTTTCACGACGGGCGGCGCCATCAATATGGTGTCTACTCCCATCCCTTCCAAGTTCAGTCTGAAGGCGAACGCATCCTATGGCAGCTACAACACCTTGAAGTCCTACCTCGGCGTAGGCAACCGCTTCAAGTACACCGGATTCCTTATCGAGTATCTGCGTTACCAGTCCGATGGATTCCGGAAGGACGTTCCGAACGAGCGGACCGGATTCAGACGCAATGACATCATCGCTAAGTTTTCGGCCCAGACCCGTCATGAGGAAGGAATCAACCACCTGTTTGAACTGAAGTTCGGCTTTGCCAATGAGACCTCAGACGAGACTTATCTCGGTCTGACCGAACACGATTTCGCACTCCGCCCGTACTTTCGTTACGCCGGAGCACAGAAGGACAACCTCAAGACGAGACATACCCAGTGGGTGGCGACCTACGTCATAGAGTCGCCGAGGAAACTCAAGATCACGACCGACTTATACTATAATTACTTTTTTCGTAACTGGTATAAACTCAACGAGGTAAGGGTGGGGAACACCAAAGGCGAGCGCCGTTCCATTGATGCGGTATTGGCTGATCCCGAGACAAACAAATCCTATTTTGATATTGTGACCGGTCAGGCCGACTATATGGGCGAGGCTCTGATGCTGCGTGCCAACCACCGTGTCTACCGCTCGCGAGGCATCCAGTCGAAGGGAGAATACCGCACGATGCTGTGGAACGGATACCTCACTGCCGAGCTCGGACTGCGTTATCACGCTGACAGCGAAGACCGTTTTCAGCAGGATGATGGCTATTCCATGCAGGGAGGGCGCATGCGGCTCTTTCGGGCGGGGCTTCCCGGAAGCAATGCCAACCGCATTACCACGGCGCACGCCTGGTCTGGTTACTGGCTGGGGAAGTGGTCGAAAGGGATCGTCACCCTTACTGCCGGCATGCGCTACGAAGACGTCGATCTGTTGAAGAGAGACTACACCAAGGCCGATCCTCGCCGGACGGGAATGGTGCGCGTCGAGACTTCCAACCGTGCAAGAGCACTGTTGCCCGGCATTGGAGTGAACGTCAGGCTCCTGCCGGCACTGTCGGCTTTCGGCGGTCTTCATAAGGGCTTCGCGCCTCCAAGTGCCACGCTGAATCAGAAAGCGGAGAGCAGCGTCAACGTCGAGGCCGGACTGCGGTACACCACCGCGAAGATGAAGGCCGAGGCAATCGTGTTTAACAACAACTACTCCAACATGTTGGGGAGTGACCTCGCCGCACAGGGCGGTCAGGGGACACTGGAGCAGTTCAACGTGGGCAGGGCACTGGTCAATGGACTGGAGTTCATGCTCCATTATCAGCCTGTCCCGCAGCATCTCGCCCTCCGTCTGCCCTTGCAGCTGTCTTACACCTACACCCATACGGAGATGAAAAACGATTTCGTCAGTTCGGCCTGGGGGCATGTCGTCTATGGAGACGAGATACCTTATATATATAAGCACGCTTTGAACTTGCAGATCGGACTTGAGTATAAATGGCTGGAAGCCAATTTCGGGGCACGGTACAATGGTGACATGCGCACAACGGCAGGACAGGGGCGCATTGCCGAAAGCGAGAAGATTCCGCATCATCTTATTCTGGATGCGTCATTGAAGGGGCGTGTAAACAAGTATCTCACGCTTACGCTGAATGCGATCAATCTGACGAACAGACGATACCTCGTATCCCGTCACCCGTCAGGACTGCGTGCCGGTCATCCCTTAGGCGTGTACGGCGGCTTGCTGCTGAAGCTCTGACTCGTATGCAGCCCTGTATTATATAAAAATCAAAAGACCTATCATGATAATAGAAACAGACAGACTTGTCAACAAACGAAAGTCCCTGCTCACCCTTTTGCTGCTGTTCATTGCCGTTGCCCTGACGGCTCAGACGACGGGAACCGTCACTGGAACGGTCAGGAACGAACAGGGAGAAACGCTCATCGGCGCCTTTGTACAGGTAATGGAAACTAAACAGAAGGCAGTGAGCGACATGGACGGCCGCTTCGCCATCAACGCTTCGCAGGGACAGACCTTGCTGGTGAGTTACATCGGCATGACGACCCGGAAGGTGAAGGTGAACGGCCAGGACATGGCCGTCACGCTGAAAGCCGATGCGCGGGAGATCGATGAAGTGGTCGTAACAGGCTATCAGAACATCCGCAACCGGGTATATACCGGTGCGGCGACATCGGTCAAGATGGATGACATCAAGCTGGAAGGCGTTGCCGACGTATCGCGGATGCTGGAAGGACGGGTTCCCGGTCTGTCCATCCAGAGCATATCGGGAACATTCGGTTCGGCCCCTCGCATCAATATCCGTGGCGGCGCCTCGATCATCGGAAACGTGCAGCCTCTGTACGTGATAGACGGTGCTGTGTATGAAGACCTGGTGCACCTCAGCCTCGACCAGCTCGCCTCCGGTGACGCCGTGACGCTCATCTCCTCGGCAATATCAGGTCTGAATCCCGCCGATATACAGGACATCCAGGTGCTGAAGGATGCTTCCGCCACCTCCGTCTACGGTGCCCGCGCCCTGAACGGCGTGATCGTCATCACCACGAAAGCAGGCAGACGGGAGTCGCCCCTGCGTGTGACTTATTCCACGGAGAACTCCATCCGTCTGAAACCGAGGTACGGGGACTTCGACCTGCTGAACTCACAGGAGACCATGTCGCTCTATCAGGAGATGAATGACAAGGGCTATTTCGGCGTGACCCAGTCGCTGTATGGACGGCGGAGCGGTATCTATTACCAGTTATACAAGGCTGTCAGCACCGTCAATCCGGCGACAGGTACCTTCTATCTGCCCAATACGCCCGAGGCAAAGATGGACTTCCTGCGTAAGAGAGAGTATGCCAATACCGACTGGTTCGGCCTCCTCTTCACGATGAATCCTGCCACCAACCACATGATAACCCTGTCAGGCGGCGGCAAGAGCACGGCTACTTACGCCTCGCTCGGCTTCTATCATGATGCCGGCTGGACGATAGCCGACAAGGTGAGCCGCTTCACGGCGAACGTAAAGAACACCTTTTATATCAGCGACCGGCTGACGGCCACGCTCACGGCACAGGGCAACATCCGGTCGCAGAAAGCACCGGGAACGATGCCGCAGCGCAAGAACAACACCTTAGGAGTGTTTGAACGCGACTTCGATATCAACCCGTTTTCGTATGCTCTGGGTACGAGCAGGACTTTGAGCCCTTATGATGAAAAAGGCGATCTGGCGTATTATCGCAATAACTGGGCGCCTTTCAACATCTTCAACGAGTATGCCAACAACAAGATGGACATCAATGTCCTGGACTTCAAGATACAGTCGGAAGCCACCTGTCGAATCAATCCTGACCTTGCCCTGAAAGGCTTGGTGGCCTTGCGGCAGGCCTATACGAGCACGACGCACGAGGTGCGTGAAGGCTCGAACATCATACAGGCCTTCCGTGCGAACGAGAACCCCTTTGTGGCCAAAGAGAACATCTACTTGATACACGACAAGGACAATCCGCAGCTGCAACCGAAGATCGGCCTGACCCACGGGGGCATCCTCAACAAGACAGAAGCCTCCTTGAAGAGTTTTCTGGGACGTATCGCCGTCGACTTTGACAAGCGGCTGGGAGAACACGACCTGAAGGCTTTCGCCTTCACGGAGCTGCGTTCGGCTGTCCGCACAACCAATCCTTTCCAGGGTTACGGAATACAATATGACCGTGGCAGTCAGGTATATACCAATCCTTTGATATTCAATAAGCTCATTGATGAAGGGAACAGTTACTTCAGCTACCACAAGCGGAATGACCGCGGGATCACCTTCTCTTTCAATGGCACTTATGGGTATGCCGGCAAGTACATATTCAATGTCGTGGTCAATACCGAAGGATCGAACACGTCGGGAAAAGGCGCGCGTGCACTGTGGCTGCCCACCTGGAACGTCGGAGGAAAGTGGAACTTGGACCGGGAGGAATGGCTGAAGGATCATCGGACCGTCTCCCGCCTGGCCCTGAGAGCCAGTTACGGTCTGACTGCGAAGATGAACGAAGAGGCCGTCAATGCCAATGCCGTCTATAAGAGCGGGATAGCGAATCGGTTCCATTTCGGCGACAGAGAGAACAAGCTCAGCATCCTCCACTTAGAGAACAGAGACCTGACCTGGGAGAAGATGTACGAACTGAACATCGGCATGGAACTGGGCTTGTTCGACAACCGGATCAGCACGACCTTGGATGTCTACCAGCGCAATACATTCGATCTCATCGACCTCGTCCGTACATCGGGAGTAGGAGGTGAATACTACAAGTACGCCAACTTCGGTGATATGCGTACACAGGGCGTGGAACTCGGAGTGCATACGAAGAACATTGTCAGCAAGGACTTCCAGTGGTCGACGAGCCTCACCCTGAGTGCCATGAACCAGAAGATCACACGCCTGCTGAACACCCCGAATGCCTTCGACATGGTCGCCGGACGAGGCAGGGGGAACATTGTCGGCTATCCGCGGGGCTCCCTCTTCGCCTTTAACTTCCAGGGGCTGGACCAGAACGGTCTGCCGACTTTCGACTTCGGACTCTATCCTTCCAATCAGGGGGAGTTTGCGAAGAATGCCGGGGCAGACTTCCTCGACACGCAGTATGCCAAGTCTTACCTCTTGTATTACGGCCCTATTGAACCGCAGGTGATAGGGGGACTGTCGAATACCTTCAAGTATAAAGACTGGGAACTGTCGTTCTTTCTGACCATGCAGGCGGGCAACAAGATCCGGCTGAACCCCACTTTCGATCCCGAGTTCGGTGATCTGAACGTCTTTTCAAAGTCCTACTACAACCGCTGGCTCAACCCCGGAGACGAGAGAAGGACGGATGTCCCGGTGCTTCCGTCGCAAGAGCTGATCGGAAAAGTGGGCAGGGAGAACATCGAGAGGGCGTACAATACCTATAACTACTCGCAGATGATGGTCGCAGACGGCAGTTTCGTGCGCATGAAGAATGTCTCTTTAGCCTATCATGTGCCCGGTGACTTCCTGAAGAAGATGAGGCTGCAGACGATGGATCTGCGCCTTAACGTGACCAATCCCTTCCTCCTCTATTCGGACAAGAAGCTCAAGGGACAGGATCCGGAGTACTACAAGTCGGGCGGCGTGTCACTGCCTACTCCAAAGCAATATACCCTGACGTTGAACATTGGTTTCTAATTGATCGAAGATGAAGAAATACATATCACTGCTGCTTTTGGCCGCCGGCTTTCTGTTTGCCGGCTGTAACGACTTTCTCGACAAGAGCCCCGATTCGGAATTGGATGTCGATATTGACTCGGAAAAGAAGATAGCCGAACTGCTCACGGGCGCCTATCCCGAAGCAAGCTACATACCCTTTCTTGAACCGAGGACGGATGATGTGGAGGAACGCGCGAACGGCGTTCATACACGACTGAATGAGGCCATGTTCTTCTGGGAAGACTATGATCAGGAGGACTTGGATACGCCTCTCAATTATTGGAATGCGTGTTACAAGGGCATTGCGCAGGCCAACAAGGCATTGGAACTGTTAAGCCGCTACCCTAAGACGGAACGTGTGAAGGCATTGTACGGAGAGGCTTTCCTGTTGCGTGCCTACCTGCATTTCATGCTGGTGAATATATGGGCGGAGCCTTATGGCGGGGCTTCGGATAATCCCGGAATACCCTATATCACGAAGCCGGAGAAGCATGCCTTGGTGGATTACGGCCGCGGGACTGTGAATGAGGTGTACGACAAGATAGAGAAAGACCTGCGCCTGGGTGTGTCCCTGGTGACGGATGACTATTATGCACATCCTAAGTTCCATTTCAACAAGAAAGCCGCTTACGCCTTCGCGACCCGCTTCTATCTCATGAAAGGGGAATGGCGGAATGTGATCGAATATGCCGATTATGTCTTGGGGAGCGACCCGAAGCGCCAGCTCCGGTCATGGCGTCGTTACGCTGATGAGATGGAGTTTTCTCCACAGAACCTATACCATCGGTACATGGCCGTGGATGAACCTGCCAACCTCTTGCTGACGGCAACGGAATCGCGCTGGACCCGTTCGGTGGTGAATGAGAAATATGGCTCTACGTTCAACACGGTCGATGACATCTTTGCCAAAAGAGGCATCGAAGGGGGCGGGGACTACGCAAAGATGAATTTTGTCGGTACTTACCTCTTCACCTCCTCACCGGCTCCCACCATCACAGGACGGTATATGGCTAAGTTCGACGAACTGGCCGGTTCGGAGCAGACAGGCACCAAGCCGCGCGGCATCTATGTGACCAATGCGCTCTTCACCGTCGATGAGGTGCTCCTCAACAGGATGGAGGCTTACGCCATGCTGAGGAACTACGACCATGCCATTGACGATTACCTGCAGTACATGCAAGGCAAGTTCGGCTTCATGCCGTCCGTCGAACGGGCAGTGTACACATCGACTAACAGCAATCGGTACAACCGGTATTCCCCCTTCTACGGGATGACCTTGAAGCAGCTTGCAATGGTGCAGCTGATACTCGACTTCCGCCAGAAGGAGTTCTATCAGGAGGGTCTGCGCTGGTTCGACATACGCCGCTTCCACATCGCTGTGAAGCGTTCGTCGAAGAGTGCCTATTACTTCCCCTTGGAAAAAGACGACCCCCGGAAAGTGCTTCAGATACCGGCGGAAGCCATCCAGCGGGGGCTTGCCCCCAACCCCCGTGATCGTCAGCAATTGCCGAGATAAGTAGGATGAACAAGTAAACAGATTAGTAAGATGATAAAGATAAAGACAATCCTTCTCCTGTCCGCAGTCGTCGTTCTTGCTGCCTGCGACAGCGAGAAACTGAGTGAGACAAGCGTCATCGACGAAGGAAAGAAACAGATCGCAGCCACCGGACTGGACAAGTGGATCATTGAGAATATCACGGTTCCTTATGGAATAGAAGTGGTCTATCGATGGGAAAAGAACGCAGGCTCGACAGGCACCTTCATCTATCCTCCGAAGCTGGAGAACGTCCGCAGGGTGCTTGAGGCTGTACGGACGATGGGCCTGGAGACCTATCGGTTGAAAGAGACGGGCGGGGAGAAACTGCTGCCCGGAAGGCTTCCCGTCAGGTTGTACCTGTATGGAGGCGGCAACCCGGATACGCATGGTGTGGAAAGGCTGGACAATCCCCAGCTCACCGCGAAGGAGATGTGTGTCTATCACGTAGACGATTTCAACCCTGCTGACAACGACAAGGTGTTTGTCCTGATGCGCAGCGTCCACCATCAGTTGGCCAGGTGCCTGATGCTGCACATCGCCTATGACCGCGACAGGTTCTCGATGATCAGCGGACAGCGGTACACGGGTTCGACAGAACCTCTGGCCGCCCCTTTGAGCTATGCACGCACCGGGAAGGAGCGGTTCGGGCTTGACTCCTATGCCAACAAACGCGGTCTTTACACCATGTTAGGCTTCCTCTCGCCCGAAGATGATTTTGCCGAAATCATCAGCGCCACGCTCACCAGTACCCCTAAAGAGCTGTACGATGCTGCTGTTTCAGCCCGGACTCCCGACACAGACATCGATCCCGAGGTCAACGCCCGCTATGCAGAAGAGGCAAAGCAGGCCTACAAGGAGTTTACTGCGAAACAGTCATTTGTGGACGAATATGTGCTGAAGAACTGGCATATAGACCTGAAGCAAATGCAGGTAATCAGCATTAGGAGAATCAATGCTTACATTAAACAACACCAGAGATGAATCACAGAAGAATGAAATACTGCCTCTTTGCGCTGGTCTGCCTGCTGACGGCTTGCACCGCCAATGACGATGTGTTCGACAAGAGTCCGTCACAGCGTAACAAGGAGAGCATCGCTGATTTGAAAAAGGAACTCGTCCAGGCACCTTACGGATGGCGTGTCCTTTACTTCCCGAAGACCGACTCCCTGCTCTTTTCCAACCCGTCGGAACTGATCTCGCAACAGGCTTTCAGGGGGCGTTATGGCTATGGGGGCGACTGCTATACAATGCAGTTCAGGGACGACAACACAGTCGTAATGCGTGCCGACTATACCGAGCAGACCGCCTCACAGCCGATGACGAGCGAGTATGTCGTGGGCCGGAACAGTTTCACGCAGCTGACCTTCTCCACCTATAACTATATCCATCAACTGGTCAACGACCGCTTTGAAGGGTCTTCAGACTTCCTTTATATGGGGCGGAACGAGGACGGCGACCTTGTCTTCCGCACGGCCTCCTATCTTCAACCCGCACGTGAATACATTGTCTTCTCGAAGTTGAAAGCACCGGAGGAGACGACCTCCTTCGTGCAGAAAGCGTATGAGAACCGGGCGTTCTTCGAGCGTATGAAGAACCCGCAACTGCGTATCCATCGTGGCGGGCGCACCTTCTTTCAAAGCGACATATACATCAAACGCAATGTGGAGACCAACCAGGCCCTGTTGAAGGAGATCGTTGCGAAGCGGTATTACCTCTTCCTTTTCACACAGAAGAAGAACCCTGTTCCGGGCTATCCGGCCAAGGAGATGACCGGATTAGGCTCCGGTTATGCAGGCACGGAGCAGGGCATCACCTTCCGGTCAGGGCTGCGTTACGACAGTAAAACGATGTTCTTCGACTTCCAGCGGCAGGGCGACCGCTTCACAGCCGAACTGGTGTCGGTTTACGACCCGATGTCACGCACCACCCGGCTTGTCAGCAGGCACCTGCATCCCGAAGGTGAGTTTACAGGTCTGGAAGCCGAGATCTGGGACGAACCGACTGATTAGTCCGATGACGGAACATAGATAATGACAGCTGATAAAAATATCAATCATGGTGAAGAAAATAATTGATTATATGCTGATAGGCATACTGCTTCTTGCGACGAGTTGCACAAGAGGCAGTGAAGACTACGCCGAGGAAGACTACGGCAAACTGTTTCCTTTCAAGGGAATAGACAAGCCGAAGCTCTCATACGAAGACCAGGTCATACAGCTCGGGAATCCCGATGCGCCTGTTACGGATTATGTGTATCCGGGTGTGGAGATCGCCGATAACGTGCGGGAATACACCGTTACGCTCACGTGTTCCTATACGGAGGTGGACCTCTTGGGACAGCTCGTGCCGGATAACGACATCTCTTCCCGGTACACGGTGAGGTACATTTCGCCCGATAAAAAGCTGCAGGTCATTGCGAGCAGCCGTCGGGATGATACGGCGACGACCTTCCTGGCGAATGGAAAAGAGCATAAGCTCTCCTTTACCGCGCGCTCCGGTTATCCCATGTATATCTGCGTGAACGGCGTCGGTCCCCGTGGCTCTTCCATCAGGGCGGCCATCTCTGCCGTATCAGAAGACGGGCTCACGATCGTGAAGCCGCTCACAGTCAACCAGCATCAGAACGAAGAGGGAATCGACAAGATAAAGTCTCCTTTCTGTGGTTATATTATCCTTCCATAATAGAGAAAAGATGAGAAAGAAGTCAATCCAATATCTTTTAGTGTTCTTACTGCCGCTGGCATTCTCCGCATGCAGCCAATGGGAGGGGGAGACGGTGGAGTCGGCTTATCGTGAACCGACCGTCCCTGACCCTGTCTATCAGTTTAAACGCAATGGGGCAAGCAGCGTCGATTACCTGGAGTGCAGCTTGTTGCGCGACCCCATGGACTATATCTATAACAGCTACTTGAAGATTGCCGCCATCATGTATCCGGCCAACATGGCGAAGGTACAGGACTATTTCCGCAATGGCGAGTTCGGCTTGAAACCCATAGAGGAGATTGCAGCCTCCCCTTTGCACAGGGCCGACCGCAGACACATCCTGGCCGATATTGACGACATCTTCACCACTACGGGCCGGTTGAGCGGTCTGTCCCAGCCCAGTCCCGGGACGGCCCGCAACCATCGTGCGGAACGGGGAGTGGCAGGCTATGTGGGTACGAACATCGGTGATGTCAACATCGCCTTTGTCAACGAGAAAGGGCTTGTCGTGGCAGAACTGTTTAATGGTATCGTATGGGGAGGCGTGTACCTTGACAAGGTGCTGAACGTGCATCTCAATGACAGCTTGTATAATGACGGCCGTCTGCGGCACGACCATGAGCAGACGAAACTGCTGCCTGGCCGCAATTACACGGAGCTTGAACACCATTGGGACCTGGCTTACGGCTACTATCAATATTGGCTGCCTGTGATCCAGACAAGCGGCCTGCCTGTGCTGCGCGAGAGCCGCATCAGGATCTATAACGCCTTTGCACGAGGGCGGCAGTCGCTCACGGAGTATCGTTATGACGATGTACATGAACAGTTACGGCTGATTAGAAGCGAGTTGTCAAAGGTCGCCGCCGTACAGGCCATGACGTTCCTTGTGGGTGAAATCACCCGTGTCAATCTCGATGAAGACGCCCGGAACGCCCTTGTGTTCCTGTCCCGTGGCTGCGGAGCGGTATATGGTCTGCAGTTCACCGTACAGTCTTCCGGCAAGCCACACCTCGGTTATGAAGAGGTGAGACAATATATCAGTCAGCTCACGGCAGGGGACGGGCTCTGGGATAAGCAGCGGCTTCTGGCACCGGAGACGACCGGGGGGTCGCTGCGCAATATAGCTTCCGCTATCGGCAGGCACTATGGCCTGACGCTTGCAGACATCAATCCGTTTAATCAATAAACACGTATCCTATGACAAATAAAATCTATCTCATTCTGTTCTGCCTGTTGTCCTTCTCTTATACGGCGGAAGGGCAGATAGGACACGAACTGATACCCAATGGAGGATTTGAAGAATATCCTCCTGAGACGAAGCAGCCGGGCGATGAGGAGGAAGAAGACGAGGGGAAAGCCCCTGACTATTATGACCCTTATCTCAAACCGAAGTATTGGTACTTCAATTCCTCATTGGCTTACTCGAGGACAAAAGATGCCCATGACGGCACTTACGCCATAAAACTCTATCCCAATGGGGGCTCTTTCTTCTCACGCGACAAGGACTTCAATCCTTATCACATCGTGGTAGAACCGGGTGCTGAATACCAGCTTACTTACTGGTACAAAGGCTCTTTGAAACGTCCGAACATCACCGTGACGGTGGACTGGTATCGTGACCTGACATCCATAAAGAAGGATTCGCGCGAGAAAGACAAGGTCCGGACGTCTGCGGATCAATGGCAGAAGAAGACCATGACATTCAAAGCGCCGGCGGGAGTGAACCGTGCCGGTGTGGGCTTGTATATTGAGAATGACTATGAGTCGGCAGAGTCGGGCGGGTTCGTCCTCATCGATGACATCTCCTTCAAAATGACAAAGGAGGGGACGGGGACGGCCACTCTGGAGGCTCCTTCTAACCTCACGGCGCATCCGCAGCAACGTGAGATGGAACTCTCATGGAGGCCTGTTGCCGATACGGATGTGCAGTATCAGGTGCTGGTGGACGGGCAGCCTGTTGTCACAACCAAGGCTGTGTCATTCATCGTCGAGGGGCTCGAACCCGGCAGTTCTCACAGGTTCAGCGTGAAGAGTGTCAAAGGGGCGGAGCAGTCGAAACCTTCTGACGCTGTCACGCAGCAGACGCAAAGCATGAACATGGGCGTTGAGGAAGAAGGACGCATACCTTATTTGTATTGGGTGAAAGAGGCTGGAACCTGTCCTCGAAGCCTGCCGCTTTATTATCACGACCTGGCTGATCCGAATGCGGCCATTGCTTATCAGGTAGACGGCACGCCGGTTACGCCGGTTGACGGAAAGATTGTCTTCGCAACGAAGGGACAGCATATTCTGCAGATTGAGATTGTGGAAACGCCCGGACGGAAGTGGGAGATTGAATATAAACTAACGGTAGATTAAGACGTCATGAAACAGAAGCTATATCTTTTCTTACTCTTTGCTTGCAGCATCCTGCCTGCTGCCTGCGACAAAGACAATCAGCAGGAAGCGAAGGACATACAGCTTAGCGGAGAGAATCCGGACGAAGTCTCGCTCACGAAACTGTCCACACGTATGTTCCTGCTGACGGGCGGTACCGGGAAATATGTCTCTTATGTCGCCGATTCAAAAGTAGCGGGAGTGAGCGTCAGCAAGGACACCTTGCGCGTGAACGGCATCTTGGAGGGAAACACCTATGCGACCATCATCTCCGGCGATGTGCGCCGGCGGATAGACATCCATGTGGTTGCTCCGGAGATCAGCATCAGTCAGTCGGAGGTAAGGCTCTTCCCGCGGGATGAAAGCAGATTCGTCAGTCTGAACGGCGGGGGCGATATTGCCGACCTGAAAGTGGACGACCCTGATAAAGTGATAAGCGTCAAATGGAATGCGAAGACCAATATCCTGGAGATCCAGGCACACTATGAAGGGGAGGCGAAGATACGGGTCATCTCGCAGGACAGGCAGGAGAAGACGTTGAAAGTGACGGTACGTTGCGAGGGGACAGCCGCTCGCGTGGGAGTGTATGGCACCACTTCGCACAGCCTCTATGCGCAGATGAACACGGTGATGGCGGTCCGCCGCCCCGGCGTGGGTGTCTGGCTCTGTAACGGGGCGCGCCCTTATTCTTCACGGAAGGTCGTTAAGATTACCCCGGCTGTCGTCAACCCTGTTGCAGGAACGTACGTCTCGGTCTCGCTCTCAATGCTTTATCCAGACGAGTTCAGTAGCAGTGGACTGAAAGAGGGAACGCATCGTTTGTACGTTGAAGAGGTCCGGGAGAAGGACGTCGTACTGCGTGGCCGTGGCTATAAATTCGTTATTCCTTATGAGAAAAGGTGATCCTTGGAATCCTGGGACATCTGTTTTAAAAACATAAAAAACAATCGAAAACAAATGAAGATCTTTACATCAAAGAAAGTATTGACCGTAATCGCACTGGCATGTGCGTGTTTCACCGTCCATGCCCAGGAGTCATTGACCGTGTCGACAGCGGCTGGGAAGCTCGCAGAGCATATTCCTGCTGCCAGGAAGTATCAGATAACCGACTTGAAGGTATCGGGAGAAATCAACGGGACCGACATCCTTCTCCTGCGCCAGATGGCAGGAAAAGGACTCAAGGAGGACGATCAGACGGCGGGCAGACTGACCTCTTTGGACCTCTCGGAGGTACGTGTCGTTGAAGGCGGAGAGAACTATTGCGCGATAAGGCAAGGCCTGTCAACCAAGTATTATAAGCCTGTGGAAGAGGATGTCATACCCCCTTATATGTTCTATAAGCTCGCCCGGCTCACGAAGATCCAGCTCCCTGCTTCGGCAAAGAAGATAGACAAGTCCGCTCTGACGGGCTGTACGGCTCTGGCAGAATGTGCCATCCCTGAGGCGGTAACAGTCATTGGGGATTACGCCTTCGCACAGTGCGAAAAGCTCGCATCGGCAGCGTTCCCGTCCGCTTTGGAAGAGATCGGAGGGCACGCATTCGAGGGCTGCTCCGCCCTTTCCACACTTTCCGAGTTCCCCCAGACATTGGCGGATATAGGGGAGAACGCCTTTTACAAGACGGCCGTGACGGCATTCTCTGTATCGGAGGAAAGCGATGATTATGCTGCTGTTGAGGGGGTGCTCTATAACAAGGACCGGACTTCTCTCATTGCTTATCCTACCGGCAGCACGGCGACGACAATACGGTTCCCGGACGAGATCGCCGATATCGAAGCGAACGCCTGCGCCTATGCCGGGAACCTGAAGACGCTTGTCCTGCCTGAAGGGCTTACCAACATAGGCGAGAGCGCGTTTGCTTACGCTGGCCTGACGCATATAACGTCTCTTGCCTCTGGGTTGTCTGTTAAGGAGCAGGCCTTTGCGGGTTGCGCGGACTTGGTAAGCGTCAACTTCAAGGGAGCCGTCTCCGGTATCGAGAAGAAAGCTTTCTTTGGTGCGAAGAAGCTGGCCGTTGTTCATTTCGCAGGTACGGGTATCCCGGAGTTCGGAGAGTCTGTCTTTACAGCTTTTCGCACACAGCTCTCCATCTATGTACCTGCTGAGATGATTGCGAAAATCAAGGAGACCATCACGAAGAAGAAAGTTGTCTTGGGCAGCCGATACGATGTATTCGATATTACTACATCGGATATCAAGGCCGCAGAGCAGCTTTACAACGTCTCCGAGTCAGCACGTTATGGCTTGAATGGCAACCGCCTCTCTGCACCGGCAAAGGGCGTCAACGTCATCAGGCTGTCGAACGGAAAGACCATCAAGACAATAGAGCGATAGGCGAAGAATGCCTCACTTCCCGAGAGGGTGTGTCGGAACAGACACTCCCTCTCTTTTTTTTGGCTCTTCCGAAATAGGGAGTGATAGAGTAAGCCTGCAACATAATAGGGCACACGGAGAAGAGGAGCAGGGGAAAATCTCACGGAGGCGCCGACGGCACAGAAGGGAGACTGAGAGGTGACGTGCGGGATTCCTTTGCTTTTTGGACAAACGCCATTCATCATTCTCACCGGCAAATGATTTGATGAACCTCTCAAATGATCTCCGCTCCTCCGCGCACCGACGTTGCCTCCGTTATAGGGGCTTACCTCCGCTCCCTGCCTCTGTGTGGTATTTCATCAAAGTCGTCAACGCACGGGACAGACCTCATCACGCCAGAATCCTGAAGACCCCCGAATGGTTCTTCCGTTAAACGCATGGATGCTTTCCGTATAGCTTTAGCGGAAGACCCGAGGTGGTTCCCTAAACAAAAACATGGCCAAGACCGTCAACTGTCCATTCTGTCCTCCTCCTCCGATA